>Ga0123352_10001476_pt1 | contig 31343 bp, 27 predicted proteins | sample TergutLab28metaG_FD_89700 | JGI IMG/M metagenome (GOLD analysis project Ga0123352, IMG submission 89700) | Labiotermes labralis P1 segment gut microbial communities from Petit-Saut dam, French Guiana - Lab288 P1 | ecosystem: Host-associated > Arthropoda: Insects > Digestive system > Gut ...
ATGATTTTTTGGATTTGATCATTAAGCCTTTTGGCTTCTGCTTGACTTTTTCGGATTTCGTCGCGCAGTTGTCGTTCTCTTTTTTGCAAATCCGCAATCGTTCGGTTTCTCTTGTTTTTTTCGGTGTCGAGACTTCTTTTTTCTTGCTGCTCTTTGGTTAATAATTGCGTTTTGCTCTCTCTTTCTTGTTCAAGTGCGGTTTTTAAATTCTTCAATTCGTCCTGTTTTTGAAGAATTAACTCCACTTGTTTTTTTCGATGGGCACTATATTGTTGAAAATATTTTATTCGTCGATACGCTTGATTAAAATTTTCCGAAGCCACTATAAACATAAGCCTTTCCGAAGAATTCATGTGGCGTTGTGTAGCCACAACGAGTTTAGCATACTCGTCTTTCAAGCGTTTGATTTCTCTTTCAAGCGAGACGATTTGGTTTTCGTAACTTCGAATATCGCTATTTACAACTGAAATTTCGGAATTAATCACTCTGATGAGTTGGTCGCGCTCGTTAATTTGAGCATTCAAAATATTTAACTGATTAACATTTGCCGTTCTGCTTTTTGATGCTTCTTCCAGCAGTCTGTTGTTGTTTCGAATTCGTGTTTCTAACCTTTTGGCTTGCTCTTGCAAGGAAGCTTTCGACGGTTGTCGTGCCGTTTGCTGCCTTTGCTGAGCATACAGTAGACTTGTTAAACAGCCAAAAAACAGAAGAAGTATCCAACGTTTTGTAAACTTTGTATAGTGAAAAAACCTGCTCATAATTAATTCCTTTTAGCTGATCTCGGAATGGAAAACGGCATATTTTGCGGTACGTTTAGTTGTATTTTTTGGTAATTCAAATTCAATTCCATCAGCATGGGTTCTGTCATTCGAATGGTTAGTTTTTGTGGAAACAAATTACCGTTAAAATTCCCATGACTATCATACTTGATACGAACAGCTCGATTCTGTCTATCTCGCATCGTTAGCGAAATAAATTTGTAATATGCATTGTGCAAACTAAAATCAAACATTACATCTTCAGTTATTCGATTGTCTGTAATCAAAAAGTTTCCTTCCGAAAATTCGTAAGAAAATCCACCGTTAGGTTCGCCTAAAAAATAATTTCCAAGTAAAATATCTTGCAACATGTCAAACGTAAATTCTACGCCGGTCATTTCTTTGAAAAAACTGAAGTCACGAATGATTGCAATTTGTTCGCCACGCATAGGATTGTCGGGGTCTCTGTGGTAAATAAAAACTGAATCAGGCGTAATTTTCAAACGAGCAGCGTCCATAAAAAACATGGTAACATTTATCCAAATTTGCTCACCGTTTTTGATACGGATTTGTCCGCCAAAATTATTTTTATCTCCGTCTAAATTGATGCTCCCGCTGAGATTTGCAGAAAACCAATCGAAGTTTGAACGGCGTTGAATGGAATTCAAAATAATCTCATCAGCTGTTTGAAATTCGGTTATCGGTGGAATTGTCCCTGACGTATCGACTTGTGTTTGCAGTTGTTTTGTAGATTTGCAAGAGTGCAAAAACAATGCAAAAACAATTGTAAAAAGCAGTGTGATTTTTTTCATAATGAAATTAATTTTCAATAAGTGTTTCAGTTTTAATTTTTTCATTCAGAAATTCGGAAACATTTTTGCTATCAAGGGCTTGCGCTTGTTTCCAAAAATCCAATGCGCGTTCTTTTTCGCCGGTTTTCCAAAGAATATCGCCGTAATGTTCGAGCAATACGGCTTCTTTATCGCCTCCGTTCTGAAAAGCCACTTCCATGATGGTTTTAGCTTCGTTGTATTTACCGCGTTGATAAAGCACCCAAGCATACGTATCTAAAAATGTCGGGCGATTCGGTTCTTTCAGACAAGCCAAGCGCGCCATTTCTTCAGCTTCCTCCAAATGTTCTTTTCGCAACGAAAGGAAATACGCAAAATTATTCAGCACGAGCGTATTTTCCGGATTTAGTTCCAAGGCTTTTCGATAATTCTGATCAGATTTTGCATGGTTTCCCAAATGGTGATAAATATCGCCCAAATCTCCATATATTTGACTTGAAAAATACGTATTCGATTGTGCCAACTGCACCGCTTGCTCAAAATATCGCATCGCCATCAAATAATCTGCGTTGAGATTATAAACCGTTCCAATCATATAATAGACCAATGGTTGCTCGGGAAAGCGTTCCAAGGCTTCCAATGCATCATGCAACAATGCAATCGTATCCAACACATATAAATTGCTAAGCAACAAAGCTTCCCACACAGCATATCGCGAAGGATCAATGGTAATTATGTTTCGATAGATTCCAGCAGCTTCCGAATAACGCCCATCGCGTTGCAAAAAATCGGCATATAAAGCGAGGGCTTTCGGCTCTTCGGGGTGTGCAGAAAGCATAGCATCAAGCAATTTGAACGTGTTTTCTTTTTGTTCGTAATACGGCAAAGCCAAAGCAATTTTGAGATCTACATTATTCAGTCTCGGGTTTTGAAACGCCAAAATCATATGTTCAAACATTTTTGTCGTATCATTTATTTTTACATAATAATCTATTAGCGACAATTGTGTGTAAGGATTTCCGGGATCTTTAGAGAGCGCTTTTTGATAATTGTCAAACGCTTCATTGTATTTTTTAGTTTGCATATCAAGCTCAGCTAAAAATACCCAATATTTTGGTTCGTTTGGAAATTTTTGAATGAGCCTTTGAAGTTCGTTGCGAATCTCTTTTTCTCTGCCAAGAATTTCATAAATCTTTATTTTTTGCATGGAAAGTTCATCCGAAATACCACGTCGTTTTTCGATAAGATCGTACATTCGAATAGCATCCATTGGTTTTCGAAGAGCGAGGTAAACATTAGCCATTTGAAGCCGGTAGTCATCATTTAGAGGATCTAATTTAGTTAAGCGTTCGAGGCTATTTAGGGCTTGCTGATATTTACTGTTTAGGAAATAAATATAGGCCAAATGTTCGAGGTAATATTTATTTTGAGGCGATAGCAGATGAGCGCGTTCTGCATAGATTTCAACTTCTCTCATCTGATTTTGGATGAGTCTGATTTTGGATATTTGAAAATTGGCAGGCGCATGTTGGTTATCCATTTTCAAGACATCGAAAAAAATATTCACTGCTGTGCCGTAATCTTCAATCATCATGAACTTAACACCTTCCAAAAACGCATTATCAATCGTCATCTGTTGGGCTTGCGAAAATCTTGACCTCTCCGATTGACGGATTTGTTTAGGCTCTACATCCGGCGATATCGCAACAGACTGCTGCTTACTTTTACATGCTACAAAAACAAGCACAGCCATCAAAACGGCGAGTATGAGATTTAGTCTGTATGTCGGTTTTTTGTGCATAAATTTATGTTCCCGTATGTCCAAATCCGCCTTCACCACGTTGAGTTTGCGAAAGTTCGATAACTTCAACAAAATCAACCGTTTCGTGTTTGGCAATGACCATTTGTGCAATGCGTTCGCCGTGTTTAATTGTAAAAATTTCGTTAGATAAATTAACTAAAATGACTTTGATTTCGCCACGATAATCCGCATCAATCGTGCCCGGCGAATTCAGAACAGTTAATCCGTGTTTCGCTGCTAATCCACTTCTTGGACGAATTTGCGCTTCATATCCGATTGGGAGTTCGATACGCAAACCTGTTGGTATCAATGCTCTTTCTAACGGTCTGAGTATAACGTCTTCGTTAAGATCTGCACGCAAATCCATGCCGGCCGAACCTTGCGTTTCGTATGTCGGAAGTGAATTTTTGGACGTATTTTGAATATGTATTTTCATTTTTTATGCATTTAGTACAATTTACAAAGATACGAAAAAAAATTGAGAAATCAAAATTGGTGTTTTTTTCGTATCTTTGCAAAATGTTAGTTTTTCCAAACGCCAAAATAAATCTTGGACTTTTTGTTACCGACAAACGTCCCGACGGATTTCACAATATTGAAACTATTTTGTTTCCGATACCGTTGTATGATGCGTTGGAAATAACCACCGTAGGGACGGGGTTTGCCCGCCCTGATGGAATGGGCGGGCAGACCCCGCCCCTACATATTCACGGCATTCCCATCGACGGAAATCCAAACGACAATTTGGTCTACAAGGCTTACCAATTATTAAAAAACGATTTCAATTTACCAAATATTCGTATAGATTTACTCAAAAAAATCCCATTTGGTGCAGGTTTAGGTGGTGGTTCGACTGATGCGGCATTTATGTTGAAAGTGTTGAATGAAAAATTTTCGCTAAAAATTTCCGATGAAAATTTAGAAGATTATGCACGCCAAATCGGTAGTGATTGCGCTTGTTTCATAAAAAACAAACCCGTTTTTGCTTACGAAAAAGGTGATGTTTTTATACCGATAGATTTGGATTTGTTGGGTTACCAACTTGTGCTGATTTGTCCGCCAATTCACGTTAGCACGAAAATAGCCTATCAACGTATAGTTGCAAGAAAAACCGTCATGTCGAGCCCCTCGACTACGCTCGGGATAAACTCCATCGAGACATCCCCTTGCTATTTCGACCTTCAAAAACTTCCCGAAACCTCTGTCGAATTGTGGAAATCCGTTCTGAAAAACGATTTTGAAACATCTGTTTTTGCACAATATCCGATATTGTCCGATATTAAACAAACATTGTATGATATTGGTGCGGAATATGCGTCAATGTCGGGTAGTGGGTCGGCAATGTTTGGGTTGTTCCCCGTAGGGGCGGGGTTCGCTCGCCCCAATACAATAGGGGGCACGCAGACCGCGCCCCTACAGGATATACACAATTTCCTTAATATCACATTCAAGGATTGCACCGTTTTTTGTTTGAATTTGTAAAAAACCAAATTCACTCACACCGATAATTTTTCCGATATTTTTTTCTCCACGAACTTCGTATTCTCGCTCTTCGTTGAGAAATAGCAAACGTTGTAAATATTTGTTTTGGCAATTTTCGCCATCATCATATTGCGAGTCATTCAACACATTCTCAATACAAGTTGCGAGTTGGTTAAGCATGATTTCCAAATCGTATTGTTTTTTGGTTATCAAACTTAACGAGGTCGGACGACCTGCATTTTTTGAAAATTCGGTCTGATTTACGTTCAGCCCTACACCAATTATAGAGAATAAAATTTTGTTGTTCCTGATGGTATTTTCAATCAAAATTCCTGCGATTTTTTTCGTTCCGACGTAAATATCGTTGGGCCATTTGATGTGAATACGTTCGTTGTTGATAATGAATTTCAAGTAATTCGCAATACCTACAGAAACCGCTTGGCTAATGAGAAACTGGTGCCTCGGCTCAATATGTTTGGGTTCTACAATCAATGAAAATGTAAGGTTTTTTCCGGCTTCGCTTTCCCAAACATTCGATGCTTGCCCTCGTCCTGCGTTTTGCAACACCGCATAAATCACTTGTCCGTCTTCCGCTTTCTCCTCTTTTATCAGGTTTTTTGCATAATTATTGGTAGAATCTAACTGGTCAAATTTTAAGATTTTCATGTTTCAAAGATACGAAAAAATTTGGTAATTACAAAAAAAACAACTAACTTTGCGGTACATTAATGCGTATTTTATGCAATCGTATTTCGAAACACTACCTCCGAACCTCATTAATTTCTTTTTGGTAACGGTTTTTTCCTTGCTAATTGGTTTGTCGCAACGCAGGATTAATTTGAATGTGGACGATAACAAATTCTTTGGTTCAGATCGAACGTTTACACTTATTGGAATTTTAGGTTTTATTTTATATGTTTTGGACTCCGATCGCCTGATACTTTTTGCAGGTGGAGGGCTTGTTTTAGGCGTTTTGTTGAGTTTGAATTATTATTTTAAGATGTATCATTTTCAACGCCTCGGTATAACATCTATTGTGATTGCTTTTCTGACGTATTGCATAGCTCCTCTTGTAATTACACAACCCATGTGGCTATCGTTGTTGGTTGTTGTGACAATTTTGTTGATCACAGAAATGAAGGAAACCTTTATCAATTTTGCAAAACAACTCAACAATAATGAGTTTATCACGTTGGCAAAATTTATCCTCATTGTTGGAATTATATTGCCAATGTTGCCGGATACTCCTATAGTTGAGGGTGTTTCGCTCACACCTTATAGAATATGGTTGGCAACGGTTGTGATTTCGTCCATTTCGTATTTCTCCTATTTGCTGAATAAATTTGTATTTCCAAAATCTGGTATCATCCTCTCAGGTTTATTAGGGGGGATTTACAGCAGTACGGCAACTATCATTATCTTAGCCAAAAAATGTAAGTTGGCCGCTGAAGAAGATGTGAGAAAATATGTTGCAGCGATTATTGCAGCGATTAGTATGATGTATGTGCGCATATTGGTGCTTATTGCGATTTTTAACCGAGGATTGTTTTACGAATTGTTGATTTATTTTATCGTCATGATTGCTGTTTGTGGCGGTATTTCGGCATTTTTGTATGTATACAAACGCAAAAAAGATGATATTCCGTATCACAAAGAAATGAAAGCCGACAACAATCCTTTGGAGTTCAGAATTGCCGTTATTTTTGCAGTACTTTTTGTAGCATTTACATTCATCACGCAGTACACCATTGAATATTTCGGCACGCGAGGATTGAATATTTTATCGCTTTTGGTTGGAGCCACAGATATTACACCATTTTTGTTGAACTTGTTCGATGGAAAACATGCTGTAACGAGCACGGCAATAGGCGTCGCAACGATTCACGCAATCACCAGTAATAATGTATTTCAATTAATTTACGGCATTGTGTTGTCTGGCCGTCAAAAAGCATTTTCGCGACTGTTTGCAGGTGCTGTTGGGATTATTGTTGTGATGAATTTATTCTTGTTATTTTTGATACGATGATTATGATTGAAGTTGAACATTTAACCAAAACATTTGGACATTTGACCGTATTGTCGGATGTAAATTTACAGATTTCTCAACATGAAGTTGTTGCGATTGTTGGTCCGTCCGGAGCCGGAAAAACAACCTTGTTACAAATTGTAGGAACGTTGGATGCGCCAACATCCGGCCATGTGCGGATTGGTGGAGAAAATCCATTTGTTTTATCAAATAAAAAATTAGCGAATTTTCGTAATCGAAAATTGGGATTTGTGTTTCAATTCCATCATTTGTTGCCTGAATTCTCGGCCGTTGAGAATGTGATGTTACCTGCTTTGATTGGAAAAAAAACAAGTTCACAAGCGCATTCCGATGCCATGAAATGGCTCGATTTTTTCGGACTTGTAGAACGTGCTCATCACAAACCTCACGAACTTTCCGGAGGCGAACAACAACGTGTGGCTGTAGCACGTGCGTTAATCAACAATCCTGAACTGTTACTTGCCGATGAACCTTCCGGAAATTTAGATTCGAACAATGCCGAGCAATTGCACCATTTGTTTTTGCGATTACGAAACGAGTTTGGGCAAACCATCGTCGTTGTTACCCACAACGAGCATTTGGCGAGTTTATCCGATCGAAAAATTTTGATGAAAGACGGAAAAATTTCAACGTAAATTTACAGCATAATACCAATACGAACTCCTAAAACAAGCGTCAGTCCGGTATAATTCAGGCCTAAAAGACCTCTGCCGAATGAATGCTTGACCCCATCAGACGACGTTGTTTGAGAGTATCGGTATCCAAATCCACCGTAAATATCTCCGAAAAGATGAGGATACAATCGAATGTAACGCCCAACGATGGCGTTAACTCCGTATTGCGTAATATTGGTTTTGTAGAGCCATACTTTATCCAAGTTTACATACTCGTCTCTTGCATAATTATTGATCGTATGGTGTGTGAATTGTAAGCCCCCTCCAAGATATGACGACGTTCCAAAGAAAAATTTATAGGTAGCAACAAGCCCAAACCCTGAATGAGTTTGAAATTGTTGAGAATTTTGCACGTAGTGAGGAGCAAGGGTTATCCAATGTCGATCGGCAATTCTGCGATCAATTTCGATGCGAAGTTGATCAACTTGCAAATATTGAGGAGTTAGCATGATTAAGGTTTTTCCGTCCTGAATGTTTTCGTTAACACGTATTTGTGCCATTCCCGAAACATTCGAAAGCAGTAGATATGCTAATATGCCGTATAAAATTCGATTTTTCATTAAAATACAATACCTATGTTAAGCCCAAATACTAAATAATTTCCGGTGATTCCATACTGGAACCACGCTGAATCGTGTTTTTCCAAAATTTCGCGCCAGTCAGCGCCTTCATTACGCCGAATGCTTAAATAATTGGTTGCAAGTCCGCCATAGACCTCAAAGAAAAACACGTCATAAAACAGTTTGCGCAGTCCGATCACACATTCAAGGCCATATTTGTTGAATTTTACATTACCCCTTGGGGTTGTCAGATCAAAATGCTGAAAATCGGGTCCATAACTCAAAAACAGGCCAACCTTTGACTTCGTGTTAGAGTACGGGAAATATTTGTGTTGAACTTTAAAGCTATAGCCTTCTAAAAGCATCAAATTATCAGGTCTCCAATTTTGATGTCTGTAGTACGCCGGCGAGATTTTTATCCAATGCTTGTTGACGATTTTTCGATCGTAATTCAATTCAAAGCCACGTTCAATAAGAGGAAAGAGAGAAAGAGAAAGCGTATTTTTCCCGAAAACACGAAAATCGTCTACATGATCATCTACCCTTTGGTAGGCTTGCCCATGAACAGATGAGCAGGGAAGCCCAATGAGAAAAACAATTATACCGAGTAAAAAATGGCGCATAGACTTTTAAATGTTGTGCAAAGATACGAAAAAAAATGACATAAACACAATTTCTTGCAAAAAATTATTCATTCTTTATAACTTTATAAACTTTATAAACAATTTTTCGTATCTTTGCAAAATGAAATCACACCACTATTTTTTTCTCGCTGTTTTGTTGTTCGTTTGGATGTCTTGTCAAACACGGCCTTCATCGAATACAGAAGCGCATTCGGCATCTGAAATCAGAATTAGTTTGCCGGATTTTGATGCTGATTCGGCTTATCATTTTGTGGCCAAACAAATGAGTTTTGGTCCTCGCGTGCCCGGAACAAAGGCACACGAACAATGCGCAAACTGGCTTCAAAAAACGATTTCAGCATATGCCGATAACGTTATCGTACAACCATTTTCCGCGCGTATATGGAATGGCGAAACCCGACACGGAAAAAATATCATCGCTTCTTTTTCACCCGAAAAAAAATCTCGTGTTTTACTTGGCGCCCATTGGGATTCAAGGCCTACAGCCGATCACGACCCTGATCCTGCAAATTGGCACAAACCCGTTCCCGGTGCAAACGACGGTGCGAGCGGTGTAGGCGTGCTTTTGGAAGTTGCACGACAATTGTCCATAAACAGACCGAATATCGGAGTTGACATTATTTTTTTCGACCTCGAAGATTCCGGAACGCCTGAATTTGCTGATGCTTCGCTAAGACGCAAACCGGATACTTGGGCTTTAGGCGCACAACATTGGGCTAAAAATCCACATAAACCCAATTACAGAGCTAATTACGGCATTTTACTCGATATGGTTGGCGCAGCAAACCCACGATTTGCCAGAGAAGGTATTTCTATGTTTTATGCCTCCGATATTGTTAATAAGGTTTGGAAAACCGCGCAGACATTGGGTTTCAGCTATGCTTTTGTGAACGAGCGAATCGGTGATATTCTTGATGACCATTACTACGTCAATAAATTTGCACGTATTCCGATGATCAATATTATTCACTATGATCCCAGAACAGAAACCCGTTTTTTCCCGCAATGGCACACAATTCACGACGATTTATCAATTATTGATAAAAACACGTTACGCATTGTTGGACAAACCGTTTTAGCTCAAATTTACCAAGAATAACAACGCATGGCCATTCGTAATTTAGTCGGACAAACAGCCATCTATGGCCTGCCAACCATCATCGGGCGATTGCTTAATTATTTGTTGGTTCCGCTTTACACGCGATTGTTTATTCCTTCGGAATACGGTATAGTTGGTGAACTCTACGCATGGGTGGCGCTTGTCATGGTTATTGCAACGTATGGCATGGAAACCGCGTTTTTCCGCTTTGTATCGAAAGAAAAAAATAATCCGAATGTGTTTAGTACCGCAGTTTTAATGTTGCTAACCACGTCGATTACCTTGTTTAGCGTAGCATTCTTGTTTCGAGACACAGTGGCATCGGCAATCGGATATGCCAATCATTCAGAATATATTGTTTGGTTTGCTGCGATATTAGCGCTCGACGCGATATGTATGATTCCGTTTGCAAGATTGAGAAATCAAGAACGACCGATTCGTTTTGCATTTTTGAAAACCGTGAACATCGCCACAAACATAGGGTTCAACCTGTTTTTCTTGCTACTTTGTCCGTTCGTTTTGAAAAACAATCCGGATTCGATTTTACAAATGGTTTATCGTCCGGAAATTGGTGTTGGCTACATTTTTATCTCTAATCTTTTAGCAAGTAGTTTAGTGGCTTTGCTTTTGCTCCCCGAATTTTTACAAATACGATTTAAGTTTGACCAAAAATTGGCGAAAACGATGTTGATTTACGCACTCCCCGTGATGATTTGGGGTATGGCTGGTATTTTGAACGAAACGTTTGATCGTATTTTTATGAAATATTTGATTGTGGATAAATCCATAGCCATGGCGCAAGTGGGGATTTACACAGCATGTTATAAAGTAGCGATTTTAATGTCGTTGTTTATCCAAGCATTTCGATATGCTGCTGATCCGTTTTTCTTTAAACAAGCCGAAAACCCCAATGCTCCTGAGGTTTACGCTAAAGTGATGCGTTATTTTGTGCTGGCCTGTTTAATGATTTTCTTAGTGTGTTCGTTGTTTTTGAACGATATCATACGGTTTATAGGTCCGGAATATCGCGAAGGTGCGGTGATTGTGCCTATTTTATTGATGGCAAATTTGTTTTTGGGCGTGTTTTACAATCTTTCAGTATGGTATAAAATCACTGATAAAACCAAATATGGTGCTTATATTTCATTTGTTGGAGCGGTGATTACCATCTCGCTAAACATTTTGTTAGTGCCGATTTTCGGTTATATCGGCGCGGCTTGGGCAACGTTGATTTGTTACGTCACAATTGTATTAATTTCGTATTGGCTCGGGCAACGGCATTTTCCGATTCCATATCCTGTGAAAGTGTTATCTCTGTACACTCTTGGCGCATTGACACTTTACATCGTTCATCATTATGTCTTAGATTTTTCCAATATTTGGATTAATCGTGGAACTGCATTTGTGTTTATTGCTTGCTTTATGGGCATAGCGTGGTGGAATGAAAGGAAACTTGGTCAATTCAAAAAAATGTTGTAGTTTGCCAAATGTTAAAAAGCCTTAAAACTCATTAACATTTCTTGATTTGTTGATTTTTTGTGTAACTTTGCGAGAAAATAACAAGGAGATGTCTCGACTTCGCTTCGCTCCGCTCGACATGACGGCTTATCATGTATGAAGAAAAGAGTAAATTAGTGGCGGCTTCGCCGTCACTAATTTACTCCACCTCCCAAAGGGTTGATCGTCATTCCAAGCGAAGCACGCGTAGTGTGCGAAGTCGAGGAATCCCCTTGCAACAACAAGAAAAAGAATATGCGAAAAGGAGGCTACATCTACATCATGATAAACGAGCATAGAACAACACTTTATGTCGGTGTTACTAGTGAGTTGGAACGTCGTGTACAAGAACATCGTACAAATTTTCACAAACATTCTTTTACAACAAAATATAATTTGAGAAAATGTGTCTATTACGAATATTTTCTCGATATTGAGCAAGCCATAGAAAGAGAAAAACAATTAAAAAAATGGAGCAGGAGTAAAAATTTAATCGTTTAAATCCTAAATGGAATAATTTGGTATAAAAAAAGGGGCGTATGCAATACGCCCCCAATGATTTTCATATTTTTTTTTAAATCCCTCTATCTGCCATAATCATCTTGATTTCATCCTCGTTGATGCCGACCATAGCTTCACCCAAATCCTGGGAGACTTCCATAATGATTTTCGGATCATTGAAATGTTTAACAGCCGTTACGATGGCTTTCGCACGTTTCACGGGATCTCCCGATTTAAAAATACCTGAACCTACAAACACGCCTTCTGCTCCCAACTGCATCATCAATGCGGCATCGGCAGGCGTAGCAACACCACCGGCTGAAAAATTCACCACCGGAAGCTTACCGTTTTCGTGAATAAATTTCACCAATTCGTAAGGCACTTGCAATTCTTTTGCAGTGTGATACAGTTCGTTTTCGTGCATGCCTTGTACTCTGCGCATTTCAGACATGATCGCACGCATGTGACGAACGGCTTGAACTACATCGCCTGTTCCGGCTTCACCTTTGGTACGAATCATCGAAGCACCTTCAACAATGCGGCGAAGCGCTTCTCCAAGGTTTTTTGCTCCACAAACAAACGGCGCCTTAAATTTGGTTTTATCAATATGATACACGTTATCGGCAGGCGAAAGCACTTCGCTTTCATCAATGTAATCAATTTCCAAAGCCTCTAAAATTTGAGCTTCTACGAAATGTCCGATTCTAACTTTGGCCATTACAGGAATTTTTACAACGGCTTGAATACCTTTGATCATTTTCGGATCGCTCATACGCGAAACACCGCCTGCAACACGGATATCGGCCGGAATACGTTCCAACGCCATAACAGCAGCCGCACCTGCTTCTTGAGCAATGTGGGCTTGTTCGGGTGTAGAAACGTCCATGATTACCCCGCCTTTAAGCATTTCTGCGAGGTTTTTGTTAAATTTTTTCATTGATTATGTATTTTAAATTTTTATAACTGCAAAGGTACAAATATTTTTTGACTTTTAAAAATTTTAGCAAAAAATATTTGTCTAATTCCGAAAATTATTGTAACTTTGCAAATCATGAACACCGAAAATCCCGAAATATTAGGTCCCCGTCGTGGTTGGATAGAAGTGGTCTGTGGCTCTATGTTTTCAGGCAAAACCGAAGAACTAATCCGTCGTATCAATCGTGCTCGTATTGCCAAACAAAATGTTGAGATTTTCAAACCGGCCATAGATACGCGATATGCTGAAGAAGATGTGGTTTCTCACGACGAAAGGGCTATTAAATCAACACCGGTTGATGCTGCGGAAAGTATCTTGCTTTTTGTGGGCAACGACACGAATGTGGTGGGTATCGACGAAGCTCAATTTTTTGGAGAAGAATTGGTTGATGTTTGCACAAACCTTGCCAATCGAGGCATTCGAGTGATTGTAGCAGGCTTGGATATGGATTATTTGGGACAGCCTTTTGGCCCGATGCCCAAACTCATGGCTATTGCCGAATATGTAACGAAAGTTCACGCCATTTGTATGCAATGTGGAAATCCTGCACAATTCTCGCATCGCACGGCAAACAATGATAAATTGGTAATGCTCGGCGAAACGGAGAGTTATCAGCCGTTGTGCCGGGTTTGTTATAATCGGATGACGAAATAGTAAGGGCGGGTTTTAAGCCCGCCCCCTACATGTTTTTTATGAAAACTATTTCGATTTATTAATCGGCTGTTTGCCAAAAAATGCCTTTTTAGCTTTTGTACGGAAATCTTGAAGATCCCTTTTTGCTAAGTTATCATTGCCATTTTCCGACAATTTTAAGAAAAATAAATCTTCAAAATCACTTTCAGTATACCATTTACAGTCAGCTACAGGAGTAGTTGTAAGTTCCACTGACATCGAAAAATCATCTAATGATAATCTCATTGTTGTATACATTATGTTCCATCCGGCATTCAAGGATATATTCGCTGTCATTTGAACTCCTTCATTATCAGCAGAACCTGTTACAGTTACAGCTCCGTCAGCATATATATACTGAACTTCAGTCATTGAAATTGAGAGAGAAACAAGATCAAAGACAATCTTGCCGTGAATAAAATCATCAACCCAGTCATTGTAATTCCAATCGGAGGTTGATGAAAAACCTTCAAAGTAGCTGATAAACGCTACTTTGACGCTATCATTACTGAAATCAAAAGGAACATCTTCGTCGTAGAAAAAATTGAGATATTGACTATTTACTACTGCCGGAATGCTAATCGTAAATCCACCATTAGCCCAATTAGCAGACGCGAGAGTGAGGAGATCCCAAGATTCAGGATCATTTATAGTAGCTCTTACTCGGCTAAAAATGTCATTGTAATCAGCCCCATTTTCCACTTGTGCTATTATCGTATATAGTACTGGATCTTGTGGCCTGTTGTTTGTTTTTGTTTTGCTACAGTTTGTGAATACAACCATTACTATCGCAACGATTGCCATTAATGAAAGAATTTTTTTCATGTTGTTTTTGATTTTGGTTTTTAATTTGGTTTATTTGTTATAATGATAACGGTATAACAAATTCCGTGCCAAACTAAATTTGGATACCAATTTTCTTATTGTATTTTTTGTATTATCCTGTTACTAAATTACATACGGCCGGCCAAAAGATTATCCAAGCGAGCAAACAAATCCTGGCAAGGCTCCTCAAATCCTTGCAACATACTGTGTCGTAAGAAACCAAACACATTTACGGCTTCTTGCATATAGGGTTCCAAAAATCTGCGATGCTTAGGCGGGAAACGCTCGAAATAACGCAAATTGGCTTCGTAGATATCGACCATTTGATTAGCTAAAGCTAATCCTTTTTCAGTTTCACCTGTACGGAAATAGCTTTGAACATAATAGACTACAAAAACATCAAAGTTGATTTTATGATGAGGGAAAACCTCAAGACCTCGATTTAAAATTTGAACAGCAGAATCATTCTTCCCTTCGGCAATCAAGGCTTGCGCAAGATATGCAAACTGTCGACGATGCTCTTCTGCCGAACGACGAGTTTCCGGGCCAATGCGAGCTCTGTCGTGATTCAGATTACCCCATGTGAACTGATTCATAAATAAATCGTAGGTTTTTTCCGTTGCAATACCGTTAAACCTTGCTTCAGTCATGTTTTTATTGGGATTGTGATACGGTACAAACCGATGAATAACGCCCTCTAATTGAGCAAACTGCATGATTGGCCAAACGTTGCGTTGCGCCGCCGGTGAGGCCACATAAATCGGGCGCTCCCAATTGTTGGTAGCTAAAATATCCAAGAAAGCCAAATCCGAGCGATAAATCGCATTACGTCCAGCATCAATGTCATGCTGCATTTGCGGTACAGTATAAGCATATTGGTCTTGCGTGATGATGCCTCTTTTTAAAAGATCATCGCGGTCAATGGTCAATGTGTATTGAGTTGACGGCAAAAAGTTAACTTGTCCGCCGCCACGTTGTGGTTGAACAGTACTTGGATTGTCGCTTGCAATGAATCTAATTAATTCCATCAATTCACGACGACCAATATTTCTATCCTGAATGGCAACCCAATCGTTAGTGCCTAAAGCGTATTGGTCTCGTCTCAACGTAAATTTTAACGGATCAGCTTCATAAACTTTACTGAACAGCGGTTGAACATGCCAATGACTGCCTGCCAAAGCGGAATTGATAACTCGAATATCCGTACGAACACCTTCCACTTCTTGCATAAACCAGACAGGGAAGGTGTCGTTGTCACCGTTGCAAATCAGAATAGCATTGGGTTCGCAAGATAGCAGCATGTTTCGTGCAAAATCACGTGCGGCAGATTTTTGCGAACGATCGTGGTCGTCCCAATTTTGTTGAGCCATTAGCAACGGTACTGCCGTAAACGTTACTGCAGTGGTAATTCCAGCAATTAAAACGCCGTTTGCCTTCATTTTTTTCTGCAAATATTCGGCAATCGCCATTACACCAAAGCCAATCCATATCGCGAAAGCGTAGAACGAGCCGACGACGGAATAATCACGTTCGCGAGGCTCGATGGGCGGTTGGTTCAAATAGATAACAATGGCTATACCGGTCATGAAAAACAGCAAAAATACAACAAACGAACTTTGTTTGTCTTTTTTGTATTGATAGTATAATCCGATTAATCCTAAAATCAACGGCAAAAAATAATACACGTTTCGACCTTGATTATTTTTTTGGAAATCGGGCAAATTATCTTGGGGGCCGAGACGGGCTTCGTCAATGAATTTGATGCCGCTAATCCAGTTTCCGTTCAATACATCTCTATTCCCTGCCCTATCATATCCGGTACCTTGTATATCGTTTTGACGGCCCACGAAGTTCCACATGAAATAGCGCATATATTGCCACCCGAGGTGATAGCGGATGAAAAAGCGCATGTTTTCCGCCATAGTTGGCTTTCTATCGCCCGGCGTTCCGCTAAAATATCTGTAGTATTCGGCATGCGGACGGTCGTTAGATATGCTGTGCATACGCGGAAACAAGCCGCAATGTGTAGGATCAAAGATATAATCAAAATTGGTGCCGACTTTTTTATATTTTCGAGTTTCGTCGTCGCGAACGTATTTAGCTGAGCGGTCTTTAGTTCCGATAATTCTTGCCGTAAAATACTGACCATAAACTAAAGGCCGTGAACCATATTGTTCGCGGTTCAAATAGTCTAACAAAGAGTAAGCATTTTTGGGTTCATTTTGATTGATAGGAGTTCCTGCATTCGCACGAATAACGAGAATAAAAAACGTAGAATAGCCCACCAACAAAAATATCAAACAGAGTAAGCCTGTATTCAAAAGTACCCTGTGTTTTTTTATAGAATACCACATGCCCCAAACAATACCGCCGACAAGCAAAGCAAAATAAAAGTATGTGCCACTGTTGAAAGGTAATCCCAAGTTATTCACAAAAAACAGTTCGAATCGTCCGGCTAAACTAACAATTCCGGGAATGATGCCCCACAAAATTACTCCGAGCAAAACGCCGGAAAGTAAGAGTGCATACCAAAATCCTTTGCGTGTAGGTTTGAATTTCCTGTAATAAATCACAAAGACAACTGCCGGAATCACCAATAAATTCAATAGATGTACACCTATCGCCAAACCAATCATGAACGAAATAAAAATGACCCAACGCAAGTGATGAGGCTGATCGGCAACTTCATCCCATTTTAAAATTGCCCAAAATGTGAGCGCCGTAAAAAATGACGACAGCGCGTAAACCTCTCCCTCGACAGCCGAAAACCAAAACGAATCCGAAAAACAATACGCCATTGCACCAACAAGACCACTACCAAAAATTGTCCACATTTTTGCAGATGTCATTTCTCCATATTTCAACACTAATTTTTTGCCAAGCATAGTAATCGACCAAAACAGGAACAAAATTGAAAATCCGCTTGCGAGTGCCGACATGATGTTGACCATAAAACCAGCCGTCATTGGGTCGCGAAGCGTAATCAAGGAAAAGAGATTTCCTAAAAGTTGAAATGTAGGTGCTCCGGGAGGATGCCCTACTTGAAGTTTGAATGCTGTGGCGATGTATTCCCCGCAGTCCCACCAACTTGCTGTGCGTTCGGCAGTCATTACATAAACTGTACATGCGGCGATTCCAACAATCCAGCCGATGATGATGTTAAGACGTTTGTAATTCTTCATATTGAAAATGATATTTGTTCAATCCGCAAAGATACAAAAAAAATCTGAATATAGCAAGGAGATTCCTTGCGGAGTTTATCCCGAGCATTGTTGAAGGATTCGGAATGACGGTAAAAATCAATAAATTTTAGAAAAATTTTGTTAATTCATTTTTTTTTTGTATCTTTGCACGCCGAAATTGACCGATGGTGTAATGGTAACACAGCAGATTTTGGTTCTGTCGTTCCCGGTTCGAGCCCAGGTCGGTCAACATTTTAAACCTTAGCAGTCAAATGTTAAGGTTTTTTATTTTAATCTCAAAATAAGCACTTCCGCCAATAAAAAAATCAGTGCCAAAAGTAAACACCATTTCCACCAAGCAATTTTGGTGTCTATGGCTAACAGCGTGTTGTCTACTGAAATAAAATTATCTTTCAAAACCGAAAAACCGCTCAAATGATGCTGTGCAATCAGGCGTTCGAGTTCGGATTGAGAGTATGTTGAGAGGTTGCTTTCTCGTCTGTCGAAATTGTAGGACAATTTAGCGATTGGCTCGTTTGCGGTTCTTAACATGTAGTTTCCTGCGTGTTTTAACGATGAAAATGTGGTGATGAATAATTGATTGCCTTTGAATCGGATTTGTGGGATTATTTCGAAATTGGAATTTTCGGAATTTAAATATAATGGGGGGCGGGCGGACCCCGCCCCTACGTTGTGTATTGTTGCATCCTGTTGGCTCAATAGATGATAGATTTGTTCGTTATTAGCGCTTTGCAAAATCATATTTAGGATTGTAACTACAAAAATCGGTTGATTTTGAAAATTGCTAAACGCATTATCAAAAGGCACAGATGATAAATAAACACGCCCTTTTCCAACATTTCCAAACGCCAAAAACGGCTCGTTAGTATTCAGTCGAAGCAGATATTGCAAATTTGAACGCGACGAAGTCTGAATGGGAAAGCGTTTTTGTATTTCGGGCAAAAGCATGGTTTCAGGCAGTTTTACAAATGCCGAACGGTAAATCGGATGTTGTGCTAAAATGGCTTCGACATGTGTTTTCGCAGTTTCAATAGGTCTAAATTCAGCGTTTAGCAAACGACTTGAAAAATTATTCAAGGTTATTAAATCGGTTTGTTCTGAAGGTAAAATCAACACGTTTAATCCTGCTTCGATTGCGGTTTGAAGTTCGGTTTGAAGTCCTGATGAAAAGGTTGTAATTTCATCTAAAATCACAAAATTCACGTTGTGAAGTTTGGAAAAATCCAAATTTTGAACGTTTTGAACAGTTAAACTAAAACTTTCATCCTGGCTCAACAATTTCATCAAAAACGCATTGGGTTTGGTTTCAGTAAGAATTAAAACAGGAATTTTTTCCAAGACATTCAGTGTGAAAAACAATTTATCATCAAACGTAATCGGGTAATCTGAAATTTCAAAATACCCTTGCAAATAGCCCGCTTGTTGCAACGTCAGTTTTCGTTGTATCGTCTTAGTTTGATGGGGCTCAAAACTCACATTTCCTACCGAAATAATTTTATTTTCGACAAGCAATCTAACCGGAATTTCTTGCAAAGGTTGGTCGCTGTGATTGGTCAGCCAAACTTGCAACTCAATTTCGTTTCCAACCTGAAAAATCGGGGTTTCCACCGACAGGCTATCAATCGAAATATTATTTTGTATTTTGGATTGAATAGGCAGAAACCATGTTTGCAAAACCGTGTCAGACAGTAAATTTTCAATGTCTGTCATCGTTTTTTGAAAATCCGAAATCACAAAAAGCGTTTTGTTTTTTTCTGAAATGTTTTGAAACAAACTTTTTTGTCGAGCCGATAATTCCGACAGGGTGTGCGAAAATGGCACAATTTCTAAGCGTTCAATCGCATCTAAAACTTCCTCTCGAGAAACAAATCGGCGATTGTCGTCCAAAAAATCTTGAGTTATCAAAGCAAATCGGTCTGAAAGTTTAAATTTCATCACCAAATCTTTGGCTTTTTGCTTGGCTTGGTCGAGCAAAGTTCCATTTTCGGTGTGAGTCCCCATGCTGAACGAGTTGTCTATCGCCACTGAAACGTAGTTTGTGCCTTCTGCAACAAGCGGTTTTAATGCTGTTTTCGGATTGGGTTGAGCAAAGGCAAAAATGATAAACGCAATCGTCAAGATCCGACAAACCAAAACCAACAGATGTTTCAATCTGGATTGATTTTGTGTTTTATTTTGAATGTTTTGCAACAGTTTTACATTCGAAAAATACGTTTTTTTGAATTTTCGAAAATGAAATAAATGTATCGCAATCGGAATTGAGATTGCAAATAACGCCCAAAGTATGGTGGAATTTGTGAAAAACATGTTGCAAAGATACGAAAAATTATTTAAACCGTCATGTCGAGCGTAGTCGAGATATCCCATAGCAAGGGGATTCCTCGACTGCGCTCGGAATGACGACGTAGTTTCATTTTTTTTCGTATCTTTGTAGGAAAATTACAAAAGCGAATGACTAATCCCGAACAACGACGAAAATTTTTATTGACATTTGCAAGAGTGATCGCAATAAGCGCAATATTAGGCCTTATCGGTTTTTCTTTTCAAAGAACAGTAATAAAAGATGCTGAATATTTTTGGCAAATTGATCCTGATTTGTGCATTGCTTGCGGACTTTGCGAAACCGATTGCGTTCTGACTCCTTCAGCAGTAAAAGCCGTTCACGCCAAAGAAGTTTGTGGTTTTTGCGATTTGTGCGGAGGCTATTATCGGGCAAATGTGAGAGAACTGAATACGGCTGCCGAAAATTTGATGTGCCCCACAGGCGCCATTCAGCGCAGTTTTGTGGAAGAACCGTATTTTGAATACAATATCATTGAAGACCTTTGTATCGGTTGTGGAAGATGTGTAAAAGGTTGCAATGCGTTTGGCAACGGCGCAATGTATTTGCAAATTAAGCAGGAGTTGTGCAAAAATTGTAATGAGTGTGAATTGGCGCGGGTTTGTCCTGCCGGTGCTATTCGACGCGTTTCGGTGTCTGATGCATATTACTTGAGGGCGGAAGTCGCACAAAATCGTTTCCCGAAACCGGATTTTGAGTCGGGTTATGTTTATCCTCAGCAACAGTTTTCTAAGCCCGACGAGCCGCTGTGGTCATACATAGACATTGCAATGCTTGTGCTTTTGATGAGTTTTGTGGCGTGGGCAGTTATCCGAAAACAAATTCGTTGGCCTGTTATTTTGACATCCATAATTTCAATTATGTATTTCGGATTTTTCAGAAATGGCTGTGTATGCAGTATTGGCGCTGTTCAGAATGTAGCGTTGGCGCTGGGGAATGCGGCGTTTACAATTCCACTGTTTGTGCTGTTGCTGTTTCTTTTGCCGATTGTGTTTGCTTTACTTTTCGGAAGGGTATTTTGTGCGGGCGTGTGTCCGTTGGGTGCATTGCAGGAAATTATGAATATCAAAAATTACAAATTGTCGAAGGCCGTTACGAGCGTTTTGAGTTTATTTCCTTGGTTCTTTCTGGGGTTCGCAGTGTTGTTTGCGATTACCAATAGTCGATTTATTATTTGTGCTTATGATCCGTTTGTCGGGATTTTCCGCTTGGGTGGCGAACTTCCGTTGATTTTGTTTGGCGTAGTTTTGTTGATTTTTTCTATTTTCACCGGACGTCCGTTTTGTCGCTTTATTTGTCCGTATGCACCCATTCTCAGCCTGTCTTCAAGGATTTCGTTTTGGCAAGTGAAAATCACGAAAAAAGAGTGTATAAATTGTGACTTGTGTCACAATGCCTGTCCTGTTGACGCAATACGTCCGCCTTACGAAAACAAGGTTAAAGAGAGCCGTTCCGAAGGTGTGAAGCGGATTTTGCGATATTTGGTTTTCTTACCCCTTATGATCATCGCAGGAGTAATTACGATGTCTATGTTGAGCGAAAAGTTCAGTAAAATGAACAAAGACGTTCGACTATATGAGATGGTTGTAAAAAACGAAACCAATCCCCAAGCCGTACAAACCTTGGAATTACAGGCTTTCTACGGACAAGAAGACCAAACTGTTGAACAACTTGCAATGCAAGTCGCCATAATCAAAAAAGATTTTCGCACCTATTCAAGAATCATCGGCGCATTTTTTGGATTAATCGTTGGACTCACTCTAATCAACCTTTCCACAAAGCGCACTCGAAAATTTTACGATATTGATGATGCAAATTGCGTGGATTGCGGAAGATGTTTTAAGTATTGTCCGCAGAATATTAACACTAAAGAAAAAGTTTATTGAAAATACCCTTTCAGCAATTCGTTCGCCGCAATATACGGACTTACCTGCCCTTTCAAAACCTCATCAATTGTGGATTTTAGACGTTGTTTGATTTCAAGGTTATGATAAAAATTTGCCAATAAGGCTTCGTCAATGGTTTCGAAGAGAATTTTGCGCGATTGCTCTCGACGTTTATGTTCGAAATAACCGTTGGATTGCATGTGTTTGATGTAGTTTTGAACGATGTTCCAAATGTTTTCGATACCGTCTTTGGTGTAAGCCGAACAGGTTTCAACCACGGGCACCCAGCCTGATTCCGTAGGCGGAAAAAGATGTAGTGCATTGCTGAATTGTGTGCGTGCCACTTTCGCTTTGGGGATATTATCGCCGTCGGCTTTATTAATGGCGATTGCGTCTGCCATTTCCATGATTCCGCGTTTGATGCCTTGCAATTCATCTCCCGTATTGGCGAGTTGAATAAGTAAAAAGAAATCCACCATGCCATGAACGGCTGTTTCGGACTGCCCTACCCCAACAGTTTCCACAATCGTAGTGTCAAATCCTGCAGCTTCGCAAAGAATGATGGTTTCGCGGGTTTTGCGTGCCACACCACCCAACGAGCCTGCCGATGGCGACGGGCGAATAAACGCATTTTCCATGCCCGATAATTCCTCCATACGAGTTTTATCGCCCAAAATACTGCCTTTCGAGCGTTCACTACTCGGATCAACCGCCAATACGGCAAGTTTGTGGCCTTTATTTACCAACATCACACCCAAAGCCTCAATAAACGTGCTTTTTCCTGCACCCGGAACACCGGTAATTCCCAACCGAATACTTTTGCCTGAATGCGGCAAACAGCGTTCAATCACGGCTTGCGCAGTGGCTTGATGATCGGGATGTGAACTCTCAACCAGCGTAATCGCCCGACTTAAAATCACCCTATTCCCAACCAAAATTCCGTCCACATAATCGTCTACCGTGAGCGTTTTTTTCTTAACGTATGATGTCAAAAACTCAGGATTGACGCTATTCGGCTGAGGAATACCTGCGCGTTCGGTGAGTGCGGATTTGAAGGTGCCGTCTTGGTGATCCATGGGTTAAAAAATTATTTGTGCGTTATTTGTGCGAGTTAGGAAATCAACTTGTATTCCCACTGCAAAGATACAAAAAAATCCGAAACTTGCGAAATCTCGGATTTAGATTTTTTATTTCAGAGAGAAACCAGTTGCAGGGTGGGTAGTGTGATTGCAAAATAGCAGGTTGTACTTCAAAATTTTCAATTTAAAAATAAATTTTCGCTGATTATTAGATATTTATGATTAAAATTAGCAAAACTTGCAAAAAAATCAAGTTTTGCTAATTATTTTTTGTATCTTTGCACTATGAAAAAAGTAATAGAACGCAAAGAATATCTCGACAAACTGCTGTCCTATAAGGAAAAAGGAGTGATAAAAGTGGTCACCGGGTTACGTCGTTCGGGCAAGTCTACGCTTTTGGAATTGTTCAAAAGTAAATTGTTGGAATCGGCTGTTAAGCCCTCACAAATCTTTTCTTACAATTTTGAATTGCCGGAAAACTACCTCAACAAAACGTGGAGCGACATTTATTTTGAAATCAAATCAAAAATTAAAGATGACAAAATGCACTATGTTTTTTTCGATGAAGTGCAAAATATTCCGGACTTTGAAAAATTAGTTGATGGTTTGTTTGCTACGCCAAATACGGATGTTTACATCACGGGGTCAAATGCCAATTTACTTTCGAGCGAATTGGCAACGCTGTTGAGTGGACGATATATCGAGATTTCTATACTACCGTTTTCATTTTCCGAATACTTGGAGGCACGCGAAATAGATATAACAAACAAATATCTGAACTACGAAACATTTTTTGTTGATTATATCAATGAAACATCGCTTCCAAAAGGCGTAGAATTGCGAGCCGAAGGTTTTGACAAAGTATATGAATATTTGGAAGCCATCTACACAACTGTTGTCGAAAAAGATATCATGCAACGCTATCAAATCAACGACAAACGGGCGTTTGGCAATATTGTCAAATTTGTTGCATCGAATATCGGAAGTCAATTATCGCCGAGCAACATATCAAAATCGTTGAAAGCAGACCAACAAAGCATACATCGTGATACAGTTGAAAAATTTTTAGAGTATTTGGTCGAAAGTTTTGTTTTTTACAAAGCTAATCGTTTTGATATAAAAGGAAAAAAGCAATTAGCCACACAAGAAAAATATTATCTTGTTGATTTGGGTTTGTTGAATATTCTTAGAGGTAGAGATAAATTGACCGATAGAGGACATATCTTGGAAAATGCGGTATATTTAGAATTACTTCGTCGCGGAAATAAAGTTTGGACAGGTATGTTGCGTGACGGTGAAGTTGACTTTGTTGCTAAAAATAAAATCGGCGAAATAGAGTATTATCAAGTGGCATGGAATATACCGAATACGGAAACTCAGAATCGTGAGTTCAAATCTTTGGAAAGTATAAAAGACAACTATTCCAAATACTTACTCACAACCGAATCTTTTCCTCAAAGCAGAAACGGCATTGTGCATAAAAATGTGTTTGCGTGGCTGTTGGATTTTACCACAACTTAATACTGATTTTCAAAGAAAAAAACAGCTGCGGGGGGGGGCAGTGCGGTTATTAACAAAAGAATTATTGTCAAACTTGCAGATAAATACCATTACTCATTTCCAGTAATAATTTTAAGAACCGTTCTTTTCGTAATTCTATGCTTCTGATTTCGCATTGCCAAATAACGATGACTTTCCAACCTTGTTTTTCAAGTTCTACAACATCACGCTTATCTCGTTTTATATTTCCATCGATTTTATTTTTCCAAAATTCGGTATTGGTTGTCGGCAATGTTCCTCGCTTGCAAGTATGTCCGTGCCAAAAACAACCGTGAATAAAAACAACGGTTTTGTACTTCGGAAGGACAACATCCGGCTTTCCAGGAAGGTCTTTTACATTTTTTCGGAATCTAAATCCATTAGTGAATAAAAATTTACGTAACAAAATTTCCAGTTTGGTTTCTTTTCCGGAAATTCGGGACATTATTTCGGAACGCTTGGATTTGGAGTATATGTCAGACATTTATTTTAGCAGCAATTTTAATTCATCTATGGAAAAAGCCAGTTTTCTTTTATGTAGCATAGAGTGGCAATTAGGACATACCGGAACCAAGTCTGTTTCCGGATTTACGATACGTTCATCACTCGTTTCTGATAATTGATTGACGTGGTGTATGTGGATAAATCCCTGCCCTATAGAGCCATAATTTTTTTCAAAATTAAAACCACAAATAGAACAAGAACAGCCTTTCAACTCTATACATTTTTGTCTGGCATCCAAACTTCTTTTATAAACATTAACTTCGACTTTTCTTGATGTGCCTTCTGTAAAACGCTCATGTATTTCATCAATCCCTTCTATTTTTTGTATTTGTTCTGACGGTTTTTTATCAGGGTTTATAAAAGTCCATACTATTTTTATCGGTTTGCTCCCTTCGTATTGAACTGCTTTTCCTAATCCTTTATATGTAAATCCTTTTACAGCATCATTTCTGAAAAATATGTAAACATTGACTTCATTAGAAATCATCATTTTTATGAGATTCTGTTGAGTGTGAGATGTTGATTTCCCAAACCATACTAAACTATCGTCTTGCCAGTAATTTCCGTGATTAACACCAGTTCTGCCCGCTACTCCAACATTGGTAAAAATAAAAATTTCGCCACCATAACTACGATAACCAGTATCCCATGAGCCTTTCCGACTTTCAACAGGAACATTTAATAATGAGTAGATGTCATTTTTTGTATATACTGTTCCCACCGTGAACATTATCGAACCGATCTATGAATTTATTATTGCTTTTCCTATCGCCTTTGCATATTCCGGCGGAACAGCATTTCCAATCATTCGTGCAGTATTGGCAATACTCGTTGTTTTAAAGATATAATTTGGCGGAAAAGATTGTAGAGTGGCACCTTCTCTCAAAGAAATCGCTCTATCTTCTTCGGGGTGTGCAAACCTTCCGTTGGAAATGCTGAAAAATTTTGTCGTAATAGTTGGAGATGGCTTATCCCAAAACATTCTACCGTAAGTATCAACGAAACCACTTTTTCTGTTTTTATGGCAATCCGGAGCTAAATTTGTATCGACATAAGATAAACGAGTTCCTCCGTCTTTCTTGGTAAGTGCAAGGCGTTTGAGGTTAATTTCTTTCAAACCGGCAACTGTGTGCATGAAAGGAGTGTTGTCTTCGTGTCCGGCTTTTATTTGGGGGAATCCATTTTTTACGCCTAAAACATCTCTAACCGTTAATTTTTTTCCTTGTTTTTTAGGTTCTATTTTTTTTCCGGTAACTCGATTAGCAATAAGTGTAAATCTTTTTCTGTGTTGTGGAACTCCGTACTCACTGACTTCGTGAATCTCAAAATGAACTTCATATTTTTTGCTTTTAAGCCATTTGATAAAATCTTCTAATCCGCTTTCTTCTTTTCGCCTTAAAATTCCCGGCACATTTTCAACAACGACATATCCCGGCATAAAATGTATTACAAAATGATGAAATACTTTCAGCAAATTTTTTGATTGTTCGGACTTTTCTTTATCTGTATTAATAATGCTCCAATATTGGCACGGGCTACAACCAATAAGCAACAAATTATCATCATTTTTCTTCAACGACATTTTTTTTTGCAAATAGGATTTTTTTAAATTAAATACATCTGCATGTATAAACTCCGCACCTTTAATATTTGCCTTGTAAGTTTCTTCACAATTTTTATCGAAGTCAATACCCGCAAGAATATTAATCCCTGCTTGCTGCATTCCGTAGCTCATTCCACCTCCGGAACAGAAAAAATCGACTGCATTTATTTGTTTATTTTGCATAGAAAACAAGCATAATTATGCTGCAAAGATACGAATAATTTTGTAAAATTTAGACAAAATTATAGAAGTTTTTTTTAACCATTGTTTGTTGAAATACTTTTGAAAATATGTTATATGCTGAATAATAGAATTTTAAACAAATTAAGGTACTATATTTGCAAAATATATGAAATATGTTTGTTTTATATTGAAAAAATGTGTATCTTTGCAGTCGTAAAATAAATGTTTTCAAAATATGAATACGGATAAAAGGGCAAGATTTGAAAAAGTCGCTTCTACAAGAGTGCAAAAAATAATAAGTTTGCTGAATTTGCTCGGCAATTGTTCAAATAAAAACAATTATGATTTTGCCGAAAAAGATGTTGATTTGATGTTTTCGGAAATCAGTCGAGCATTGAAAGACTCAAGAAATCGTTATGATTTTGCATTGAATAAAAAGGGAAACAAAGGTTTTAAATTTTAATTTTATGGAGAATAAGGAGAAAAATTGCAAATGGCATTTTGGCAATGAAGGTGGAATTGATATTGGTCCTAATGACCCTATTCACAATACATTTAAAGGAAATGTTTACTATTCGATTGTGCGTGAATCCATACAAAATTCATTGGACGCAGTAAGTATCGAACGAGAACCGGTAAAAGTAGTTTTTTCTTCCTTTAGAATAAATAGGAGCGATTTTCCTAATTTGTTTGAAATAGAAAAACACATAACACAATGCCAAACTTTTTATCACGACAATGTAGATGCCAAGAGATTGTTTAAAGATATGCTTGACAATCTTAACGGAGAGCGTATAGAAAAATTGAACGTTCATAAAAAACAGGAATTAAGCTGTATGAAAATTTCCGATTACAATACTGGCGGAATGAAATACGATAAGAATGATACCAAGTCGCGTTTTTATGCATTTTTAAGGGCTGCCGGCGTTACGTCTAAAAGCAATCAAGGTGCAGGCGGTTCTTTCGGTTTCGGTAAAGGGGCTTATTTTGCTTTATCGCCTATCAAAACTTTGATTGTTTCTTCTATGGATACCGATGGTAATGTATATTTTGAAGGAACAACAAGATTAACCACTCACAAAAACGAGTCCGGTGAAAAACGAACTGCTTACGGATTTTATGATTCAAATGACGGTGAACCTGTTCAAGACATAAACTCTATTCCGGATATTTTCAAGCGAGAGAAAGCAGGAACCGACATTAGTATTATCGGTTTATGGAAGGAAGAAGATCAAGAATCAATTATGGTAAAATCAGTTTTGAATAATTTTTGGTTAGCAATTTATCAAAACAAACTTATCGTGCAAATTAAAATTGATGGCAATGATATTACAATAGAAAAATCAAAATTGGAACAAATTATAGACGAGTATTTCGAGGAGGAATGTGAAGGTAACTCTCCCAATGATATAGAAACTTGGAATCCGAAATCATATTTTAAAGCAGTAAAATATGCAGGAACTTCAAGTGAATTTCCACCAGCCTTTGAGAAAAAATTGGAAACACTTGGTAACGTAGAACTCTATGTGTATTTGGAAAAAGAATTACAAAGTAGAATATCGTATTTTAGAAAGCCGAAAATGGTTGTTTGCAAAAAAACAAATAAAAAGAAAAACGGCTACTCGGCTGTATTTATTTGTGAAAGCGACGAAGGAAACGAGTTGTTACGTTTAATGGAAAATCCTGCTCATAATGAATGGAAAAAAGAAAACTATCCGAAGGAGGAAGGGCATATTAGTCCTATTGCTCGAAAAGCAGAAAATGAAATAAGTAAATTTATTAACGAGTCGCTTGAAGAATTGTCAAAAGTTAAAATAGGAAAGAAAATTGCATTTCTCGGTTTAGAGGAATATCTTTCAATCCCCGAAGATTTACTGGAAAAAGATGACATTTTCGACTATGAAGGCAACAGCTCAAATAATGTTTCGGGTAGCAGTAGTAGCGAAACAACAGAAGAGGAGACCGGTTCACAAACAACAGTGAAAAGAGAGTCTGTTAAAATCAAAGCGACACCAATTATCAAAAACGAAGTTCCAGAAGAAACGGAAATTGAGCCTACCGAAGACGGTTCAGAAAAAGTGACTGTTGGTGGAGAAAATACAACTTCGGGCGGTAATGCAAATCCGACAGATTCCGGAGATACCGCTACGACAGGAAAAAGAGCAGACGACACAACTCCGAATCCTCCTATCAGTAAGATTCTTGTAAATGTAAAACTCAGAGTGTTGGCACAAAAAACAACCGGTATTATAGAGCATATTTTGTTTGTTGATTCCCCAAAGGAAATTGCGAATGTCGAACTTGAATTTTCCGTTGGTGCGGACAACGGAAAAGAAGACGACATCGCAATAATTTCAAGTGATACCGGCACTATCGAAAAAAATATACTTAAAAATGTAAATTTACAACAAGGTAAAAACATAATCAAAATCAAATTTGCAGATAATGTTAAGCATTCGATAAAATTAAAGGCATATGAATATGAATATCAATAATATTACATTTCCACATCCTATTCTCGGAATTGGCGATTCAATAAATAGTACGATTGAGTCGTCAATACCAGTAACAACAAGTAGCCCAGACACAGATTTTTACAAAATAGAAGTAACTTTTTTACACAATAATGACGATTTATTGAAATTAATAAATTCCGGAAAAGCAGAATATTTATGTGAGGTTACTTGTACAAATACTGTTTTTCGGCAAGTTTTTACAAGCAAAACAGAAAACATTGTATTTGAAATTCCAAAAAAGAAAGTAAAAGGAAAGGTAGAGTTTACTTGTTTGTTGGTGGCAACCGAAGATATCGAAGATTACTCAAATGCTAATGCTCATTCCGATTATATCGGATATACTTTTGATATAGACAAAGGCGATATTTTGGCTTATTTCGGTGAATCTTCTTTTAATGCGGATATACAATACGAAAAATTGAAAGCGGTTTCCGAGTTTATGGTAATTGTAGAAAATGAAAGCGAAACTTTTACAATCATCGACTTGAAGAAAAATAGAATCGAAGTTCAATTACCGTCGGAATCATACAATCTATATTGTAGTAATTCTATTTCACAGGAAGAAAAATTTGTTCCGATTTTCCACTCATCTATCGTATTAAACGCACTTTTAATTGCGCTATACAATTTTGAAGAGCATAAGAATTACAAATGGGCAGAGGTAATTAAATATCGTTTGGAAAATGAACCGGAATTCAAAACACTATCTATTGACGAAAAAGAAAGTATTCCGGAGATAGCACAACTATTATTGGGAAATCCTTTTGAAAGATTAATAGTCGGCTTAAATAGTATTTCAGAATTTTCAACAGAATAATAATTATGGCAAAGCAATTAATTTTTTTAGAAAAACAAGTGTCAAAACTCAAAGAAAACATCAATATTGAGTTTTATAAAGGCTCTGAATTTATTGGTTATAACAAAGAGGAAGTGGCAACGTTGCCTAATATTGAAAATACAACCAACTTAGCAAGTCAACTCAATCCCGACAACGATTTTGAAACTGCGGTAAGAATCTATGAAGCATTTAAAAATTTGGAACTGATTCAAGCATCAGACGAAAGGTTGTGGACTTATCTTTCTCACGTTGATTTGTATTCGTATATGCAGAAGCGTTGGGATGCTGTTTATAAAAACGAAGAAAAAGGCAATAAGGACTATATTTTGGAACATTGGTTTTTGAATTCGTCTGCTCAAAGCAGTTTATTACGCCACGCACTTGCCAGTTTGTGGTGGGCTGTTCATTTGTCGGTTGATGAAACAAGAGAGGAAAATAAAAAATACGATTTGACAAAAATTCTTTTTAGGCAATTGGATTTTCCAACCCGAACACTTGGGACTTACAAATTAGGGCGACACAAAGAAGCTGTAATCGGGGTTTTGGAATTTATCGAAGAAAACGAGGATTTATTTAAATCTGGTTTTGAAGGCAAAACACGTTTTGTAACCAAACATTTGAATGTTATCGGCGGAGTAAAACCTTTGGCATATTATGATAGGAAATTTTTCAAAGGAGAGTTAGAGAAAATTAAGGAATTAATACGTTCAAATTAGCCGTTTTCCTTTCTTTTAGCTGTTTTTTCTATGAAAAAAAAGACAGATCTTGCAGTTACTGTATAAAAAGTCATTTTTCTTTCAAAATAGTTTTAACTTCTGTTATTAATAATTTTCTGCACATCAGCAATCTTTTCTATCAATTCGTCAAACGATAATTTCTTGCCATAAACCATACTGCCTATCATATTTTTGTAGTCTTTTTCCAAAAGCCTCCCGATTTTACCAAATGCTGTACGCTTGATGTATTGCATCCGGCTTGTCGAAAGTGGAAAAATCGTTGCTAAAAAATAGCGACCCCTTATTCGCTTTTTTTATTTTTGCAAATATTTGTTTTTCAGCGCTTAATTTCATTGTTTTATTGGCTTTTTGTCACAAAAAGAGTAAAAAAATGTGACAATTTTCTGCAAAGATACGATTTTTTTTGAGTTATGAGTTAAGAACTAAGAGTTATGAGTTGCTTCGCTTCATTCTTAGTTCTTAACTCTTAGTTCGTAAAAATAATCCTGTTAATAAATGATTTCACCGAAGTTTTATTCTGCAAAAGTCGTTGCAATTGATGAATTATCGGGTATTCTGCATGATTAGTTTCAGGAATATTCGATAAG
>Ga0123352_10001480_pt1 | contig 31298 bp, 24 predicted proteins | sample TergutLab28metaG_FD_89700 | JGI IMG/M metagenome (GOLD analysis project Ga0123352, IMG submission 89700) | Labiotermes labralis P1 segment gut microbial communities from Petit-Saut dam, French Guiana - Lab288 P1 | ecosystem: Host-associated > Arthropoda: Insects > Digestive system > Gut ...
AATTCTGCGTATTCGTTGGGATCGTAATACAGACATGAAGAGAACTTACACACAACAAAAACTGGAATTTATTTTAGGCTATGAAAATGACATATATTTATTATTTTAATAGGTAGGTTTTCGCCTTTTTTATAGGCGAAGAAGGCCCTTATGATGAGTAGAGGTATAACTCTACTCTTTCTAGGACCTCGACACCCTAGATGGGGTGGGGGTCAGCCCCACGCCCCGGCCGCCTCTAATCCCAGGAAAGACCCGGTACCCATTGTACAGGAGGCTGGGTGGGCCCCAGGGCCGATCTGGATGGGCAGCAAATCTCGTCCCAACCGGGATTAGATCCCGGACCGTCCAGCCCGTAGTCAGTCGCTATACCTACTGAGCTACCCGGCCCATTATTATTTTAATAAATAATCATATATTAGTGAGCTCTCACTAACGAAGAAATTTAATGTTGCAAAATGTATTTATGTTTTTGAACTTTCGTAAAATAAGTGCCCGATGATGTTTCCAATTAACCGCAGCATATAGCAGAATGTTGTATAGCATTTGAGTGTTGTGTTAGTTCTTATAGTTCTTTGTTATTTTATCAAACCAAATAGTATTTTGAGAAATAATTATTAAAATTTGAGACCACAATTTTCATCTACCTACAGCTGTCTCGCTTTTAGATGCTGGACAAGTGGACTATCCATGATAGCGGCCAGCTTCTTAAAGTCGTATCAGTATTTAGTTGTTCCGCAGTTGTCCGTGTTGCTACCGTAGGTTTCGCTTGATAAATAACGATATGATTACTCCCAAAGTTCCCTCCTTAAATGTGGCTTCGGATGGTCGTTTGACTGACCACAAATGCAGTGCGATCAAATGACATGAAAAGTTCTCGAAGCTGAGAATGACTCTCACATTTCTCCTTCCATCGAAGTTTCATTTACTTGCAGAAATGTATTTTCGCCGTCAGAAGGAAAATGCGTGTTTCTTTTCTGAGCCTGATGATGGGACGGCAACTGTTTTTTGTTCAGTTGTGCGTTAGGAAGTAGAAATTACATAGATCTTCAAATTCGTTACATAAAATTTATTAGTAGTAGTAGTAGTAGTAGTAGTAGTAGTATTTCCAGATTTGCCCTCCGAATAATTTAAGCGCCTTCTTACCCCGCACACCCGGGTTCAATTCCAGGGCAAACCTTGTAGTAATGTGGTAGAGAAAGTGGTAATAGGACAGATTCTTGTACGAGTAGTGGAATGTTGCCTGTCCAAATCATTCCGCAATTGCGCTTTATTCATATGTCATTCGCGTACCATCGACATTCTTTTTGTACACGTGCATTCATAATAGCTGACAGCATCGTTAAATGAGACTTAAAATGACAAATCGGTGTGACCCTCACCGAGGGAGAAGTAATGGAAAAGTTTTTCTGTACGTAATATTCTACGTCCTTGTTTGTTGTTGAAATGCGTGTAAATTTTTCTTTTTGGCTCAGCTCCAGTAAATTTATTTTGTGTTCATTTGTATTAAAGGATGCTTAAAGTCACAGATTTTTTTCATTTATCCGAGGGCATAAATTCAACATCAAAGAATTTGCCAACAATTTAAAGGTCTTTTGTGAAGTTATTCCCACACAGGAACTTAAATGTTAAGTTCAAACAATCAACGTCAGCCAGATTATACACAGAACGTTATTAAAACGGGTGGTGCCACTTTAGGGTCGTTTCCTTGCACGAAATCTCCGAAAGACGCCTTTATAAACATGGACACTAAAGTACGTTTACCTCAACGTGGAAGTGTGTGCTGCGTAAGCAACTCTTTCACGAGACCATCAGTTGCGTGTCTGCCGAAGCAAACACTCAACAGATTGACTGTGACTTCCTGGTGTTTCTTTCTTGTTTCTACATTGTATTGTTAGTTAGGCATTTTCTTCAATAAAATAAAAACATTTCTTCGTCTTTCTGATCCCTTCATGTGCCCATTGCTTGCTGTAGGTAAGTTGCATTACACCGCTCCATTTGACCCCAGTATAACCAATGATGTATTTTTTAATATATTGTGGATTTTTCTAGTACATGGCGGTTTTCAGCAGTGACACCAGGTTTTAATCCTTAAGCTCCTCCTTTGTATTCCGTTTATACCTGGCTAGACTGTAAATTTTGGAACTAGTTTGCTTCAAATTCTGTAAAATTTAGTCTCCAGAGTCCTGCCACATTCAGATCACAAAGGCTGCTTGGAAACAATACACGCCTTTTCAATAGTGCGTGTTTATTTGAGGAGAACGGACTCGTGCCCTCTGCTACCGGACAAGGGAATGCTACGATATAATACACGAGGGTTGACTTTCTCACAGCGATGTTGTTGAAGGTGCAAATCTTATGGGATTCTACGCCTTATCGATTTGTGCACTAAGGAAATAAAATTTATTCACGTGCTAATAAAATATTTTGTGGTTCAGTTAATACATATCCCTTTTTGCGAAATGTGAAGTCACACTTCTTTGTATTACTTTATTTAAGTATCTGCTCAATATAAAAAAAAACAATACGATCTCAATAAATCTTATCATTCGAATATAATCTACACGATTTTCTTATAACAACAGGCCATTTATTTTGGCAAAGAGAATATTTAATGATGTACTCATGCATATAATAGCATTTCACACGGTGCACTCTGAACATATATCTTTGCTTATGTGCTATATGAAACATCACGCTTTGATCTTGGTCAAACAAGAAAAGCTGGACATCTCTCAATCATGCCGTCTGATTTCCTGAAGTGTGAAATTTAATTTATTTGGTACGAATTTACCCCGTTCCCCTTTCCGTGAAACTTTTTGTGGCACAACGATCTTTTGTTTGAGAAAATAAATTTTCCCCAACTCTGTGAAAATAGATCATTTTTATTAGTACGTGCTCGCTGGTGTGCCTACGGGTTTGTACAAGTAAGAATGCGTTACAGATTAGTTACTGTGCTCTTTCGGATTTCTTGCAGTGCACTGTATGCATTTGTCTTCCATTGCAAAATGCATTTTGTCAAATATCAGTCTATTCTCTTAAAATAAGTTTCTACTCTTACAAAGATCGCTGTGTTCTGGTAGAAGCCTATTTGTTTGATGTTTTTAATCCCGAAGTGTTATAACATATAAATACAATACGTCAGTCGATAACACAACACTTTATTTATGTACAAAAATAATAAATTTTGTCAGGGCGACATGTTTCCACCTTATAAGGTCATCCTCAGGCCCTCCAAGAAGACAGCTCCAAGAGCTGTTTATGTTTTATTGCATTGTGGGATCTCACAACGCAATGAAACATAAACAACTCTTGTAGCTGTCTTCTTGGAGGACCTGAGGATGACCTTATAAGGTCGAAACATGTCGCCCTGACAAAATATACTATTTTTGTATATAAATAAAGTGTTGTGTTATCGACTGACGTATTGTATTTATTTAGAAGCCTATTTGTATACACTAGACGGGAGGTGATGAGGCCGGTAGCAAGTTTCTCTGAAACTTCGGTTCACATCTTTAAGGCTATACTGCGTAACATCTAATGCGACATCGGGCTTCTTACTTGCCGCTGTCGGAACACGAAAAATGAAAACCGTTTTACTTTATTTCAAAACATTTTACGTATTGCTGTAAGCGTGATACGGGGATGCAGAAATCCCAGTCGCCAGGTCGCCTGGGCGAATAAATTTTTTACGACGGCGCCTAATATTTTCAGGTTCTCAGATTGGAACTTTCTAAATGTTATCCATCTGGCGCCCAGAATTTTGAGATATTTCCTAGATTTTTGGAAAATTTGTGAACCCCTGGCATAATGTATTCATTTGCGCTATGTAACGTTTGCACAACCGGGTCAGTAGTCTCACTAACAACTTCCGTTTTGTTATGTTTCCGTGAATTCACGTAAGACCGTTGAAAGCTGTTATATTTATACGATAACGACCCCGCCTTCCTGCTGTAAACATGTGTAGCCTGAGGCTTCGAAGAACCAGCAGTGGTCCTTTGAAAGCAAAAATAGGATACAGAACGTTTGTTTTCACACGTTTTTCCACAAAATCTGTCTGCCAAAGGTTATCAATCCGTAGACGAGAGAATGTTACTAAAGAAAAGTCTAAATGATACAGTGTGAGTGCTGTACAATTAACACCTTCCTTGAGTTTATTAACAATTGATCGATTAAGAGCAAGAAGTTTTAAAATCAGCAACGTGTCTGTGAAGGTCTCGTTTTCAAGTACGCTGTTGAGTCACTGAATTCGCTTTGCTACTTTTAGCTAAGGTTAAAACACTTTATCGTCCAGCTGTTAAAATTTTAATGAAACAGGAATAGGTTCATTAAGCAAGAATTATTTATCTTAAAGAGTTTATTCTGCTACACTGAAAAACCTATCAAAACTCAAAGCAGGAAAACTTTTAAAGACAGCGGTTGGATTGTCTTAAACTTCCCCCATCTTTAGAGGGTTCTTGTGATTGGTTGTGGTGTTGCTTCCCTATTCTGAATACGGAGAATTTAGTTACTTCCTCCATTCCTAATCTTTAATGCCAAAACTGGTTCATTATTTCTTGACATAAGTAGTTCAGTAGTTACTGCCAACAAGATAGCCTTTCGCAGTGTGAATTGCAAGTTGTGGTCACATGAAGAATGCAATGAAGGCAGTTCCAACAGTGTTTGCTTAACACTGTCACTCTGATGAAACTGGAATCCTTTATGTTGAATTAAAAAGTATATTGCCTGTGGTAGGTCAGTGTTATATTGAGTTACATTTCCTTTTGACCTACTTTTTCAATTTAAGTAAATGTGTTGAATTTGTTCCAAATTTTTGTTTGTTTTTTGTTTATTTATTACAAAAATAACACCCTGCTGTTGTGTACAAAACATATCTGAAATGTTTAATTTTATAAAACATTACATTAATTGTTGTCTGTTTGTTTTTCACCTTGAAAGCTCTCATCTTTCTCTTTTCCTCGTATTTTACCTTATTCCAAATTACTCTTTCTGCGGGGCAGATTGGCATACTTGCAGAGGTTAAGGAAAAAGCATTTCCCTCAATTTCCTTATAAATAGTGTCAAATTTGCGTAGATCAGGTTGTAGCACAAGAGTGTTGCTTCCCCCACGTGCTGTTACATTCAACTTAACAAGTACAGAAAAAAATTTGAAATATTAAAATATGAAAATTGTGCCAACTATTCCCCCTCTTCGCTACTCATTAATGTCACTGCTGAAATCCGCATTGCGAAAACATGACCGCTACATTTCACTCAAAACTGGAATTTTGTTGTCGAGGAAACAGGGATTTTTGTTTTCTCAGGCAACATTTGCTTCTTAAGAGTAGCTCTTTAGAAATAACCTTTTTGTTGAAATAGGACGTGTTTTCTTTGTAGATATAATGCTTCCTAGTTACATTTGGCTTGTCTGCAGCTTAAATTCGCCTGTCAAAATGTAAACCTTCATAACAGTTTCCTGCAATTCCGAAACGTCTGTCACATATTCCCGCAATCTACAAGGAACACTAGTTCCCTTGGTATCATCTTCTTCCAGTTCTAATGTGCTACAGCGCATTTCTTTGTAAGTAGTTTCGCATTCTAACGATATGTATAGAGCCCCAAGTAGAAAGAATAGTTTAAATTGTGTATAACTAATTCAGTTGAGTTGATACATTATAATGCGTTGAATTTCTAGATAACAAAGCAAAGCATGCTACATAGTAGATTCACAAGTAGTACTGTACAGTGTTGTGTGTAGTTTTTACACATACAGTGTGAATAGGTGCTATCTGAAAACAAATCAACAATGGGTCTTGTGCATGTGCTTTTCCGCGTCTGCGATCTCACGCTTGAGAAAAATGCGACTATAATTCGAAATTATTTTTGGCAGTGTTGGAGCCTGAACATACATTTTGGGATCCCATTAGGATCCCAAAGTGTGCGTAGCATCTTGTGACACAATTGACAAAATAGTCCTGAAGATGACTAATCTGTAGTCGAAACATGTAGCCTTATAATTACCTTGAGTAATAAAGTGACTGTGCTGACGTACAGTATTTAATATTATATTACGTTTAGGCATCACAAGTAAATCGTCTGGTTTCCGAGATGCAGTAACATAAACCGAAGTAGGTCTCGTTCCATTTAAATTTTGCCTGCTGTATATATGAAATGCCGGTTCTGTGAAATAAAAATTGCGAATGTTATTAGTGTAGGCAAATTTTTGATAAACAATCAAGTAGTAAAAGCAATATTTTCAAAATATAAGTAATTTTTCAGTGAAGTATACTACTTTTTCTTTGGTATGTGGAAGACTGTTTCAGATGTTATCAGATAGCCTACACAGTTTGCACTTGTCATGTAACAAGGAACTTCCTTTTCCAATAAGCAAGCGAATTGTTTCTCCCAGTAAATAGTTCGGTCCGACAGTCCGATTAGAACTACCTCGAACTACAAACAGAATGTAAAATTTACTACACAGTACAACTAGTCTCTTAAGACCTTCGTCTTTGAGAAATCTATCGTGTCGTTCTTTACGGCTGTAATCAGAGGGTGCCTGTCTCTGATTACTAATCAAAATAATTCGTAGAGTCGCAAGGCGCGGGAAGACATGGGCAGCTTACTCATATCACGAAGTGTTTTGGGATGCTTTTAACTGAAGCGCTCTCCTGTGCAGACGCCTAGCGGACGAAGACGACGAACTGTCAGAGGTGCAGCCCGACGCTGTGCCACCCGAAGTGCGAGAATGGCTCGCATCCACCTTCACCCGGCAAATGGCCACCACGCGGCGGAAGTCAGACGAGAAACCCAAGTTCCGGTCCGTTGCACACGCCATCAGAGCCGGCATCTTCGTGGACCGGATCTACCGGAGAGTGTCCAACACGGCTCTCATGCAGTTCCCACCAGATGTCGTCAAGGTCCTCAAAGTAAGCACTGACATATCAACAGACTGGTCTACTCCATCGGGTAATCCTGGCTTTGAGGTATACATTACAGTGGAGGCCTGTTAACTAGTGACTTGGAAGTTATTTAAGGTATGTGGGTAGGATGAGGTGGATATTCGCCTGGCGAGGGTATATGATTCACCAACTACTATCTGTGCAAAACCATTTATCACTTCCAGTAGGGTGACTGCCTGCTCCCAATTTTCTATCGGCCGATGTGTTTGGCAGTGGTATTTTTCACTGACATCTCGTGCCATCAGACAAGTACTAGCATCTCTCTTTTCCTTCGTCTTGCCCCACATCTTCATCCCGCAAGTTTCAAGACAGGGTAACTGGACTGTACGAGTATGTATGCCGCAGGGAAGGCATTTCATAATTCGAGACCCTTTTCCTTTCAGGAAGCAGTGATTATTTCTCTGGTTGCGCCGAATGGCTTTTCTTTACTGTGGGGAGGAGGTGTAACTTCATTTACTGGGAGCTCTGCAGTCCCCTGAATACTTTAACAATTTGCTTGGCAAAGTTTTGAAAGCCACTGACTCAGGTACTGACTGGGCTTTCGAAATGATCACATTCTGTGTGACCATGGAGATTTGATTTTTCTCGGAGATCTATACTGCTTATGTCATTTGTTTCCAAACTTTTTAAATTCGCCGATTATCTGGACGTTCTTTGCTCTGCATGGAACACAACAAAAACAGCTTTTATGTCTTTATTCGAGGTAGGAAAAATTTAACTTACTGGCGGGAAAAAATGTCACTGTACATTACAGATCCTATCCGACGGATTGCTTATATGTAAGGGGCTAAGTGAATAATGTATGGCTGAGGAACTTCTATCCGTTAACTTGATTTTTTACAAATTTTAGACAAGATCTTCATAAATCTGTTGCAGCTTGTGGAATTTCAGTGTTAGACGGGAGCTCAGTTTGGGAAGCACTGTAGTATGCTATCGCAATGAAAAAAAAACTTGATAATAGAAAAATTCATTTTTTATTAATTGCACCTTTTCATGGTTCTGTATTTTTGTTGAAGTGGTGTACAGATTTATGGGTCCATACTCTTAAAATACACGTAATAATTACATACAGTTCGATTGGTCCCTCAAACTGGCTCGACGGAGCAGACTGCTTCTTGGGACGTTAATACTTTCTTAGCTAGTCAAGAAATTCCTGGCATTTTATGGAACCCAAATTGTATTTGACATTTTTCTATATTCTTGGCCAGACGAATGTAGTCAACCCACATCCCCCCCCCCCATCCTAACCATTTTGATATTTTCCTCTGTCTACTCCTAGGTCTTTCAAGTGGCTCCTTTCCTTTAAAACCCTCTCCGTATTTCTCTTCGCCCCATACGTGCCACATGCCCTGCCAAACTCATCCTCCATAATTTTATCACTCTACTAATGTTTGATCCGCGGTAGCACAATGGTTAAGGTGTTGTGCTACAAATCGGAAGGTCGCTAGTTCGATCCCATCTGGTGTCAGTGGATTTTTCATTGGCAGAAAATCCTTCCGATCGCACTATGGCCCTGGGGTCGACTCAGCCTATAACAGAAATGATTACCAGGAGTATTTCCTGGGGGTAAAGGCAGCCGGTGCGTAAGGCTGATAATCTACCACCATCCTGTGCCGTTGTCACGAAATCTGGGAACCTTAACTTCCTAGACCCCTCTGGGCCCCTCCGGGCCTGTAACGGGACTGATTTACTTTTACCTTTTACAAATGTTTGATGAGAAGTAAAAATCATGAAGCTCCTAATCATGCAGTTGTCTCCAGTCTATGACCTCCTCCTTGTTAGGCCCACATGTCTTTCTCAGCATTTTTTCTCGAACACCCTCAGCCTAAGTTTGTCAAAATTATAATTCTGTGTATTGTTAATTTTTTTGTTTCCAGATGGCAGATGGGAAGGCACAAGATGCGCTAGGCCGGTAGTAGGCATTCCCCTAACTTAGTCTGCTACTGTAACTCCTTCATACTTGCAACTTTGATCTGTTAGTGTCTTTCCCAATTGGTTAAAATTTACTACATTCTCAAGGGATGTACTAGCTGTCTTTGGGTCGTAATTTTTTCCTGAGTTCGGCCCGTAAATATGCCTATTATGGTTCAAACCTTGTGGTGTGTTTTGCGTCCGTTCGGTGTTTTATGAGTCAATAAACAGTAGACAAAATCAGAAGGTTTCTGCTTTGTTGGGTAGAACTCGTGTGACGTCTGGCAACACTCAATGTTATCCTTTCACAGGTGGCACGTTGAAACGAACTTGATGTTTTATTTGTTAGCAGGCCTGCACAACACACCTGTCAGAACACTACAGTCACGGTTCCTGCACAACACACCTGTCAGAACACTACAGTCACGGTTCCTGCACAACACACCTGTCAGAACACTACAGTCACGGTTCCTGCACAAAACACCTGTCAGAACACTACAGTCACGGTTCCTGCACAACACACCTGTCAGAACACTACAGTCACGGTTCCTGCATGGGCAACCTACAGACCCTTTTAGTCCTAATTTCAATTTATTGAAGGGAACAAATTCAATACACATTCAGCTAGACACCGGCCTGGTCTTGGAATAATATTTTCTTAGAATACATACCTCATTCGCTGCCTTCTACTAAATCACTCCACAGTCTAGTATATTTCATTATCTTCGGCTGCAGTTTGGAAAGGAAAATTGTAAAGAAAGTTACAAATATCTCCTTATGTCTGTCCCATGACATGTAACGCCCAAAGCAGTAAAGCCCAGTACATGATTCAGAGCTATGTCTCTGTATCTGACCAGCATCATCATTTACCCCTTTGGCGATACAATTATGGAGGCTTCGTTAAATTCTGTGTTGATACACAACAGGAACCTGAACGTGGATTCGTATGGAATATCGTCTGTTGAGACAAAATTATGTCTATACGACGGTAACTAAGCGATTTAATACTTATCATTTTGTAGTGTAGGGTCTTCATAACTGAGTAAATATATTTTATATACTTTTTTTTATATACATGGGTCCGTGCATTGTGAATCGAATTTAATAATTTTCCAACAAGATGCGACTTATTCAGTTTATTACATTTCTGCAGGCAGCTCTACATGTTTTGGGTGTTGACACCCATCATCAGGAGCTCGTACAGTTGTAATTACAGCTTCTGCTATTGATTAACCGGATCTACTACCATCCGTTCTCGTTGTTGAGTTGGAACTCTTGTTGGACAGTTATTAAATTTGAATAAAGACACTTATACAGTATCGTCATACCAACACATAACCACCCCCCCCCCTCCATTCTTCCACCTAGTAACGTTTGAACGAAATAATGAATTTACTTTAAACTTTGTGTGAATGTCATGCCACTATGGATCACCCAGCTTTTTTACATTTGTTATCAGTTAAACGACATTAAAAGTGTGCAAAATGTAATACTCTAGTGCCCTCGCATCCAGGATCCGGAATTTTCCCGTGATAATATATCATGTAATATACATGTACCGCTCCATAACGTATATGTAATTTCTTGTAGAATAAACAAAAACATGGCGAAAGAACTCCACCTAATAAGCAATAAATATTTCGGTTCAACGGTCACTGGTGCTTAGTTTGTAGTAAAAACAAGTGAATTGCGTGGAGAGAAGTTAAACTTGTAGCTCCAGATCCGACTTCCTCACGTCCTCGATCGTGATCCCTGGGCAATGCAACTTTAGTTGTAGCAGAGAGGAGAGGATGAAGGCGAGTCCTCGGAGCCTCAAAACCGAGACCTTCGGCTAAGGGAGCACACCGCTACAGAAAACGGGCATGTTTGGTGGCCCTGAGGTTAGCTACCACCAAACTTACTCAGCGAGGGACTGGTTATCCATCCTGAGGACACACTACCCAACTCAGAATCTCCAGAGGAAGCACAGGACTGATTCATGATCAGAAAATTGGACTCTACAAGCTTTACAAAGACGAAGAATTGAAGTGGCAGAAATGAAGTTACTGAGACCTCTGTCAGGCTACAACCTTTATGACCCACAAAACAAATGACTGCATACGCCGCGAACTACGGGTTACAGGCATGCTAGACAAGTTAGATGAATACAGACGTAACTGGCTTTCACACTTGCAGAGGATGCCACAAAACCTAATTCCTTTGAAATCATACCACTACAGACCACAAGGAAGGAGAACAATTGGAAGACCGAAGAAGCGATGGCGCCAGCAGCTGTAACTGTGGAGACGGAACGGATCAAAGGGTCCAATCCTTGATGTTTATGATGGTGAAATTGATGGTGTGAGCACGACGTGACTAATTAACCACGGAACACGAGCTTCTTCGGAATCTGATTGTCACTCATCAGTGAAAGTACTATCGGTGTTGCGTGTATCTAGACTTCAGTGAACTGAGATTTCCAGCACGTGACTGCTGATGAAAATGAGCTTCCAAGTTTTGTGCCGTGTGGTTGGGTAATTCTTTCCCGACGAATCGGCATAAACCTGAAGACGAAGACTGTTCTTCGAAACGTCAGGAAGCAGTTACCCCAAAACACAGCGCAAGAAACCAAAGTCCTGGTACCTCAATATGAAAACAAGTTTTCGACCAATAAAATGTTTCAGTGCTGTGCGGTTTTCAGAGTGTAGTGCTCCAGTAGTCCAGCATGACCTAGCTGCACATTCGCACCTCAGTCTTCCTTTGTCTGTCTCGCTTATTACACAAACGACAAGAAGTGTAGCTGTTATTATCACAGCCTTAGTTAGATTTAAAAGAAGAGGCGACAGTTACCAACATAGTCTTTTACCCCCCCAACTTACACACAAAGGAGCATGCGCGCGCCTACACTTACAGCTGGCGAGGTATGGTAAAGGATTGCTCCGCTTCCGTAGCCTTTTATTATGTGCACAATACAAACTGTATGTAGCCCAAAGTAATAATTTTCCTTGGGAGGTCAAGGCTTGACTACAGACTGTAGTGCCATAGGATGAAATTATCTACTTAAAAAATTCCTTTAAAATTCTCTGTCTTGTTGTTAATATCGAAATGATACGGTTTCCTTCAGTTCATTGGTACGATGGCGATATACTAGCCATGCTGGGGAATTCTCTCTTTTCTCCGTTTTGTGGAATAACTTGAGAACCAATGCCACAACATCAAATTTGAAATGCATGCGGTACCAATTTAATAAATCTATACCTGAGCGTGTAGAAATTATTAAGCTGTTGCACTTTTTTTTTCAGACATTGGACGAATGGTCTTTCGACGTGTTTGCATTAAGTGATGCAGCTTCTAGTCAACCAATCAAGTACCTTGGGTATGACCTCCTTAACCGATATGGAATGATTCACAAGTTCAAGGTAAGTTCTTCAGAAATCTGTTATTTTCATCTAAGATTTACCTACGAGTATTAGAGTTTCATTGCTACAAAAGCTATACTATAGCTGTAACCGAAAACTTTAAAATTAATAGTTTTTCACGCTGTTATGCTGTGGCATCTTTAACATGCTGTAAAACTAATATGCATATATCCCAACAGACGTCCTTATTTTTAATTTTAGTTGTTAAGTTTAAATTTTTGAATGGACGTAATTAAGACTTATCATTATTGTTATTACTTCGAAAAGCGACTATTAGCTTCGTCATAACTGTCTGTCTGTGTGTCTATTCGTATGTCCGTCCACATGGAACATCTCGTCTCACAAAAAAAGGATTTTCATGAAATTTGCTATTTGAGTATATTTCGAAAATCTGTCTAGGAAATTCACGTTTCATTAAAATGTGACAAGAATAACGGTACTTTACATGAAGACCAATATACATTTATGATCGTACCTTGATCATTTCTTCTTAGAATGAAAAATGTTTCAGATAAAATTTGTAGAGAAATTCAAAATATATCTTATGCTCAATAATTCTTTTTTTTTTAAATCGTGTCATTTATGAGACAAGGTTGAAAAATACTGTACAGTCGGACAGGCCACCGATGACAATATGGCGCACATGCGTTGAATGCTGGAACCCAGGGCTACAAACACAAACCCGGAATATGTATTAATTATTGCTTGTCCACCGCAACAATGGTCGCACGATCGCGTCTTGATGTTATGTTAAACGTGCATTGTCTGTCTTGTTTACTTTATAGAAATAATTAGTAAAAAAGACAAAGACACAGTACAGTGAAAATGTGCTGCTTACTCAGTGCATTAGTACTGTGATAATATTAGTGTAGCATTCTTTGTGGGCATCGCACAAGCATGAAAAACAACCCAAATATGAGCTTCAAGAACTATACTCCAGACAAAATATTAATTGTGGTGAAATTAATAAGAATGAGATGGGAGGAGTATATAGCAAGTATAGGACTTGGGAGAGGTGCATACGGGCTTTTGGTGGGAAAACTTGAGGGAAAAAGAACACCTGAAACACGAGGGCATAGATATGAGGACAATATTACGATCGATCTTCAAGAAGCAGAATAGGACCATGGAATGGATTGATCTGGCTCTGGATAGGGATAGGTGGCGGGTTCTTGTGAATACAGTAATAAACCTTCGGGTTTCTACGGTGTGTGGAATTTCCTTGCTAGCTGAAGTTCTGATAGTTAGTTAATCAGTCAGTCAGTCAGTCAGTCAGTTAGTTAGTTAGTTAATACAAAAAATAGTGTACAACATGCGGATATTAATATTCAGCTTGCTTAACAAAATCAATTGTTTGTTTCTTGCTTTCTTGCTGGACCTCGTTGTCCAGGATTCCATACAGAACACCGAGCTTCGGAAAGTGAATCCGTTTCCATCCTCAACTGGGATCAACACAAAAGAAGCAATGCATGTATAACGTAACACTGAGGCACGTTCTTGCAACCACTGTTGCAGTAAAATCAATAAACATTACATATTCCGAGTGTGTGTTTGTAGCCTTAGATATCCATCATGCAATGCGCATGCATCATGTTGTATTCTTTGGCCTGCCCCGCTTTACAATATTTTTCCACATTAACTCACAAACGGCCCGATTTTCGAGAAACGTTACTGAAAACAAAATACATGTTTTGATTTTCTCTACAAATTTTGTGTGACACATTTCTCATTCTAAGTAGAAATGAGCGAGATATGATCAAAAACGTATATTGGTCTTCAGGTAAAGTTCACTTCATTCTTGTCCGATCACAGTAGAACTTCAATTATCTCGAAATGTTTTCGAAAAATACTCAAATACCAAATTTCATGCAAATCTTTCTAGTGGGAGCCGAGTTGTTCCATGCGGACAGACGGACAGACGAACATGACAAAGCTGATAGTCGCTTTTCGCAATTTTGCGAAAGCCCCTAAAAATCTCTGTTCTTATTCAGTGGACCAGCAACTGAAGTTAGTTCTTTCTCTCAGCCCAAATGCCTCCACACGTTTTCACCTGAAGACAGAAGCAGTTCCGGTTTGCGAAATGTTGTGATCTACTGGAGAACTGGATAACAAATAACATCCAGAATTCAAAGAATCCTGATTTTATTTAAATAAAAATAAAGAAGCGTAAAATAAATATTCTTATTATGGACAAGAGAGGCGCTGTATGTATAACGTAACATTGAGGCTTGTTCATTCAACGACTCTTGCAGTATAGAAGCAATAAGTATTACATACTTTAAGTACGTGTTTGTAGCCTAAGGTATCGAGCAGGCAAAGGGCATGCGCCGTGCTATTTTTGTCTGTGACCTGTCCGGGTCTACAGTATTTTTCCACATTAAGTCATAAACGACACAATTTTCGAGAAGAAAATTTATTGAAATTAAAATATGTTTTGATTTTCTCTACAACTTATATTCGAAACGTTTCTCCTTCTAAGAAGAGCTGCGCGAGATATGATCCAAAATGTATATTGGTCTTCATGTAAAGTGCCCATTATTCTTGACACATTTTGATGAAACTTGAATTCTCTTGGCATATTTTCAAAAAAAATACTCAAAAATCAATGTCATGAAAATCCGACCAGTTGGGGCAGAATTTTTCATGCGGACAGACAGACATGACGAATCTAATAGTCGCTTTTCATATCAATTCAACAGCGCCTAAAAATTGTTACACATATTGGATTACTTTTATGCCATGTCGCTTCTTAGCTACGCGGTACTTCGACTTCACATGACGCATGCGCGCACGAGCCGAGCGTTTCTCCCTCTCCGTCCAAATGCGAGTTTGAGGTTATGAGTGGACGGTTGCTTAGTTTGGGCTACTTAGAGCTATTACGTACAGTACAACAGTAAGCCTACTTCCAGTGTAATTATGGATCCTGCCTTAAAATTAAATTTTACAAAAATATTACGTTGAAACTTGTTATTTTGAGAAAAATAACAGTAGCGAATACCTGGTGAATAATGTATTTCAACGCTGTGGACGTGAATACTCGAAACTGTTTGAGCGGTTATAAGATAAAAAATTAAATATGTTGTGAATGTCACCGAATGGCACCTGGTAAACATCCACGCTACTTTATGGCGGAGAAAATGTTGAATCGTATCATACGCAACGCTTTGATTCTCGCGAGTAAATGGAAAAGAATTTGGACGTCAAATGATCTCGCACGGTTCTCGCGAATAGTTTACCTCTAGTGTAAGAGTCTTCTCATGTTCGTACAGGTTTGTACACTACGATCGTGTTGGGACGCTTCCAGGCGTGGTCTCTCGTACCCGCGAGAACTTGTCTTCGCTCGAAAACGCTTCTACAAGAACCATAGCTTTAGAATCGAATACATTCAACATTTCTAGGCCTTTCTAATGGTTAAGCCATGTAAATCTTGCACTTATTCAGTGTTTCTTTACCTTAATGATGCAGAAGGGAATTTCAAGCTTCGTAAAAGCTTCGTATTATTGATTGACAGGTTCCGCCGGTGACACTGGAGATGTTCCTTTCAAGGGTGGAGGAAGGTTATTGCCGGCACAAAAATCCTTACCACAACAACCTCCACGCAGCAGATGTTGCCCAAACCGTCCACTATATGTTGTGCCAAACAGGCCTCATGGTGAATATACAGAAGGAATTTTAAAATTTAGGAAAGAGAATGACTATTGCAATTCACTATTATATGTTTAGGTACTGGATGTTTGATGGGCCGACGGTACGTACACCGCTCTTAAACTTCTATAATTTGTCTCCATTTCCGCGTTTGCCAAGAAGATGTAGATATTGGACAGCTTTCATTTAGTGCTTATAAAACCTTGAAGAAAGCATCTTTACCATTTACAGAGCATTACGAAGTGAATCTGCAGAAGTACGATTCGAAACGACAAGTACCAGTACAACGATGTTTTCTTGTTCCGCCATTTGGTGGATCCCCACACCCTTTCCTCAGGTGGAGTGTTTGCATCCCTTCCACGGTCCACCAAATTAAATTTATTGTTTACTTCGAAATGTTGGAAGCCTATTGTAATCGCTTCAAAGGCGGGAATACATTACATCTTAAGAACCAGTATTCGTCAAGACATAAGATTCTTCTGATAAACCAATCTTGTACTGTGAAACAATTGTAGGTTTCTCGGAAAATTCTGCCAACTTTCCACTGTTGTGGCAAAAATGCATCCGCACTACATTTTCGTTTGATAAAGGAGTAATCATGAACTTCAATTTTACTTTGGCCATCAATTTTATTAATAGGTGTACGTAGCAAAACCGACAATACAACCTATTTCAAACAATTGTTCCAACAAATTGCTGTGATATTCGACATACCAAGTTGATGCTTACACAAAAAGTTGAATGTAATTCAAAAGAAGAATATCATATAAAATGTGCAGCTGTAGCAAAGCGTAATTGAACTCTCTCAGACAAATGACCCTCTCTACTTTGTACAGTTTTACGACACGGCATCTTATTTATTTTTTCTTACTTTTTACATGGCTGGACAGTCTTTGCGGGCTTAGGCCTCCTGTATGAGGTTCCTCGAACACACACAGACACATCACACTCGGTGGAACTCCTCTGGACGTGTAATCGACCCGTCGCAAAGACCTCTACCTGACAACACACGAAAAACACAACAGATAGACATCCATGCCACCGGCGGAATTCGAACCTGCAATCCCCACAATTGACCAGCTGCAGGCCCAAACCTTAGACCGCTTGGCCACTGGAATCGGCGACTGTCTCTTGTCACGTCTCCAATTTACGCCATTTTAAACAAAGGACAATTTATTTTCACGATTATCAGCACATTTCCTTTGATTTGACGATTTGCCACGCGATTCTAAAAGTAATACACTGCCCCCATCACCTTTCGGCCAATCCCACAACATCAAAGTTATGTTTGGAATTATCACAACAGTTCTTGTAAAGAGAAATTGACCCTTTGAAAGACCACATTAATGCCACACTTCAGTACGCAAAACTTTGATAATGTCCCTTCATCACGGGTCGGGCGGTAGTTCATATGTGCAGAAACAGGCTATCCTATAACACACAAGTACTCCATATTCTAAAAGTGAGATTAAACCCACAAATGTTCTATTAATGTATTCGCTCAGCCACACCCTTCCGGTACAAAAGATGGTTCACAGTATCTTTATTTGTCCCCTGAATAACAAGTCATATAACGTAGCACATCCCTAGAGAGAAAGTGGTACATGCAAGTAGGCTGTATCTACTAGGTTTTTTTCTGTCTTATGTTTCTTTAAAGAAGTTTGTTCTCGACGTTAATTACAAAGTTTGTCTATTATTATATTATGTAGGCTTGTCTATCGGAGTGTAACTGTCATTTAAAATATGTCAAGCTAACTGAAAGAGTTGAGATATAATTGCTGTGTAATAAATATTAGCATCCTATATATGATTGAAAAATAAATTTCAAAAGTGTAGGAAGTTTACATACAATGTAACATCGAAACACATTCGGATCTTTGCGTCCTGGACTCTTTTCAGATGATCATTCAATTTGACCCACATTGGGTCACATTATTGTTAGTGTTGTTATTTACAAACGTAGATCGCTTACACAATGCTGTTGCTGTTATTATGCTTCTTATTACGAAAGTCAGTCAGTAAATAACCACAATACGAAGTAAGTTACGTAAAAGTACAAAATGTGTCCTGTTGCTACACAGTCTCACCACTTTTCAATGCACATGGTCCACCGTTCAAATAACTTTGTGATTCCGCTGGTTAAAAAAAAATTATTTCTGTTTTGCGTGCGCAACCACGAATGCACGGCATTTGTCACTTCCTCGTCATTCGAAACATGAGCCCCCTAAACGCATCTTTTAAAAGTCCGGACATATGGAAATCGCTACGCACGAAGTGCAGACTGTAACGACGATGTTCCAGGCTTTCAAATTTCAAATATTAGTTGGTCTCAAATGTCTTGTTAGCCATATGCTGAAGGACATTGTCGTGCTTCAAAATTACGGTTTGTGACTATCGTCCTTTTCGCTTCGAGCGGATAGCCCGTTTCAGTTCATCTGCTAAAAGAGCGCAGTAGCGTTCACTCTTCACTATTTCACCTTTCGCCTGGTAATGTTCAAGTAGTGGCCCCATCATGTCCCAGAACAGAGTAAGGATGAGTTTTCCAGCCAATGATTGGGTCTAGAACGCTTTCGAAGGTGGAGAAGAAAGGTGCTTCCAGTGCTTGCTTCGCCATTTACTTTCAGGTTCAAAATGGTGAACCAACTTTTCATCTTCTATTACCATGCATGCCAAAACGCCTCTCCTTTCTTTTGATAAAATTCCAGTAATCTGGTGCACAATCCACTCGGTTTTTCTTGTGCTCAGACGTTAAATCTCTCAACACCCATCTCGAGCAAAATTTCCTGAATTGCAAGTCCTTGTGAAAAATTGTCTGCACAGAACCGTGCTGACTGCCAGTTTATCAGCAGTTTCGTCCACTCTCACTCATCTATTCGCTGGGATCAGTTCTTCATCTCTTTCAGCATATCCGTCGGTAGACGCTGTCCGATGCCTACATGGACCCTGTGCATCCTCTACCCTTATTCTGCCAGTCTCCACCCACTCGTACACTCTTCTTTGGGCGAGACAATTGTCGCCATAATGAAGGAGCATTCTGCGATGAATTGCTGCAGTCTTCACCCCCGCTGACCACAAAAATCTGATAACAGTGCACAGTTCTCCTTGGGTCCATTGCACCAAAGGAGCCGCCAAGTTGGGAAGAGCCTTTCCCGCTTAATGCGAATGATGCGTTGATGTGGACGCTTTCAGCAGGCATGCCAAAAGTGAGGCTAACACTGCTACCAGCAACATCGCCTAGAATAACCTCCTTCAGAAGTAACACGGCTATTTCCGTTATTCATTGACTATCCTTCGTAGATCTTATTATGTTTCTTTGAAGACTTTACTATTTGTATGCCAGTGTTTAGTTTCTGGTTGTTAAACCAACAAAAATTGATCCAGCGTATATATATTTTGTAATTACTGACTCACAAACACTTTTTCAAAAACATATTTTATTTACAGTCATAATCTGCATATGTACCATATTTCACAGTCCCACATATAAGCAACAAATATTATATACTATGATGGCATGAGTGTATTTTTTCTTAATTATGTAGAATTCAAATTGCATTAAGCAGGAAGTCAGTGACTGCCTAAAAACGTGACATAACAGAACATCGACGAAATAAAAAATAATTCACTATTAAAATATTCATTTCAGTTGACTGAAGTATAAAAATCATTAGATTTCCTATTCTGTTCATGGCCATTTTCTTCCTTCCTTTACATGGTTTTCTTTTTTAATGCATAGATCATTCTAAATGAACAGCAAAGCTGTATCCAACAATTATTTTCATAACGGTACAGATTCTTAGCTAATTTTGAAAGACTGCCTTATTATAATACAAAATCAACTTGAATTATATTAGGTATCTTCAATGAATCGAAAAGATATCATTCACATTATCAGTGATTACTGTTAAACTATATCTATATAGGCCTACATACATTAAGTTTTCAAAGAATATGTCATTCCTGACTGATATTTGTGTCATTACTTCACTTAAATCTGCATATGTATTGGTTTGTACATGTTATTCTGACGTGGATGCATGTATGTGTCTGTTTTGACTGTAAGAACTGGCTGACAGACTTGGAGATCTTTGCCACTTTGGTGGCAGCCATCATCCACGATTTTGAGCATACCGGTACAACCAACAACTTCCATGTCATGTCAGGCACTGAAACAGCCCTCCTGTACAATGATAGAGCTGTCTTGGAGAACCATCACATCAGTGCCTCTTTCAGGTGAAGTTGGTCATTTTAATTATCAGTATTCTTAAGATACTATATATTTTTACAGTTTTCTTGTATGTCGAAATGAAATAATTCTATTCCTGCAACTGTTATCGATAAAACAGCAAAATGTTTTGTTATGTGACAGATAATGGCAGATTTTTCTCAGCTTATGAAGCATTTTATTAACCCTTCAATGCCGGCCTCGGTGCACAATACAGACCTTTAATTTCTCGCATTTTTCCAGCCTTGGTGCATGACACGATTGTGAACACATTTCAGGGTATTATACATTTAAACGCCTCTGTCCTGGGCAGTAGTTGGAATATAAATCCAGCATCTTTGAGGAGTAAATGAAACACTTTATGTAACAGAACAGCCTAACTCCGCGGTGCACTCTTTTCTCTAATGTCTGGTCCAGAAATTTCCCAAAGATTTCACACATTCTACCATTCAGCTGTAACACTTGTAAGGTACATATTAATATTTTCCCCCATTCATGGTTTGTCGTCCAAGTTGTTTCTTTCCTTTATATTTTTGGACCAGAATTATGTACACATCACGTGTTTTGTGGCCTGGAATAGCGTAGTCGGTTTAGCGACTAGCTGGACGGTCCGGAGATCGAATCCCGGTGGGGGGCGAGATATTCCGCACCCGTCCAGACTGGCTGTGGGGCCCACCCAGCCTCCTGTACAATGGCTACTGGTTCCCTTTCTCAGAGTGCACGACCGGGGCGTGGCGTTGTCCACTCACTTCCATCTAGCATCGAGGTTAAAGAGTAGAGCTTTCCCTCTACTCCCATCTTGGCCTTCAAGGCAGGTTATTATAGGGCAACTTCGTATACTTTTACCTTTTTGTCTCGCGTTTTTCCCATACATCTTAAACATCCATTTCATCCTTTGCATAATACCCGAAATGTATTGGATTAAAAGTAAAACCTATGATATTACTCATCATGTAATTGTCTCCATTCCAGTATCACACAAAATGTGCAGGAGCTGATACTGACTCATAATTTTTTCACCATTGTTCACATTGATTTTGATAATATAAGATATACTTAAAATCTAAAATTTCTGAATACGTTTATGTACATATTTAAGCCTTCAAAATCCATTGGTAACTATTAGCATATGTTCCACTTGGTTTAGCATTTAAAAACCCTACATTGTACACACACAGTTTATTTACATGTTCCATATGATTACTGCAGTACATAGTAATTACTTGCTCTACAACACTGAGTGACTATCCTTCCTAATGGAAATACCATGTTCCCTGTGAGGTTCAAATGGAAACTTTATATAAAAATTTAGATTAATTAATTAATTCTTTCACCATTACCACTGGTCTACTTTCTGCATTTCTTGAGCAATCTACATTATCCTTCAATGGATCTTAACAGAGTAGCTTAGTGGTACAAAGCACACACTTGGACACAGAGGGTTCCAGTTATCCGATTTCCCCTCATACACAGGACTTTCAGTTATCATTAAGAATAAGATTTATTATCTGATAAAGATCAAGGTTCTTTCAGTTATCAAGAAAAAGACTCACTACCTCATAAAGAAACAGGCATTTTCAGTTATTATTAAGAATAAGACCAATTACCGGACAAAGATCAGGGCTGTGTCAGTTATCAACAAGAATAAGATTCATTACATACTAAAGATCAGGGCTCTTTTCATTTATCATTAAGAATAAGACTCCTTTGGTTATGTGTAATCCAGGACCAACATTATAACCATTTTCTAGAAAAACTGTAATTATCTGCTCAGGAGAAAAATAAAGTCACAGCTGAGAAAAACAAGCAGTGAATGAACTGTAACCAACCATCAAATTCCTTTGCTAGTAATTTTGTGAAAAAGATTACAGAATTTTGCAGCTCAAAATCTAATCTTTTACTTGATTCTCCAAAAACTGAGAAACAAATTTAAATCTTTAGCCACTTTATAAGTAATTATTTGATTCATGTGCTTGCTGTTGTATTGCTGCTGTGAAGTAAATTAATTGCAAAGTAACAGAGAACTTTGAACTTCATTTATTTTGAAGTAACTCAGAATTGTCTGCCAAATTCCAGTCATGTACATAGTGTATGATGTCATCCATCCTGTACTGATATTTTGAAGTAACTCAGAATTGTCTGCCAAATTCCAGTCATGTATATAGTGTATGATGTCATCCATCCTGTACTGATATTTAAGATAGTGAAGTTATTTTATTAGTGGCAGATAGAGCATAGTCATTTGTTTTTGTGTTCACAGAGTAATGAGAGAGGATGAGTGCAACATTCTTCAGAACCTCTCCAGAGAAGAGTTCCGAGAGTTCCGTACTCTTGTGATTGATATGGTTCTTGCAACAGACATGAGTTTCCACTTCCAACAACTCAAGAATATGAAGAACCTACTCACACTTGCAGAGCCTAGGTATCTCTTGCTGACATTATTAGTAGATGTAACATTCAGATCCTGCCGGCTTATATGGCACAATAACATTGCACTTTTGGTTATCTGTAGGAAGCACAAATGGTAAATAATGTAAACATTATGACGAACGTAAAATACATTCTGTATGCCACAAACAATCTGAAACACAACTAGAGAAATTTTTATATTACCAAATTTGCACCATCAATAACTGATCAGAATGTTAGCCATCCACTGTGTAATCTGGACAATAAGCACTTCTTTATTGTATAATAGAATTTGTTTACATTAACATACAGGCAGTTTATGGATTACACATTATGCACTTATGCCATTATTAATATTAATAATTGTTAATACTGTAATTATTAAATGTGTTCTACTTTCATGTCATAATTCATCCCTGTTGTGTTTACAATATCACAGGAATAATATAATTATGTTCTCTTTGAACACTATTTAAATAAAGTAAACTACATTCCAAAATGCTACTATCCAGCCACATATACGAGGCTTCAAACAAGTACGTGGTCTGTCCCTAAAGTAATGAGAATGATTTTTTTGCACAGCGCAGAAGGGCCAGGAAAGGAAAGTGGGGGTCGAGGTAGGTGGAGGGGGAACCCAGGTATAACGTTTGACCTTCCTCAGTTGAGTCCACGCCCTTGTAGCAGTCGGTACATTAGCAAAATGCATAGTAGTTTTTGTGTCTTGTCACAGGCGAAAATGCAGAGGAGTCTGGAGCAGCGTTACGCGATTAAGTTCTGTGTGAAACTCGGAAAATCTTGTTCCAAAACTTTGCAGTTGTTGAGGACAGCTTATGGGGATGCTATTTTGTCTTCATCCCAAGTCTTCAGGTGGCACAAGGGGTTCAAGAACGGAAGGGAGAGCAATGAGGACGAACAGTGCGCAGGGCGTCCTTCAACTTCAAGAAATGAGAACAGTGTGGCTCGTGTGAAGGCTGTTTTGGATAGGGACCGACGTCTGAATGTACAGTTAATTGCAGAGGACGTAGGACTACCAAAAACGGATGTCCACCGAAACATTACGGAAGATCTGCACATGAGAAAAATGTGTGCGAAACTGGCCCCGAAGAATTTGTCTGATGTGTAGGAATTTTTGGCTCAAAATAATATCATACCACTTCCCCACCCACCGTACAGCGCTGACTTGGCTCCGTGCGATTTATTTTTATTCCCCAAGCTCAAAACCCACCCAAAGGACTCATTTTGGGACAGTTGAAAATGTCCAGGCAGCTGCGACAAGGGCTTTGAACATCATCTCAAGTGAAGACTTCCAGTGGCAGCAAAGCTGGAATCGCTGTATTCGATCACAAGGAGCCTATTTTGAACAAAATAAACTGTAATTGCATGTATGTTGAATAAAAAATTTTTTTAATCATTCTCATTACTTTTGGGACAGACCTCGTACATACCAGTTCATCTCTGCACAAACTTGCATACAGTGCCCTCAATTTAATTACTGAAGACACTATGTTTTATTATATTCAACACATAGCTACAGTCATGTACCTAATGCACAATTTTAACTTGATATCTTATTACACCAGAAGCTGCAAATGTTATATATGTTTATATATTTTATTACTTCTTTAAGTTGGAGATCTCAGCTGCAGATTTTCATCATTTTTAGCCAGATGTTGCATTACTTTACTTACTTACTTAATTACTTACTTACCTACTCACTCACTCACTCACTCACTCACTTACTTACTTACCTACTTACTTACTTACTTACTTACTTACTTACTTACTTACTTACTTACTCCATGGATCAGAGTCCTTCTTGAGAAGCTAATCGGTTCTCTGCTAGTCAAGAAATTCCCCTTATTTTATAGGACCCGTAGCTTCATTATGGCATTCACAAGTGACTGCCACCTGTCCCTATCCTGAGCCAGATCGATCCAGTCCATGACCTCACATCCCACTTCCTGAAGATTCATCTTAATATTATCCCCCCATTTATGCCTGTGTCTTCCAAGTGGTCTCTACTCTCCTCCATACATGCTACATGACCCACCCACCTCATTCTTCCCAATTTGATCACCCAAAAAGTATTGGGCGAGGAGTGCAGCTCATTAAGTTCCTCATTATGTAGTTTTCTCCATTTTCCTCTTACATCCAAAATATTCTCCTCAACATCCTCTTCTCAAACACCCTCATCCTACATTCCTCCCCATTGTGAGCGACCAAGTTTCACACCCATACGAAATAACAGGAAAAATTATAATTCTGTGTATCTTAATCTTTAAATTATTGGATCGCAACCTAGAAGGCAAAAGATTCAGCATCGAATGATAGCAAGCATTCCCTGACTTCAGTCTACTCTTAACTTCTTCCTGAATAGCATTTTGTTTTATTAAGGTTGTTCCTAAATATTTGAACTCTTCCACCCTTTCAAAGGAGCTATTACTATTCTAACACCAATATCATTACTACCCTGATGTGCTGTCTCATTCCCAACTGTCGGTTTGATAATATCCTCTTTCCCCACTTTTGCATTAAAAACTCCTAACAGAATTTTTATATGGTACTGAGGAAAATGATCAAACATCTGCTCTATTTCCTCATAAAATCTGTCTTTTGAATCATCACTTTTCTCCTCACTTGGTGCATGCACATTCAGAACAATGATATTACACCAGCAACCTCTCAGAACTCTATACATGGTAACCTATACCTAACAAAATCTACTGTCATAAATGTTGGTACTATTCTGTTTTGCACAAAGAATCCTGTTCCCAGTTGGTGATTTTCATTTCCTTTTCCATAGCAAAAATTATAATTCCCTGCTCTTACCGTGCCCCCTTTGTCCCACCTAACCTCCTGCAAACCCACTAAATAAAATTTATATCTTTCTAATTTCCTGGCTACTGTTCTAAGTGAACCTGACCTATATAGGCTACTCACGTTCTAGGTACCAAACCTATACATTACTGTAGTTAGCCAAAATATGTAATTGTTCTTAACCTTTAAGAAAGTTGGCTTTAGCAGTCATGGTATTTTACATTGTGTTTTTCATATGAAACAACTGATACAAATAACATTTTACACTTCTACACTGAGGTAACATTGTATGCATTACCCATAACGTGGGTTAAATAAGAGGAGGTTCATTAATTCCGACTTAGTAAATTTCGGGTTATATAATAGTTTCAGAAAAGAAGCCCTTGTGCATGTCAGAAACTGTCTGTGTTCTTTTGGGCTAAGACAAAGGATGTAGATTATATAATAACACAAGTGTAAAATTTTACATAGTTTACTTATATACAAACAAGTATATATTTAGTTGTACATACACTCGATGAGGAACCGCGGTAGCACAGTGGTTAAGGTGCTGCGCTACAAATCGGAAGGTCGCTGGTTCGATTCCAGATGGTGTCACTGGAATTTTTCATTGACATAATCCTTCCGATCACACTATGACCCTGGGGTCGACTCAGCCTCTAACAGAAATGAGTACCAGGAGTATTTCTTGGGGGTAAAAACGGCCGGTGCATAAGACTGATAACCTTACCACCGTTCTGGGCCATTGTCACGTAATCTGGGAACCTTAACTTCCTGGAACCCTCTGGGCACCTCCGGCCTGTAATGGGACTGCTTTACCTTTATTTTTACATACACTCGATGTCAATTGGCTACATTAGAAAGGTAGTACTGACAAGACAGTCGATTCTGGTCTCCCTAGGGACCCTTGGTAGACCTGGGTCAACCCTCAGTCAGCGTAGGTATCTCTCGAGCTGCCGAACTAAGGGGTTCCCCACACCAGCTAACTTTGAGGTGAATCTCTCAGAGATCGGATGCGGTCGGCAAAGAAAGGAACTCCAAAGTCCCATCTAGGGATTGGAAGGTGCTGGTAGTGGCTCTAAACCGTCAGCAGCCCGTGGTACAATCATCAGCCTCTCTCCTTAATCTGGGCTGAAAGACCTCTGTGGCATATCGCCCTCAAACGTGTTAGCAAGTGACGTGTATCCGAAAAACCTTAGACGTATTTATGGGTTACATCTGGTCGCTGGCCTGCGGGAGCGACACTGTTAATGGTCATTTGGGCGTTTAAAATGGTGCCATCAGGCATGCCATACAGAGACCCGGACATGTCTCCAAGAGATATGAACCTAATGGCTTCCTTGGCTAAGGCAACGGATTTGAAGTTGTCCGAACCCTTGGGTAAGGGCTTGCATGGCCCTCTTGGCTGTTGTGGGTCGGTGAGCACGGCTACTACCGCCGCGTACGCCAGCCCAAACTCGGGGATCAAGTTCCCGACTGCTGGCCCAGCTTGTTCGCCCGTGTAGCCCTGGGCTGCAGACGAGATGTCTGGGCACAGCACGATGGCTAGCAGGCTCAGTCAAGCCACCCAAGCTGGTGAGCTCGTAAGCTTTTCCTTTGCTCGCAAGGAGCTAATAAGACTCACAGGAAGTTTGGGCCTCGCTACTGTCAGGGCACTAACACTCGATGGGTGACACACTCGAGACGTTAGCGTTGGTGGCCGCAAGATTCTTCTTGCCAGAATCCATCGCTTTCCTCAGCTCGCGAAGAAAGAGTGAGGAATGCTCGGCAGTTGACATAGCCTTCATAAAGGCCAGTTCTTCTTGCCTCAGCATCACGTCTAAAACGAAGGGTTTCGTTTCCTCCACTACCTCCTGCCACCTGCATCAACCCGACTGGCTGGCACCACACTACTAGACCCATCATCGACCACACTTTACCCTATATAAACACCGTACTAGGGCTCCTGGCTTTCTGATGCCCATGATTCCGAGGACCAGTCGCTGTTGAAGATGACTATACGGGTGATGAGAGTTCCCATTCCGCCACCTTCCCTTGTCAAACCCAAGGGTATTGCTGCCTTACACTCTGAGAAACCTGAAGCCCTAGCCGACAGTCTGGAGACTCAGTTTCAGCCAGTAAACGACACTTCGAAGCCGGTATTTATTGAGAAAGGTAGGGAGGCGCTGAAGGCTTACTTCTTTACCCCTGCTAGCTAACCCAATTTACGTAACCCCGCCGATTTTCAAAATGCCATCCATGATCTCAAGTTCGGTAAGGCACCAGGCCCAAACAGTGTGCCAAACAGGGAACTGCAGCATCTTCCCCAGCGGGCAATATCCCTCCTTGTCAAGATATCCAATTAGGTCCTCCGCATTCAGTAATTTCCACCGATATGGTTAGTTATCTCCTTGGCTTTGGCTTTCCAGAATTCTTTTTGGATTCTTGAGCCTTGAAGATGGGAGCAATAGGTGATCCCAAAACATTGGTAAGGAATTACCAATATTTGCTGCATACTAACACAGAAGAATACAGTGCTGTTCTCCTCAGTAATCATGTGCCACGATTTAAAATTTAATTTCACAAACATAACCCCCTCACACAATTTCAATATATGCAGTTTCACAATGATGCACTATTAATTACACAAATGGAGTTTTTCATAGTGGATATTCACTTTTTTTGTGTTTATGATGCTGGGTAACAGTATAGTTTACACATACATGTGGCTATGTGTATACTATGTAGAGTACATGTACGTATGTATGTATGTATGCATGTATGTCTTTTCCAGTATTCTAATGATTTTCTTGTGGATGTTAAATGCTTCATTAACATCTGTTGCAATTCCCCCCCTGGGGGGAATTGAAGTAAATCAGTTTCAAAATATAGATTTATTCATAAGTGGTACGTTAATCCTCAGTCAACCATGCTGAGCGTAGTTAATGAGTAATATATGTTCCCTACTATTGAAGATACAGTAACCCCTTGCACAGCGTGGTTTTGCCCAACACTATTTTAAGTGTAAGCAGTTGAAGGTAGTTAAATATGTGGGAGGAAATTTGCCAAATTCTGAAAAATTTAAATAAATAAAGTTAAAAGCAGGCAGTTACTGCCACACCCACTATGGAAGTATTGTGTAAATATTTAACGTCAAAATGTAAATATTTTAGGCAATGTGGGGGGGGGGTCATAAGTATCTTTGTTCACATAGTCCTTTTTTTACCATAAGACATTAGTGCAATACAGTTTTGTCCAGCGTGTCTTGATTACTCCCGTTACTCCCCACGTTGAATGAGGGATCACTGTATTATCAGTTTGTAGGCCAAGGAATTTATTTTCTTCTGCTTCCTCAATTAAATTCCTGCCTTGACACTAAATTTCCGGATTCCTTTGAGCACTAAATATACGTAACCAAAATCATAAGTCCATTCACCTGAACTGTATATATCAGTATCCCCATCACTCAATCTTCAATCACAGGCATTGTATTCATGTTATACATTTTCACTCTTCAACTCATCAGCTTGTACTCATCAGGTAAAGGATTTTCTTACTTAAATAAAGAAATAAGTACATTCTTCCTAAATAAATTGAAAACCGTTTCCTGATATGTTTCATATTTCTCTGCCTAGAGGCCATATAAATGCAGTTTGTAGATGTTTGAAAGTTGCGTATAAATCTGCCAGATGAGACACATATTTAACTATGTCACACATATGTGGAACAATTATGAAGGGTTAAGTGAGATCTTTGGAAGGGTGTGTTACACTACCACATTGAGTTCCAGCAAAAAAATCTCTGTTCAAACAAATACCAGTATGCACCTACAATAGTAAATATTCAAAACCAGTTCCACATTAAAATCATAACTCCACAAATAAAGAGCTGCAGTTCAAAGAACAGCCAGGATCTAGTACAACAAGCCCGGTCCATGAGATATGAATAAAGCCTTCAGAATTAAGGATTTGTATGAACTTGGTCATTAGGTTCATGTAAGAAAATGAAATTTTTTAACCCCAAAAAATGTCCACATCATTGCTAGAGTTTTATTAACTCCCGTACAAAATGTAATGCCCTAAGATGTTAGGGTACCTGTTGTATAAATATTAGTGTTATATTATGAAGGAGAATAATATTCTATTTGTACAGTGTTGACAAATCAAAGGCATTGTCGCTGGTTCTCCACTGCTGTGACATCTCGCATCCAGCCAAACGCTGGGACCTGCATCACCACTGGACTATGTTGTTGCTGGAGGAGTTTTTCAGGCAAGGAGACAAGGAGCAAGAACTGGGGCTACCCTTCAGTCCTTTGTGCGATCGTAACAACACACTTGTAGCAGAGTCACAGATAGGTGTGTTTTCCATTAACAGTCCTTTATAGTGTTTGATATGTTTTTTGTCATCCTCTGAATTTGTTCCCAACATTTAGTTCTGTTTTGAGATTATAGTCTCTTATATGTGATGCCATGCAGTTTGGTAGATGAGTGCCAAATTTTGGAAGATATCTGCTGCCTCCTTCTTCATGATAGGAGATGGTAGTTCTAGATTCCTCTGAAATGTTGGCACCCACATATTAGACATATCCCAGAAGACCATCCCTTGATACCCACTGTATGAGTATTTTCAAATCTCACATTTTTTTCTGCTCTCTGAAATTCTAGTTGTAATTTCATTCCATTGTATTCACTCACCTTTTGATACACACTTCACCATAACAAATTCTACTTCTGACAAAATTAACCTACAGAGGAGGTATAAGGATGGGCTGAAAAGTTTTGCCTCCTCTGTCACGTTTTTATTAGAGTAATGAAAACTGAAGAAAACTGGTTCCATGCAGTCAAGTGATACCTGCCCTCCACCACATGTAACTGTGAACCCAGAGTTATCCATAATTCCAGTTCTGTTTCAATTGAAATGGAAGGCTGTGAGGATGGACTGTTCAAGCAACATGTCGTTATTCAGTTCTGGACTGCAGTAAAAATTCTCCCCATCGACATTCATCGCCATATGCAGGCAGTGTGTGGGGTTAAATGTATTTATGTAAACACAGACTTTGGGTATGGTAGTTTAAGCAAGAAGAAGTGGGGGAAGCAAGTTGTGACAAAGTAAGTTTGGGGAGGCCAATGACTGCAACAGATAAGTCTCATCAAGAACACAATGAAGAAGTGATTCAATAAAATTGTAAAATCAAACACAAAGATATTTCTCTCAAACTGGAAATCTCTCAAGGAACAGTGTGCCACATTATCAACCATCTTGGATTCTGAACATTTTGTGCCAAGTGGGTACCATGAAAATTGAGTGATGGAATAAAAGCTGACAGAGTCAAAGTCTCAAGGGAAATTCCGGTCTTTAGAAGAGCAAGGGATTTCTATGGCAGATAATAACAGGTGATGAAAGTTGGGTCCATCACTGTGATCCTGAGAACAGAAGACTATCTATGGAATACTGCCATAAAGGATTACCATCGCCAAAGAACTCAAAACCCAAGCCTCTGCTGGAAAATTCAAGTTTACTGTATTTTGTAACTCTGAAAGTGTTGTACTCACTGACTTACTGGAGAAAGGTGTTAGAGTAAACTGAGAACACTACTCTAAAACCCTAAAAATTCTCAAAAAATGCATCATGAGGAAGGGGACAGAAAATGATGACATCTTGCTTCAACATGACAACGCCAAGCTTCACACAACTGTTGCCACAACTGATGCCACTGCACCTTTGGGGTTTACAGTGCTACCACATCCAGTCTACGGCCCAGATCTTGTTCCTACAGATTTCCATTTGCTCCCCAAACTGAAGGAAGACTTTAGAAGCCAAACTTCAGTTCTGATGAAGAAGTCAACACTGCAGTACACCAGTGGTTTCGGGGGGGGGGGGACCCTTTTTAAAGGATAGAATTAAAAAATTTGTAAAGGGTTGGAAAATTTGAACTAAAATTGGGGGAAATAATTTAAAAAAAGAAAAAACCAAAGTTAT
>Ga0123352_10001482_pt1 | contig 31278 bp, 19 predicted proteins | sample TergutLab28metaG_FD_89700 | JGI IMG/M metagenome (GOLD analysis project Ga0123352, IMG submission 89700) | Labiotermes labralis P1 segment gut microbial communities from Petit-Saut dam, French Guiana - Lab288 P1 | ecosystem: Host-associated > Arthropoda: Insects > Digestive system > Gut ...
ATTTTAAACTCGTTATTCTTGTTCTTTTTAGAGAAAAAAAAATAAAAGAATTGGGCACCCACACAGGTTTTTTTTTTTTTTTTTTTTTTTTTTGTCAGGAACCTTCCACCAATGCTCATACATCATTCAGCTACCAATTCTACTACATAATCTTATAGCATCAGTATATTAAACACCTTTATCTCACTCTCTCAAATACAATTCTTACCCCAGAAATTTCTTAAGTGTTGTAAATATGTAACAAGCAGTGTTGCCCCTATGCTTAATTAAGCACCAAACCTTGCACATACATTAGGAAATAGAGGTATAACTCCTTGCATTCTTAACCTCAGCACTAAATGAAGTTCTGTGGCCAACTTCACACCCTGGCACTTCAGCTAAGCGGGAAAAATCCCTAATATACATTGTACAGGAGGTTGGTTGTGCCTCTGAGCCAGTCTAGACTGTTTACAGAGAGAACATCTACTTTCAAATATGGATTAAAGAATATTTATGTACACAAATATTGTGATCTGTATAATACAATATAATATTCCTGTAAGATGACTGTACATGTCTATAACAGATATGAATTTACATCTCTATTGGTATTAGGCAATGTTTTCATACTATAACATGTTCTGCATTCTCAGCTTTATACCTATTCTAATGTTATCGCCAACCAGACCCAACTGGAAAGGCAAGAACTGGCATATCTACACTATGACTGGGTCATAAAGCCTACACTTATTCAATCTAAATGTTCACAGACAGTAAGCAACAGGTTTTGGCCTGTAAGGATTTTCAACAGAAAATATATAATGAATGCATGACACAACGTACTTATGTTTATAATTGTCCACTGCTTGTATGTAAAAGTACCGAGCCGGCATAACTATTTGGTCTGGAAATAAACCTGGACCCCATATCTGACACTCCGCTGGGTCAATCTCTGAATCTATGCTAGAGACTAATCGTACGCCTTCCAAAACAAAACTATACAACAGCATTAACAAAAACATATTAAATTGAATAGCCTCAGTACGGTAATAAGAATGTACTTTCTGGCGGAAGTAAGTATACCATTCGTAAACGTACAATATTTTGGACACAATACACACTATTATGCTAGTATAACCTCCAAACCAACATAACCAATCGTTTGTTGCTACGATACGACAGACCACAGATGAAAGGTATCACTGACGCCAATCGTAAGAATTGACATAACGGTGCCTTTCGAGATTACGGAGAAATCTCCACAGACGCATATCAATGATTTCCCACTCAATGCAATGTACATATAGCACATACAAAGGAATAATGAATTACTCACACAAATTGATTTGTGCTCACTCATGTCCATGACCACATCGACAACATGCTATCTCTGAACGTGGGCACCAGTCCCAATTTATGCCTAAGGTTTGCGCCACCGCTTCGAAGACTGAAAACTTGCACATTTCTCGACGATCGCATAGCACGGTTGTTACATTGCAACAAATCATACTCATCCGTGATGCGTGTACTCTGACCGACCGACTAAATGAAAGATAATTCGAGCAGGTGGGTGATTCAAATGTCGAAAGTGGGTGCGAGTGACGTCATTGAATTAGAGACACCGGATGGAATTGATACAAATGTGCAATGTACAGACACGTATAAAGTGTCCTATACAAATACCGATATGCGGTATGATGACTTCTTTCGGCAATTCTTGTGTAGGAATAGGCCATGCGTTGTACGTGGTCACATAACTGAAAGATGGAAGAGTGCAAATGAATGGATTTCCGACAATAGACCAAACTTTTCGTATATGTCTCAGAAGTATGGTATGTATTATGAATACCGTGTGCCGGCAATGTTGCTAGTACGTCTACTTTTTCCAAATTAATAGCGACTGCCTTGAACACATATTCTAACCTTACAATTTGAACTGTATTGCAGATTATAGTTTTGCTACATAATGTTGTATGGTACAGACATTATTGTAATTCCTGTGAACGTCTAGTTCTGACATGGCAGCAGGCTGGCTACATCATTTCTTACCATGCTGTTCAGTGTCATTCTGCCTTTTCAGTTGTACTGGTCCCTGTAAAGGTTGCCTTCATTGTGTTCCTAATTATGCAGTCAGTATTCGTTCTTATGGCATGGCTTATCTATTGTATGTGACCAGGGAAAATTCCTTTATGCAGATCCTATTTGTTCCTGTTATGTTACATCATAGGCGTCCAGTATCCTATACAGGCCAAGAAATTCTTCTACAGAATTTTTCTTTCAGCTCATTTCCTGAGTTTTGGGATAGCATCAGTTTCTTGCATGCATGGTGACCATGCACCCAAATTTTTAAATATGATTTCCTATTCCTATAGACCTCCTAGTTTCTAGAAGTTGTTAGTAGTGCATAACAAACCTTGTCAGTGCGCCTTATCCTTCTCTGTATCTCTTAGTTTTTGGTATTATTTTAAGTGATACCTATGGCCAGTCAGTGTTAACCACCAGGTTTCCAGTGACATATACAAGTCCTAAGTTGAAGAGCATTTGGGCCAGCCCATATTGTTTCAGATTCTGTTTTGATTACAGCAGTACCAATCATATGTGACTCTGATATCTCTTGCACTCCCATGTTACTCATTTTAGCCAGGTTAATGTTAGTAGCTAATGTCATGCGGCAGTTTTATACATGATGAATATTCGTTTCTCCCTTTGGATGCTGTCTTTTGCTTGTTTAAAATCAACACAAATTTCAGCTGATCTCTCTACTTTCCCACAGTCTGTTTTACTGTAAATAGTTTATTGTGGATCTCCCTTGGATGAGGCCTGTTTGATATTCACCCAACAGGTGTGCAGTAGATGGATGCAATTTGAGCTAAAGGATGTCAGCAAACAGTATTTATGTCCTGTTATGTGTGGCAAATATGCTTCTGCAGTGTGTTTCAGGTATATGTTTTTAGCACATGTGATAAAGCAGAAAAGTGTATTAACTTCATTTTCTCCAATATATTTTATATCTTCTGTTATGATGCTATCAGTACCTACACTGTGATTCCTTAAGCATTCTATGGAGGGTTTACTTTCATCTAATGGAAGTTTGTGTGATTTATATTGGTTGTACCCACCAGTTTATCATTATCTTTTATTATGTATTTTCTCTTTCCTTGCTTACCTGTGTCTCTGTTTTCACATTTAATAGTTCTTCAGAATACTCCTGCTTTAATGCCTATTATTTACTTTATAATATTCCTCTATTTATCTTTTCATCCCAGTCTTGAAAGACTTGCTTTAATTATTCAATATCCTCACATGCCCCATCTTGGGTAATATTGTAGTGTAAACTAAAATATTTTGGATGTGATAAGATCTTGAAAAACTATTGCATGAATTGTCCAATAGATTCTGTAGTTGCTGGTAGAGCAAGGCAGGGTGGACCATGACCATGGTCTAATTTTATATTCTTGTGCATTTTGATTGCAAGTATTTTAAAATTAGATCTGACACCTGAAAGGGCAACATAGGATTAGAAGAAGAAGAAGAAGAGGAGGAGGAAGAAGAAAAAGAACAGGAAGAAGATGAAGGAGAAGAGGAAGAAGAAGAAGGATGAAGAGGAAGAAGAAGAGGAGGAAGGGAAGGAAGAAAAAGATGAAGAGGAGGAGGAGAAGAAGGAGGAAGAGAAGAAGAAGGAGGAGGAGGAGGAGAATAAAAATAATTATAATAATAATTTTTAAATCAGACCAAGAAAAGAATTGTGATAAACTGAGTGGCTTCTTGGTTGAATATTGCTGGTCATCCCACAGTTCTGGACTAACCTGTGAACCTTACCGTTACATGTTGCTTCCTGCTTCGCATGAAGACTATATATATATATTTTTGTTTGTAATAAAAATAACCTGCAGTAATTATGCTGAATATATTAGGCATCAGGGATTTATACATGTATGGTACAGAATATATTTAATGTAACATTTGAATACTTCATATTAAATCCTTGCAATATTTTTGTATTGTACCAGTTCTGCATATTGTCTGTTTTTATGGCTTACTGCACATCCTGTTGTTACACTGACTAAATTTCGGATGCATGGAATATATATCTATGTATGCAGAAATAAGTTATTTAATGATGCTGTTAGTAGCTCACTGTATATTACTGAATGATAGGGTGATTAGTGAATAATGAATTGCGAAGGGTACAAAAAGAAGCAGTTGTTGGCATTTACGTGGAGAGTAGAGGAAAGTCATGAAACACCTCAGTCAGGAGAGCTGGTCTCTAACCTGACATTCAGACCATGAACTTCCTGCATGTGAAGTAAAAGTACTAAACACTTGACCACAATATTCAGTGTCTGTGATGGTATATGAAGGTACTTCCAAACGTAGCTTGTTAGTTCACAGAATTGAAAAGTGATGGGGTAGTTAAAAACCAGTCATGTAAAACATGTGGCTGAAGTGGCAACCTCTAAACAATGCCATACAGCACACATTAAAGTTGCTGGCTCTATATGCTATGAAAAGTATTCATATATCTTAAAAAATGTAAATATTAGAAAAAAATGTCATGAACTTGGTGAAATTCCAACTTCATCTCTCTTCTTTGCTTTTTCCTAACGTTCTGCTGCTGATTATTAGGCAGTGTGCAGTCTGTTCTTAATTAATTGGTCAAAATTTAACACTGCTGCATGTACATGGTTATAAGACATCTGTGACAATGACGATGATGATTACTATTATGATCATGACAGAAATATGTGTACAAACAGCAGACTATAACATCCATACCAAGGAATAACAAAAGTATATACCCTTAACAGAAAATATAAAGCAAACATAATACCAGGCTTAATTACAAACACATGCAAGTCTTGCACTGGACCGTGGCAGAATGGAATATGTACATGTCAAAATATGGGATTTTCAAATTATGATGTTGCAAATATTCTTGACAAACCAAGCAGAGTTATATTAGTTCAGCACTTATGCAGTAGTGTACAATGGAATCCTGTACATCTGCATAAAATGAGCATACCTCTGCGTGATTGATAGTGCCCAAATTCAGATGTGAATGTATGGTAAAACAAGAAAGTGCTTTGATTGTATGCATTATTATACACAAGTTTGTGAGTATTTCTGTAAGGCATGTGGTGTCTCCTAAACTGGTACATTAAGAGTTGCAAAAATATCAGAACCCACTAGCTGATAAATGCCATCGTAATTCAGCGCCTGTAGATACTACTGCTCTACTGCTACTACTACTACTACTAGAAAGCAGTAGTAGTTTTTTTTGTTCTTGCTTCAGGTGTCCGAACAGTGCTGTTTAATATTCTTAATTTCTTTCTTCTGTATAGGAAATGTCACAGTTCCAGTATCTAACTGTGATGAAAAGTATTACAATGTTCAGAAGGTATCTGATACACAGCTATGTGACTATATGAAGTACTGGCAAGATTACAGTAGTCAGAGTGATTCAGATTTGCCGTGTCTGTATTTGAAGGTATATGCTTTTACAGTGAGTGTACACTAGTCACTTTCATTTAATTTTTTTTAACATTCATTCAATATTCTTGTTCTTAAAGGACTGGCATTTCACACAAGATTTTCCTGAAGAGAATATATACAGGGTTCCTCAGTATTTTGCTTCAGATTGGTTGAATGAGTATTACAGTGCAAAGACAAGCATTCAAGATGATTACAGATTTGTATATATGGGACCAAGAGGATCATGGTAGGTTATAATTTTATATTACAGTACAGTAATGACTAGGCTGGGTGACTCAAGATCATTTTGAGCCATAATAGGGACAACAGATTTTTCTCTTCTCCAGAACACCCAGACTGGTAGTTGTGTTGACACTTGTATGATTGCAAATTGACAAGTGTCACAAACTGTATCCCATTGTACATGTTGACTCCCTGTGGAAAAGTGGGAAAAATAACATACAGTGAATTCTTCAATGATATTGTAATGATGTGTGTGAGTACCACTAATTCTTTTAGCTGCGTAAATATTATCTCCATCATTTACACAGTAAACCTGCTACTTTCATTCTATAAACATCAGTCATCTTTAGTTTAAAAATTGTTGTGTATATAGACATTTTTCTTTCATTAACAGCTTGATCTTACATTTATTTTAGGACCCCTCTGCATGCAGATGTATTCACTTCATTTAGCTGGTCAGTGAATGTCTGTGGGCGTAAACGGTGGCTGCTGTTTCCACCAGGTGAAGAGGCCTGTCTTCAAGACAGATTTGGGAAGTTGACATATGATGCCACAGTCCCAGAATTACAAGATGAAAAAATGTACCCAAGATACAAAGAACTCTGCAGGTCTGAAGAAATTATACAAGAAGCCGGTGAAGCTATTTTTATTCCATCAGGTTGGCACCATCAGGTTTGGAACCTGGTAAGCATGATAAAATCCACATAATACAATAAGAGCTGTGATACCTAGCAATGGATGATCCAGAAAGCTCAACTGACCGTAAACTAAGAGGCCCATTACATTTCACTGGTCCATGACATTGCAGCATCCAGCACTGACTCTGAGAGTTCTGCCATTAATTACTGTTTTTTTTTAACATTATATACACACGCCATGTTACAGTATAGCATATCAAGTGACAAACTGCTAAGTCTGTCCACGAGATTGTTAGATATACTTACGATACACATTAGGTATAATGGTCTAATATGAGGGAAATAACAATATTTGGCAATCCTTTGGTCCTGTAGGTGCCAGGTATTACAACTTGTACTGTACTTCATGATTATTTCATTCATTCAGAAAAGTATTATACACGTATTATCAATGTTTTTCATTGTTACTTAAATCCTTATGTTGTATTTTAGGAAGATACAATCTCAGTTAACCATAACTGGATAAATGGTTGTAATATTGAGATAATGTGGACTTCACTGAAAGACAATCTCATGGCTGTGAAAAAGGAGGTAGAAGACTGTAAAGATATGGAAGGATGGGATGAACATTGTCAACTAATGCTGCAGGCAATGTTTGGCATGAATTATGAGGAGTTCTATTCTTTTCTGACCTTCATTGGAAAAAGAAGAATGGATTCTTTGAGAGACAATGAACCTGTACTTCAGTTTGGAAACTGGCAATTAGGGAGAAATCATATGCTGTTTGATCTAATACAACTGAAGGGAATATTAATAACCTTCATTAAAGACACTGATACCAAGAGCCTGAATTTTTTTAAGAAATTGGATGACCAATCAGAAGAACTTATAAAGGAAATTGAGCATTATTTCTCATAATATATATATTTTACAATTTCCTTCGAGTTCCCATATGTGTACTTTGTAATTTGTGATTTGAGCACCATTTATTTTTACACCATATCTAAGATGTGAATAAACAAACATCTTTATTATGGGGCTACTGAAAATTAACTATTAAACAATACACATGATGTGGTAAAAACTGGATTAATTGAAATAATGTATAACAAGTTTTTGTTAGACATTTTCTAAAACATCTCTCAATACCAGCCATCACGAAATCAGTCTGCATGTTAACAATGCTGTGAACTTGCTTGTGACATTTCTGGTGCCACATGATAATTCAGAAACCAAACTAGTTCTACATTGGAAAGCAGTTCTGTTAAAGCCATTTTTGAATTTGCCATTGGTAGATGAATTATAGAAGTACATACACAGTAACTTTCTAATGATGTGTGTACCTACCTCATGCTGATGTATCCTCAAAGAAGTTTTACCAATCAGTGTAGCAGGACCATAGTTTTGAGCATGCAAACTTTTAATTGGGACATTTAACTAATCTCATATGTAACTAATGTGTACCCACAAATTTCCATCTCATAGACCTCTATTTGGCCTGCAGTTGCTATGTCATGTACCATTCATATGACATAATATTTAAAACTTAATGAATACTTATGTACTCAGACAGTCCTTCCAATAAAACGTTTTTCAAGACTGTCAGTGTTAGTCAGTGTTCCTTTTCTTCCAGTAACCTATGCTAATTTCCTTTCATACAGCTTTATATTCTCTAGGAAGAAAGAGAAACAAACACCACTAGTCCAATAAGTTACATTATGTTACTGCACATACAAATCACCCAGCACAATGTTAAAATTGGTTTTCCTTGTAATTTATTAAGGAGTTGCCACATAAAAAAAAAGTTTCAAACAGAAGTTGAAGACAAAAAATTACTGCAATGATAAGTCGTTTTACAGAAAATGAATGAAGGTCAGTATTTGTGTAACTCAAGGACACTCTCAGTTGCCAAGATTCTGTAGCAATAGTAACAGATGAATGAATGAGCATGGAGCATTGGTGGTATGATACTGACAGGGAAATCCTTAAGTATTCAGAGAAAAATCTGTTCCTGTTACCTCAGTCCCAATTACAGTAAGACTGGGATCAAACCTGGGCCTCTAAAAGTTAAATTTTTATTTCATGTTAAGTAGGGGTTAAGTTTCTTCAATAGAGATGAGAATTATGCATTCTTGATAACTTTACCATGGATCCCAAACAAGAAGTTTAATCCAAACCTGTTCAGTAGGTTTGGAGTTAGTGTGCAGCCAGTCACTTCTTGTTCTCGGTGCAAAAATGTGCATCAAGTGGTCACATCAAAACTAGCACAAAATTATTTACAGTATTAAAAGATGGATTTGACTGCTTCAAGATAATACTTGTCTCACATTCATTTTGAAAATTTTGCTTCTAGCTTATGATGGTTCAGAGTCCATATGCCATCAGTATTTCAGGAAAGAGGAAGCTGACTTACATTAAATCAAGAAATTCTTCAAGCCATCCAAGAGCAGCTAAATGGCTAAACTGTTTTTCTGAAACTGATGTTTATTTTTATCTATTACATTCCTGTCCTTGAGGTTATCTACTAGACAATATTCTAACATCTTCATGTTTAACAATTTTAGTCATGGAAATGTTTACATGAACACTATTTTTCCCTCCATTATACAGAAATTTGACTTACCATGAACCATGTCCTTATGAAAACAAAGTATTAAAAAAATCACTTTCTGATATATAACTGCTGCTGTTCTTAAGATCCTAATACAGCAGAGAATGCAATGAGTCACTTGGAGAACTTCATAATTTGTCATTCAACATTTACCTGTGCTGTCCCATATTTAATGGACAAATTACAAAAAGGCGCTTAAGTTCCAGATTCAATTGTAACTTAAAATGATAGTTCAATTTAACCCATTCCAAAACAAACTTTTAAGGTATAATCCACTTGGAACATCATTTCAAAGTTCTGTATGATATGGTACAAAAAATGTACAGAAATATTTGCTTTTCGTTTCAAAGTTTGAAATTGAATACCTATTTAAAATGCTTGTGAAGTGTGTCAATATGATATAAATCTAGAAATATCAAAACCAACCAACCCACCTCATGAAGAAGTTCACTGAGAATCTAATAGCTCCTGAGCAGGATTATCAGATTGCAGAAAACTGTATCAAACACTGCATAATGTGGCAATTCTGAGATCAGATACCTTGATACAGAATGACAGGGCCTATTCATTTACAGAATAAACTTCTCAGGCACTTTCACATACTTGATAAAAATGATTAATCGCTTTCCCATGTTTGTCCATCCAGCCACCTACCTGTCTGCATATATCAGCTTGACTCCCACTGGAAGGATTGTCATGAAATTTGATATTAGGTACCGTTATGAAAATGTCAGGAAAATCCAAATTTAGTTAATATTAAGACAAAAATATCAGGCACTTTACATGAATACCCAAGTATATTTTATTGTTTTTAATGTCATACATGAAACTGTCACAGCAGCACTGTTGATACCCACATGTAGGGCAACAATGTGAAGACTGTTGTTACGTTTCCAAGGCAGAGTTTTCAGTACTGATTACATTACTGCCATTGACTATGTTGTACACAAACATTCAGTTCATACAATACGGAGGATATCATATGCTTCCCTTAGAAAGAAATGGTGAGTGTGGCAGTGGGACAGGTTTTTTTCTGAGTTCTTCAGTTTTCCCATCCATATCAATTCACTGATGCTCCTAACTCATCTTACCTACATGTTGGTCTTATCAGGACAAAAGGGCGATGCTTGGGAGCCTTGATAAATGCAATCCTCTTTCTGAAATCAGGTGGCACTGAACAGAAATGCAGTTTCACTGTCTGTAAATTGGTGAGTGTTATCTGTGAAGTATGAAATGAACCCTTATATATGTGGCAGTCAACCACCTAGGTACTTTTATATTGCTGACAGCAACATATCTTCCTACAATTGATCTTTCTGAACCAAAAGGTATTAAACTGTCAGGGCAGCTGGGAAAGTATAAGTGGTACAAAATATTTGTATGTCACCAATAACACTAAGAGAATATACTGATATGTTTGCATGGCAAGAGTGGTTAAGCATACATATAATGTCACGTTATACGTACACCTCCTACCTTATTTACTTATCTTTGATTTTCAAATCTTTGATTTTTCTACAGCAATGACACCATCACGTCCTAATTGTCCAATCTCTTGCATTGTATACTTGTTATCAATGAGTATTTCAACTGTGTGTTGGCCATGTTGTGATTTAGGTTCTGTAGCCCTACTGATGGGAGGTGTTCTGCTTAGACGTGGGGCTGCTTCAGGTGCAGGAATATTATAATCTACATGTGTTACAAAGGAGTTCCTTGCAGCATTGTGAGGATGTTTGGGAGCTTCATCCAATGACAGCACAGGAGTAACACAAGCATCAGTCCCATCAAATATCTCACACCATTCCTGCTGTGTACGTTCTTGAAATTTCTTTGTGAATAATTCTTGATGAGCTTCAAAGTTTTCCATCTGTGGTACTTCTTTGTCTGATAAACCCAACCCATGGAGCAGTTTGGAGTAAAACTGTGGTTCCAAAGCCCCTACTGCCATGTATTTTCCATCTTTAGTTTCATACGTGTCATAGAAATGCGAACCAGCATCCAGTCTAAACAAACATACAAAACATTTCTATAAACTGCTATAAATACCACTGTTACACAATCATGTGCACACATGCACACCCCTGTATATGCCAGTTACAGACATAAAAAATTAAACTGGATGTCACCATGTACACAAAGAATTTCCATCTCTTTTATTTGACATGTGACTTCCTCTCCATGGGTTTACAGCAGGGGAAAAAAAAACTTTAAAATACTGTCTGGTTCTACTTTAATCTCAGTCACTACCACTGTAAGGAAAAAACATGCTACAAATTGCTAATTTTTCATTTATGTATGTGAATATCCCATGTCATAATATGACGATTCCTATCTATTTTTGGATTTGTCCTTTCCTTTCAATGACAATACAGTTCAGTACGTACATGTTTTCCCCACGTGGTTGGCCCCAGTATGGATGTTTCTGTGAACGAAATATCCAGCTACTAAGATATGCTGATCCCTCTACCATATTGGCATCTACAACTTGTCCACAACCTGATTTTGTTCTTTCAAACAAAGCCATCATAATCCCAAGAGCACAGAGTAAACCACCACCACCAAAATCAGCTGCCAGATTGAGTGGTGCAGTTGGCTTCTCATTCTTACGACCAAGGAGTGATAGTAAACCTAAAAGAAATTGAAAGTTTGGTAAGGAATTACCACTATACACTGCGTAATATACCAGAAGAGCGCAAATCTCATCTACTTCACAGCGGAAGCCTGAAATCATGCACAATTTATCTGAAATTATGTATACAACTTTAATTACAATTTCTTCTCCATGATATACAATTAAATCACCACACAATGAAGAGCATTATAGTACTGCAAAATTCAGCATTAAGCAAAACCTGGAATGACAAATTTTACAACTTATGGGAATAAACTCTGTCTAGGAGTACTGGCAGAACATAACATACATACACTTTTGGAGCTATTTATGTTTTACATCTTTTTCATACACAATATGACACAGGTCTCTTCTTACAATTTTGAGGATAAAATTAATTCCTTCTTTTCACCTAGAACTTTGCCATTTTATGAATATATTATGCTTTAGTGCATTATATATTTTGTGGCTTGGTGCTACAGGGCTAATGTCAGAAAATGTCACTCTTTAGTTAAGGTATCCATGTGCATGAAATTAATCCACATTTTATTATGCCCAAAGGGCCAATGTCTTGCATTTCCAAAACATACAGACTGTACACTCAGCACTGTACAGAGAAAAATGTTGTCCTCAAAAGTAAAGACTCTTGTACAAAAATCTTTGTACAGCTCAGTTGTACATTTAAAAACCGAAAAAATGACACTTGTGACATGTATCAGATGATATTAAAGTCACCTAAAGTTCATACAGAATGCTTACAAGAACAAGTGGGGGAGGAGAGAACACCACTAAGATTTGGCTGATTTTTCAAATGGAGAAACAGCAAGATAAAATTAAAAGTAGTAGGAATCCAACAGTTCTTATGGTCTCCTGATTTGCAGAAGTGTCCTAATCGTCTATAAGTAGGTGCCATTTTACAGAAGACAATTATGGGCTGTAACTTGAACACTTTATGTTAGAGGAAGGGTCATGTGTCAAGAACCACCTGTTACATGTGGAATGAAAATGTAGCTGCACAAAGTGGCCAAGAAATAGCTTTCTGCATTAACAAACATTTATGTGAACTTCCAAATGATAAGGAAAAAATAAATTTTTATGACTGTTATCCATGTCTAAACCGTAATATTTACATAGGAATCATGTTTCTAGTGAAATTCTGAGAATTTCTTTCAAAAAGGTCAATACTAATACATCAAAAATTCTTTGGACCCGGGTACACTCACTTGGAGGCTGATACAATTCATGCCTTAATACAAAAGACATGAAAAAACGCAACAGAAAGTGTGGAGCTAAGAAGCAACTGGATAAACCTTATTCAGTGTATTCCACCAATCGTTAATGGAGATGGAGCAGAAAGGGTTACTGAATTTCAAATCCTTGGTCAAGACAGTCAACATACACAGAATGACAAATACAGGAGAAACTGTATCGTGGTAGAAAATAAAATAGTGGGGTACAACCCTGACCATCCAACACAGATCCTCTACAAGTACACATCTCAAGATGATCGCTTCAAATCCACAGACCTGTCCAAAAATAATCACTGATGAGATCAGAGAATGACTTTTTGCCTACAGTGATTGCAGATAAACCTCTCCTTCTAGCTGCACAACTGGCAGGTCTTTAAGCTTTACAACCATTCATTCACCCTAACAGTGGCCATTTTGTAGCCCATTTCTCTCCATATTGGAAGCCTACTCTGAGGTGGACGATGTTCTTAGTGAACTGAAGATGAATACAAATAAACCTGTCAGTACTGTTAAGAACACTGTGTAATTATGCTACATGAATGCTGGAGTTTGCTAAAATTTTGTTACATTTTTTACTATGAATATAGAGGCCAATTTTGTTGATTTTAATAAAAAAAAAAGTCATTATAGGGAATTCTTTTGATTGATTTTAATAAAAAGTTTAATTTGTTTGGTGCTTCAATTCTTAGAATTGTTACCAGCATTTCACGTTCAAGTCCTGATATGGACTGGCGATTCAGGTTCAAACCCTGAACAGGTTCATGGATACAAATTCCTTTGACTGTAAATGAGCTAACAGGGAACACAGCAGAAGGTGTGAGGGCCATTAAGGCATTCAAAAGCTTCAGCCTGGACAAAACATCCATCAACTGTCAAGCTGTAGGAGTTTTACAGCTTGGTTTTTTCTGTGTGAAATCTGAGACTTTTGTCACTTTGAGGACATAATTCATTCAGTAGAAGTGTCTGTGAGCGACCCCAAAAATGTTCATTTAACATAAGTTTGGGGTCTACTGACTCAAATTAGCCAGCCAATGAGATTTGACTTTCCAAAAAGTTAAATTCAGCCTATGGGGTTTTCTGAATTTGAATTTTGACCAATAGGATCATTTCGGTATATAGGGGGGTATTTGTTTGGAGAGTACAGGAGAAGCAAGCAAGTAACACTCTGTTTTAGACCGCTGGAGGGCATGTGTGCAAATTTGAGTGCTCCATTAAAACTTATAAAATTTCAGCAGTAATTAATAGTAAGGCGTATTATACAAATAGATTATTATAAGTCCGTGTGATTACTCAAAGTGCCATGGATACACCTGATAATGTCTTATAATATTCCAACTTGTAATCTGAAAGTCAACTGACACAAATAAACAAACAAAAACCCAGAACGAAGTGTTGTGTTCGTAAATCAGCTAGTCATAGCAGATCATGGGCCTTGCAGGGACCTCCTATGCAATTACCCTGAGATAAGACCTTCAGGCTAACTGAGAAGAAACGGGAAGCTACAACTCAAAACCCACACCGGAAAAGTACGGCAGCAGAATGTATCTTTCATTATTATTTAAAAAAAAAGTCATCTCAAGCAAACAAGTAAATAAATAATTACTATTTAAAAAACAAACAAAAATGGTCATTACAAGCAACATTAGGGCCAAAGTCAAGATTTGGATAAAGCGTGTACTTCTAAAGGTGCCAATGTCATTTCTTTTTTTAGAAGAGTTTGTCCAAAAATTCTGGAAAGAACTGCTAGGGATACCTACTAAAAAAGAGTTATGTATCAAGTTTGTAGGGATAAGTATTTAAGTAATATTTCAGATGCTAAATAACTGGAACACTTCAAATGCTTGTCATTGAAAATTAGCTTTTTTTTCACCAAGCCACACAATACACCTATATAATTAAATTATGGAAAAGAACAGCAATGCTCAAATGACTGAAACTGATAGTCTGTACTTTCACACAGGAAATCTGAAGAATGCTGGGTACTATTCAGCTGGTTAAATAGCAATGATTTTCTCTATGGTGAATAACAGAATGACTGCATGTGCAGTTGTGACTGTACGTGCAGAACTGTGTCGCAGTGAATAAGATCTGTTTTTGCGGTTCATTCATTGAAACTGCCAATATCCAAGACCATACTGAGCCAGTGTTAGAATATAACAAAAATGAAGAAAGCAGTCATGGTCTAATTAAGACACTGGCCCAGAATTTGGAGGGACCACCAAAAACCACGTTCAGGACAGTCACTGTCCAGGTTGAGATTTGAATGAGGTACTTCCATATGTCTCATACAGTATTACTGCTACACCACCATGCTCAGTAACATACAGTGGTACTATGGTATGCCACATACATGGTCAAACAACAGAGTTCTTCAAGTGACCTGGTCTACAAGAAAAGATACACATGAAATAATAAGATGCATGCACCACATCGCCTTTGTCTTTCTAAAAGTCATCAAGTGCATCCACAGGAACTGCATCTCATTTGGTTGTTGTTCTTCTTGATGCCCAGAATGTTCTAAAATTGTTTTGTTTGAAAGCAGGTTTCACTTTATTGATACATGCTGTCAGGTGAACAAGATGAGTGGCTGCGCTGAAAGACACTGCAATTTGACACAAAGTGCTTCACTGTCACAGCAGAATAAGCTCATCTCTTAAGACTGTGTAGAACACAATGCATGCAGATCTTCTTCAAGAATCTGACAAATCCCCTGTTTGTTAATCAGTACTTGATCCTCTATCAATCTGAGGGTCATGTAACAGTCTCCATCTACCAGGCTATGAACTTTTCCAACTGTTTCCACATTTTGTGCAGTTGATGGCCACCAACTCCTGGGATCATATTCAAGGTCTCCATGCCCCACTATGAAACTTCTCAACCTCTCAGAACACAGGTACACTCTGTCCAACAAAAATCAACCGGCCTGGAATTTCGTACGTCCCACTCCAGAAGTCACATGATGCACAGCTGCCATCACAATTTGAGTCAATTTACTTTCAGCATATTTGTGCATTCATGGCATTTCTCTGTCTTCCATTCATTACAATCCATCACACCATGTATATATTAACCAAAGATACCAATACGTTTGCCCGATTTGAAGTTAGAAAATGAATTAACCTGCATTAACTTTCTAATGCTACAAGACAGTTTAATTTCCATAAACTGTCTGAAGCATTTCATTTGTTTCTAAACCCATTCTCCTGATTTGAAACAAAACACGATGTTTTCTTGTGCTACTTCATGACAACAAAGGGAAACACAACTGACATGCATAGAAAGGGTGAACTGATTTGAGCTGAAATAAATGTTTTCATTAATCTGTGGTGGTGATAACACAAACTGAGACAAACAAGGCACACCTTTTTTTTTACACCAAAATCATTTTTGCATGACATCCCTCTTTATAACATTCTGCTACTGCTACTCCTCTAGTAGTAGTAGTAGTAGTAGTGGTGGTGATGGTAGTAGTAGTAGTAGTAGTAGTTAGTAGTAGTACAGTCATCCCCACTACTGGAGAAGCAATAGCTCCACTTTTCACAAGGATATTTCTCAACTGTACAAACATATGTATAAGTAAACATTATGTTTAATACATAAAAATGCTTAGATAATGTTCTAGGAAAAGACATACTGAGGGTGTGGATGTGGGAGAGGCAGGATAGAGGCATGAAACCAGGTTAAAATCCAGGAAATCCATAGTGTACACAGATCCATAAGAACAATACTATAATTTTTTCATGTACAATGGTGCAGGTACAGTCATATTCCTAAATAGGGAAATCTGAGTTTCTTACCAGAAACGGCTATATAATTTATGTCATGGCCGGCCATCTTAGAGTACTTGCCATATTGCCCAAAACCTGTTAATCTAGCATACACTAACTGTGGATTATCTTGAAGAAGCAGATCAGGTCCAAGTCCCAAATTCTCCATAACCCCTGCAAACAATACAATAGTAAAATCCGCATACAACTTTTTGAAAATATCATAATAATGAAATTAGTAAAATGAATTAATCATAAAGAAAACAATACCACTTCTGAATGGTTCTATGAGCACATCCGAATTCCTGCATATTCTGCGAAGTACTTCTACACCTTTTGGATGCTTTACATTAAGAGCCAATGATTTCTTTCCATTGGCCAAACAATCAAAATCCGGCCACCCGGCAATCTATTTGAAATAATACATATTGGTATATTAGATTCACCCTATCAAACATATGACACACGACAATTTATGACTTCAACAATAGCTTCAAATTATTTACACATTCAGCAATAACTTAAAAAACCCTCAGTCCTTGACACAGAGTACTGCATGACACCAAATGGTATTACGGTTATAATTTTTATATTTCGATTAACTGTTTGGTTATAGTGAACTTAACAAGAATGCATATTTTGTAAATTTCATTATTCTGGGTACGTTAGGTCGTATATTACCCTGTTTAATACAAAATTTATAAAATCAAAAGTTTCAGTGCAGTTCTTACACAACATTAACAATGAACACTTTCATCCACTTCTGTCCCTGTAAGACTTACTGAATGTAACTTACCTTATCAACTCTTATAACCGATGCACCAAAGTCTGCAAGTACCATACCACAAAATGGTGCAGGTGCAAGCCCTGCCATCTCAACAACACGAACGCCCCGTAACGCCATTAATGCTGTTTTGATACTTGAAAGATAAACAGCACTTGTATGCTAACCACAGATCAAATTTCATGTGTCACTCCGTAAGTCAATTAACATATATCCCATTGCCCACTAATATGGCAACGCGGGAAATGGAGTAGATACACTTTCGAACGCAGGTGGCATGCACTTCGGTACAAATAACACATCACGCTTCACACATTCACCTATGTGTAGTTCTTCAAAGTCATTGCTTCACCTTCAAATGAAGGTACGTGTGCAGCCGTTCACACGCATTTTGCGCTCCAATAGCGATTATTTCGTTATGAAACAGTCTGTAAAGTAGTACCGAATATGTACGTTAAAACAGACGTTCTCCGCTATTCAAATGCAGACCTGAGCAATTTAGAGCTGCGTGAAGTACTGAGCAATCGAGTTGCGAGCCGAGAAAGCGTAGCCGGTATAGCGGTTCAATATAGGCTGGACGGTCAGTAGATAAGCGCGACATTTTTCGCAACCGTATTGACTGGCTCTGAAGCCTCCTAAACTTGCACAATGGGCACCGAGATGATCTGTGGCACCGGGTTTCTACCGGGCACAGACCGTGTGTGTCACGTGGCGTAATCTCCTTCCATCTAGCGCCGAAGATAAAGAAAGAGTAAATCTATACCTTTACTCCCCCTCTGGGCTTTCATAGCCGGTTATAGGCTGAACTTTACCTTTTTGTTGCATTACTTGGCACTCGAGAACCACAGGTTCAGGCTGCCACAGGTTACTTTGTTTCCAGTGTTGGCAGACGCTGGTAAAGATATGCCCTGACTTTGGGGTGGGAAGTTTAAACAACATCCTGCCTATTATCATGGTCTTAGTCTAGACTACGATTTCCGAGACTGAAGCAGCCTGTTCGTAGGAAACGATATGCATTCAGGGAGAGCATTTTAAAAGCAGTTCAACGCGACGTGGAGCAGATTAACCCTTTAAATGCCGAATTAAATCCCATCTGCCATTTGCTGGCGTTATTAGGAACTCACCATATTCTCCACGGTAGCAGGATAAGGGTTAATGCGTCAGAGGACGCCGACGACTTTCGCCGCCTTTCCCTAAGTGGTAGCGAACCGTATATAACTTCGGCGACTGCTTTGAAGGTTATTGTGAGTTTGTACAAGTAGTTTGTGTTGTACGCTTTATTCCATATACACTCTGTATGCCACAACAAAACAATAAAAAATTGACTCAGAGACGCGTGGTTCTGTTGTCTCCTACGAATGGCTCCTGTATGATAATAACATATACAAAGACATGCCACGTGCTTCCAAACGTGCATACTCCATTTCCCGCATTGCCACACTTTGGGTTACAAAATAGTTGCCATTGCATATGAGGTGATCTGTTATTATCAAATTATGGTCACAGAATCAATAACGGATATTACAAAGCCAGCAAATTTAGATGTCCAGCATACCATTCACAGTTTGCGTTAACTCAGGTGGTACACAATTCTATTCTTTGATGTTTCTTGGACCGTGCATCATTGTGATAACTGAAGAATAAAAATCAAATACATGCCACTTATTATTTTATTGTACTTCTTATAAGCTCAACATGTTTCGGGTATTACTATGCCCATCATCGGGAGCTCGCGACTATAATGTTGATTACCACATTGGTCGTATCGTTCTTGGTGTCCGGGTTGCAGGCTAAAGCTATAGCCTTCAACCCGGACACTACTCCAGCCTAACCGCACCTTACCTCGAATTTACAGCAAACCAAGAACGATACGACCAATGTGGTAATCAACATTATAGTCGCGAGCTCCTGATGATGGACATAGTAATGCCCGAAACATGTTGAGCTTATAAGAAGTACAATAAATAATAAGTGGCATCTAGTTGGTTTTTATTCTTCAGTTAACAATTCTATTCTATAGGTAGTAGTTATATCATATGTATCTTCTTTTACTGTTGTGCTTCTTATCCGACATTTTATTTTTTATAATTTTTATTACAATAGTTATTTGCATATTTGTATTTTTTTTGGCCAGTTCTATCTCCCGTGGTCTCATGTATGTTCTTTCGTGGACTAAATGAATGTAAATATATAAATAAATAATAAACAAGTGACAAGGCTATAGGTTGGACGACCCATAAATGATTCAAATTCCGGCAGGGGAAACAGGTACTGCTCTTCTTCAATGTGCCGGTCGGCTCTGAATCCCAACCATCCATTACTCAACAGGTACCAAAAGGCTGTTCTGGGAGAAATCAGCCGGAGGGCGAATATGAACCCTATCTCGAATTAGTACTGAGGTTCACATATGGTAGAGCTACACTTTTGCTCCTCCATGTGCCCTCATGGCAAGCTCCTGAATTAAACATAGTCACGTGCACCTTTCACGATATTCAATCAACAAGCTTTAGAATTTACTGCATCTTAAAACCTACATAATACTTAAATGATTATGAGAATAATATTTAAAATATCATAGTCACGTTCATAACGAAGAGTTTTTCCTAATCGAACGAAAATGTTGTTAATTAAAACCTCTAAATAAATGGATCCTCACACACTTTTTATTACGCACTGAAACAACAGACTAACCAACTTCTACTAATTATTCATCAGCTGGGCGTAGGTGAACGATTACAACGATGACATTGACACACAATCCATTCCGTCATGCTCACACTCTGTGGCCAACATCAAGGAGTTAGTTACCGCAACCGTGCAGCACGGACCAGGCTTCAGAATAGCCAACATTCGAATTCTTAATACGATCAAATTCTTGTCATTTGTTGTTTTTGTAATAGAAAATAAATAAATTTGAAGTGTTTGACATGTTTATTTTTTAAAAGTGTGGTAGCTCGATTATGTTCATTTGGAAATTATTGTATGTTACATGCACATTAAGAGGTAAATCTTGATGTTAATATTTTCATCCACTTATCTTGTCAGGAACCAATCAAAACACAACACATCCAGGATGTCCAGTAGTATGCCAGATATTAAAAATAATGGCTGCGTGGGGTGTGTGGAGTCTGGTGCTAATTAATTTATTGTTTATTACACTTGTATCTGCGGGGTGAGTAGTTGTATTATTGGGTTCAGTATATTAAATTACATGTAAGCTGTCTAAAATAAATGTTTTAGAGCAAGTGTAGTGTTCGTACAGTAACTGTCATATTACCGGCAGCGTGAAACAGGTTAACCAAATAATTCCATTTTCTGTATTTTTGAAGTTCTTGAGAGAATCCGTGAAAGTTCACTCCATATACGTGTCATTTTTTGTAGCCGGGACTTCTATGCTATTTTGGGTGTACCAAGAAACGCCAATACAAATCAAATTAAAAAGGCATATCGCACTTTAGCGAAAGAACTACACCCTGACAAAAATCAAGATGACCCTGATGCATCAAGGAAGTTCCAGGACTTGGGTGCAGCGTACGAAGTCTTGTCAGACCCTGAAAAGCGAGAAACATACGATCGGTGTGGTGAGGATTGTCTGAAGAAAGACGGTATGATGAATGGTGGTGATCCATTTGCAAGCTTCTTTGGTGATTTTGGTTTCAATTTTGGTGGAAGCTCAAATAGCCAACAGGAAACACCAAGAGGCGCAGATATCGTAATGGATCTGTATGTGACACTGGAGGAACTCTACACTGGTAATTTCGTAGAAGTGAGTGGCAATTTTGATTAATAACCGAGATTAATTAGGTTCCACTTGAACTTTCAACATAAGTACACAGAATTATCCCTAATTACTGGATTATATGTAGCACTTCTAGAAGTGGCACAAGTTATTGACAGTAATATTTGAAACATTTTGAAACACACTTTGTATAGAGTGCTGTACACTTCATTCTTTTGTCATATTCATGTCAGGAATCAGATAATCTATTGAGTTATGGTATGTTTTTTGCATATACATTTTAGGAGAGAAAAAGTTGTTCCCCAAGCCATGATTTATGATTCCATAAGTGGGTGCACAAATCTCAGGTACGTGGTTGCCCAAGTATGTAAATTTTATCCAGTGCGCCTAATATATCCATAATAAAATTAATTATATATGTCAACACTACCTTTATTATTAATGTATAAGGCTACATGTTTCGACCCATCAGTTGGCCATCTTCAGGGCTACATTGCAGACTAAGTCATTGGTGCTGTATGCATATTGGGATCCCAATATGTTTACATTAATAAAATACATAAAATCTGGTAAGTTTCTTTGCTAAGGACGAATGAAATATATAACACTCACTTATCTGGTTAAAATGTTTAAAATCGTTTGACATTTAACAACTAAAACGGTTCCAGTTACTATTTGGGTATCCTGTAGGAATGTGAGGTTCCAAAATATTATCATCCACCAGCATAATTATGGTAATTTTTCCCTGTACACATAAATGTGTATCACTTCACTCACACCAAGCAGAAACCACCAGATGACCAAGGTTTGCATGTTACCCCAGAGTAGTTGGTCCTCAACTTGGAACTTTTTTATGTGATCAATAATTTGGAGATGGCTTCTAGATTTTTGGAAGTTTGTTGAAGCCAGGCTTTGAACAGTTATACAGGATGTTGCTTAAAGGTAATTACCCCTCCAAGCATACCCTAGCTTTTCATGTCTCAGAACTAGATGTTATTGCCATTTGTACAGTTTGACTTGTGTTGCAATTATCCATTAAATAGTATGATACTCATGGTAAGTCAGAAAACCCATACAAGTCAGGTTTCCTGTATGCGTTTTGATTCCAACAATAACAGTATTTTTCCACTTCGTGTAATTAGTATGAACTTTTAATAGAAATTGCAGCCAGCATTTCAAAACCTTCTGCACCAAAGGAAAGATTAAAGTAGCTTTTTTTACCGTTCACAGTCAGGAGATTTTAGATTTCTTTGTTGGATGTGTGCATGCCAAATACTGGTTACTTCTCTGTCTGGTGCTTTAGTCCTCCCTTCATCTAAGCCCCTGTTTAGGAAGTCATTTTCAAAACACCTAAACCACTTACGTGTCCATCTTTCTGCTTTCCATCTTCGTACAGATTAACCATCAACAGTACTTTGTACTCTACTGTCTCTTCCCATCCTTCAGTATGACCAAGCAACTCCAGTATCTGGCTGTTTATGGGAGGTATAATACATTTGCAACCAGAGAATTCCATTATTTTCTGATTGGTGTAAAATTGTTGTTCATTATTTATGTACAGTAGAATGACTGTTGTCTGGCACATACAGGATCAGACAGGTGCTGGATTGTCAAATATTTTGGATTATCTTTTAGATATAGCATACTTGCTATGGGTTGGAAGGTTCAGGGATCGAATCTGAGTGTGGGGTGAGATTTTCTGCACCCATCCAGACTGTCCCTGGGGCCCACTCCTGTATAATGGATAATTGCTCTCTTTCCCTGGAGTAAAGCATTAGGGGCATGGCATTGATGATGCAACCCATCTAATGCTGACATTAAAGAAAGAGTGGAGCTGTACCTCTACTCCCTCTCTAGGCCTTTGTGGCCTGTTCTGGGTTGAACTTCAACCATACCTTGCCTACATTGACCTAAGTTCTTACTGGTATATCTTTGTTACTGCTTCTATATTTAGGCTGCACAACCAAATCAGAGGAGTATTCCATTAGGATATCTCTTTCAGTTGCTGGTTCTTGAAAATTTTGCAGCCAGCCCTCAGAAAATGTGTCTTGTCAGTTATTTGTACTTTGTCATAAAATCACTTAACATTTTCAATTACCATTAGTCACAGGTTTTCCTTTAGAATGAAATGTTGTAAATCACTTATACATCTTGTCAAATGCACCAGTTTAGGCTCTTTCAATGTCTGTCACTTGAAGAAAACCTTCACACTTTCAATTGATGTCATTAATGACAGTAATTGGCCCTGCCATTTCTTTATATCATAGATTGTTGACAATCCAGTGTTGTATGAATCCATAATGTGTCTTCAGCTTGCATCATTTTTAAGACTGCAGTTTTTTTCAAGTTTCTGATGAATTGTTAAGGTTACTTTTTTCCTCTTGCCATTGGTAACCTGTTTACTTATTTTTGGATCTTTTAAAGCCATTGTAACAGCTCATTGTGCTCGGTGAAGGCCAGATAACCCAAGATTAAGTCACAGAATCAGTGTGCACAGTGGAGGTTGCAAATGGTGGAACTTACCATCTTGGGACTACTTTTCTCAAGTGCTGAGCTGTCAGGAGTGCTGGATTATCAGGTCCCAGATTAAAGCAATTATACTGTGTTTTGAACCACTTGTTGTACCTTATCTTCCTCATGCATGTGCATAGCTTCACCTTCTCTTTTAGTTAAGCTCTATATCTGTGGTCTTTCATTCATTGACATCGTTACTGGTCTTTATAGGCAGGAAGGAATGTGCCCATTTCATTTAAAATAATAATACATGATGCTACCAGATCAGTTCTTCCCTCAGTATGTAAATTTTAAATAAGATTGCACAGCAGTTTACTACACTGGAAAAGGCAGAGCATTCTACTATTTTAGGTTAGAGCAAGGAATTGAACTCATACAGTGAGAGAGAAACGTTTAATTCTGTACACTTCAAAGCTTAATTTGCCCATTACATCAAATCAGTTACGTTTTATTCTTTTACAGATTACTCATAATAAGCCAGTTATGAAGGCAGCAAAGGGCACCAGGAAGTGTAATTGCCGCCAGGAGATGGTGACAAGACACTTAGGCCCAGGTCGGTTTCAGATGATGCAGCAGTCAGTGTGTGATGAGTGTCCCAATGTGAAGTAAGTAAATTGGTTTTTAATTCAATGTTTTGAAAGGGAAAGATGATTCAAAACATATCTGTAAAACTAGGAGGAAAAAATTTCCAGACTATATAGTGAGGAACTTTATGATCTCTATTCCTCACCATATATTCAGCTGATCAGATCAATAATAAGGGCAGGTAACATGTATGGGAGACAGGAGAGAAGCATACAGGATTTTGGTGGTTAAACTTGAAGTAAAGAGACCACTTGGAAGACAGGTATAAGTGAGAGGATAATATTAAAATGGACCTTCTGAATGTGGGGTGGGAGGGTATGGACTGAACTGGTCTGGTTCAGGATAGAGACAGGTGGCAGGCTGTTGTGAATCGGTGAAGAACCATTGGGTTCCATGAAATGCAGGGAATTTCTTGACTAGCTGATGACCAGTTAACTTCTCTGGAAGGACTCTGCTCCATGGACTTAGTTGTTTAATTCCTTCTCTTAGGTGCAGATTTATAAGGCTGGAAGTTATCAACATGAAATACTTTTAAAAAGTGGTATGCGTGTAGTACAAGCTGACAGCTTATAGCAACGGTTCTTGAAATTTGTGTATTAGAGCTGTCCGGTATAAAAAGGTAAAGTTGTCCATAACATGCCACGAAACACAGAGTGGAGTAGAGGTATAGCTCTATTTTTTTTTGTGTGTTTTATATATATATATACTTGTTGCTGGATGGGGGGTGGATGGTCAATGCCATGACCTGGCTGCTTTACTCCTGGTAAAGACCTGGTACCTATTGCATAGAAGGCTGGGTGGGCTTCAGGGCCATTTTGGATGGTGCGGCAAATCTCGCCCCCAATGGGGTTTGAACCCCAAACCATCCAGCCCATAAGTTTCTATACCAGCTATGCTACCTGGGTGGGCAGTATAAGCTGGTTTTAAATTGTAGTGATAGCTGGGCCAATGAACGTCCTCTGACGTGGTGTAACTTAAAGTACAGTTGCTTCAACTTCGTCCTCAGATCCAGGGTCACATATAAGCTTGAAAATATGGTCTTTTGGAATTCAAAACTATGTCCTGTTTGTAGGTTTGTAGATTGTGCATGATCACTTACAACAAAACAATCTACCTGTTTCACAGCTTCCAACTAACAGTTTTCTTTCATTACACTGTCTATCTAGCTGCACAAAAACAATGATGTGTTCCTAAGCACATCTTCTGAAGCAGGAGTTTTGTTATCCTTAATTGTAAACTTGACCAGACTTGCCTGAAATATATAATTGCGGTCAGAATTTTTGGCTTCTTACAAACATTGATAAAAGGAATCTCATTATAAAGAGTGAACACAAAGATTACAGAAGTGTTGTAAGTAAATGTAAAAAAAGATTCAGGCTGTTAAAGACTGACAATAATGAGTATTCACAAATGTATACACAATTAATCAGATTATTTCTTAAAGATTTAAAGTTGTTCCTGTACAGTGTAGAGGATATCTAGCCCATTCTGAACCTCATTGCTAGACAGAGGGGAGTGGACAGCCTCATCCCCTGGCTGTAAGCCACTGGCAAAATATCCCCTTTATACCCATTGAGTAGAACACTGGGTAGGCTCCAGAGTAGGTCTGGACATTTTGAATAAGAGAAAAATCTCTTTCCCATTCTGGATTTCGATCCCAAATTGTCCAGTCCATAGCCCAGTCGCTATACCAATTGTTCCATTTTAGCTCCTTGCTTTCTTTTAAATTCAGTTCTTATTTTGGGCCTTGTAAGGGTAGGACTCTATTTTATATCATTTATTCTGTGATTTGCTACATTCTGGCTGTGACGAAGAATGTAAAGGCAGGTAAAGATTAAGAGTCCCAGAAGTATTATATAAAATGTATAAAATGTCAACAGGTATATTTTCAGAATTATCACAGGTTACAACACATTTATCCAGCAATCTATTAATAAATAAGGTTGTTTTCAATAGTAATTGTTTACTATCTGCAGTTGTTTTTTTTAAGTGCTTCTTGTTTCCATTATGTACAAAGATGACAATACCTTTTTCATTATTAGGTTGGTAAATGAAGAACGCACACTAGAAATTGAAATTGAGGCTGGAATGGTTGATGGCCAGGAATCAAAGTTCGTTGCTGAAGGAGAACCCCATTTGGATGGAGAACCAGGAGATCTGGTGTTGAAAATCAAAACTATGCCTCACCCAGTGTTTGAGCGACGTGATGATGACTTGTATACAAATGTAACATTATCACTTCAGGATGCTCTTGTTGGCTTTACAATGGACATAGACCATCTAGATGGACACAAAGTACAAGTGTCTCGTGACAAGATAACATGGCCAGGAGCTAGAATACGGAAGAAAGGAGAAGGAATGCCAAATTACCATAACAATAACCTTCATGGTACACTGTACATCACTTTTGATGTTGAATTTCCAAAATCAGAGTTGTCTGAAGAGGATAAGGAAGGTAATTTTTGCTGTTGTTAGCTTGCAGATCTCCATGTATTGCTACCATTTATGTCAGTAGTATTATGGTTATAAAGGACAAAATTGTGATTGAGTTGGGGGTGGTGGCAGGGGTGTGCACTAGGAAATATTGTTGCTAAAGCTGTAACACAAAATATATGAGGTCAAACAATAATGTTCTTGATGTTGTGGCATAATTATTGTTTCAACCTTAGCACACTTATCCATCAGCTGTGTTTTCCTTTTGTTGTCATGGAGCAGTGTGCAAGTGTCAGTTTTATAACAGTAAGATACAGAATGCTTTAAACTGTTTGTAGAAGTGAGAGGAGTATGATATGATAGACTTCAAGATGTGTGTGGATTTCATTTTCTGTTATATAGTCCAAGCATTAAGTTAAACACTTGTATCACTTTGTTAGTAACTAAAATAAGATTGCAGTTTATGAAAGTGTAATCATGTCACGAGCAGGTGTGAGCTTAACCAGTTAGGATAAATCAGGAACGTGACTGCTGGTGGTAAAGGTAAAGGTCATACCATGACATGCCTGGGTAGGCACAGTAGCTCCAACACATTTGCAACCTGGTGCTAGAAGGAGGCAGGTGGTGAGAACCACCCTTTGTCCTCTTTACCTCTGGAGAGACCCGGTACCTCTCTGCTGATTGTGCCCGTTAAGTTACCCAGTACTTGAGGTTAAACAAAGAGGAGTATTCTACATAATCTTTCTCTTTTTGAGTCACAAAGACTTCTATATTTATACAAAATATCTACGTATATTTTTGTTTATATTGTTAACATGTAATGATTTCTATGTCAACTGAAACAAATACAGTGAGACATTTCATTTCCTGTGTGATTTTGAATTTATTATTTGTCTCAGCTCATAGGATTCATTGTTAATTAACGTATAAAAATTAATTTGTTTCTGTTTTTCAGCTATAAAAAATATCTTGAATCAAAGTTCAAGCAACAAAGTTTACAATGGTCTTCGTGGGTTTTGACAACAGCAGTATGTTAAACAATAAAAGCAAGCTTGTGTCACAACAGAACATTAAGTTGTGCAATAATTATTGACTGTTTCAAATATGGAGACTACTAGAAACAGTGTCTGCAAGACTTTGCAAGTATTATGCAAGTTTCCTGTACAATATGTGGGACAAACAAATTTTTCTCTGGCCATTCCATGTGCACAGTTGATAAATGGAATGAAAGATTTGCACAGCAGTTCCTGATGAGATACGTAATGCTGGTATTTGTATTGCGAAATAGGAATGTTATATGTTGATTTAGTTGCGGTTTCAGGTTCTGCAGCTATGTTAATTTCCATGTTTTTATATCCCAACACTCTTTCAGTTGTTAACATTTGCACCAGACCTGTAACAGCAAGTGACATTCAGAACAAAGGGTGAACTAGTAGTAGTAGTAGTAGTAATAATACTAAAACAACATTATTATTATTATTATTAGTGGTAATTGTAGTAGTAGTAGTAAATGGTACTAGGAAAGAAAAAGTGAGAAGTTCAAGGGACTGTGATTAACCAAAGTTGTCCCACATACATATTACATGACAGACAGCAGTGGTGATGAGCCGGCGGACTAGGGAGGAAGCGGGTACACACCACCTGGTCCCGACTATGTTTCATATGTTTTTGTCTTTCCTGATGGTGTCATTATTTGTCAGTTGTACAAATTAAATCTTTCAGACCAAGCCCAAGTCACACTGAGAATCACCCTTTCCAATTCAGTGTAAAGATTTTTTAGCCAACACACCCTTGCTGACATGCCAGGGAAAACTTTTTTCATCAGGGCCTGAACCCACTCTCAGTGGCCCTGCCTTACAGTGAATGGTAAGGCTAGGTGGTAATAATGTGAGATACTATTAAACTGTAGGCCATGATAAGCTGTGGTATTTTCATGAAAATACTTTCCTCAGCTGTATATTATTTGTAGAGTTAAAGATAGGAATAAAAACAATGTAATATTGCTACTACTTCATTCTGTTTGGATCAGGTGTGTGATTTCAGTTTTATGAAATTAATAAACTCTGTATATATGCGTACTTATGCTCACACCTTTTCTTTGCACTGAAAGAGAAATTACTTCCTGTCCCAGTGAATAAGAATGAGTTGTCTCTTTACTATGGTTATACATATTTCGTACATTGGTGGAATACTTCTGTAATTAAAATAAGATATGAGATGTGACTATTAATAATGAGACTAGATTCAAAGAAGTAGTTTATTAATGACATTTTTGTGTATGTTACATCCTTCAGAGTAATTCCCGTGGGAAGCTACAAACTCATCCGCCATGTGGCTCTCAAAACATCCTGTGAAACCATTTTGTAAAGTAACTTACTTTTGCTTTTACTGATGTGTTTGATTGTCTAAAATTGGGTTCCTGTGAGCAGACATTTCCATTTTGGGAAAAGAGTTGCACAGGGATAGATCTGGTGAGTACAGAGTATGTCCAAACACTGATTTTTTTTTGTAACTAAAAACTAAACATAATCTTCACTTAAATCCTTTTGGACCATTTACACACACTTTCTTCATGTTCTTATTTATTTTTAAAATTTATCTCGCACTAAAATTGTCCACATTCAACTCTGTTGTTGTTATTCTGATGCCTAATGATGATATGTTCTCACCTGGTCTACATTTTCATCAATTTCATCATTGTCAGACTGCCAGATTTTTGGTCATCTGCTGGGTCCCTTGTTCCTTCTGAAAAACTCATGTAGCATGCACAAGCACAAGCTCTTGACAGGGCAGCTTCCCCATATGGTTCACATAACAACATGAAGTTTTCAGTGGCAGTTTCCTTCAGTTTCACAAGAAATTTGATATTTACTCCTTGTTTAGTTCTTTTAAAAGACATCATTGCAGAAAATTAAAAAAAGAAACATTTATACAGAAATCTTTATTACTTGACAATATGTAAACATAACAGGTCAACTGGTGGAAGAGTCAGTGGTAACTAATGTGTGCTTGCTTTGGTGATCAAGAGTCAAATTCTAGAGCTGTGTTCTCAGTCTCATTATTTAATAGTTGTTATGTTTAAAGTATAATATGTGATAAGTTTTTAATAACAGTTTACCATTCATGAATGTAACTGTGATAATTGTGTATATGCAGAAAATGTTAATTTAAGGTATCTGTAAAATGCACTTTGAGAATCTTGTGTCTTTGTGCATTCTTTCAGAACTGAGAGTCTTACAAGAATGTGTAATAAATAGAATGTAATTTATTTACTGAGAGATAAAATGAAAAAATTTATAAGAATGTAATGTTTGATGACTCCATTTAAATTTGTTAACAGAGGGAGGCAAAAAATGTTTTACAAAATAAAATGCATTGAAATTTGCGCTACATAGTAAACTTCATATACATAAGACAAGGATATGTTTTAATTTTTAAATTAGATATAATTATCTCACCAGGTTCTTGATTTGCAGGTAGAATTCAGTTGTGTTATTACCATTAACAAGTACTCTGCAAGTGGACTACTATACAGCATGGCATACATTTCTTCTTACAATTCATGTACTGATTGTACAAGGTTCTTTCAAATGAAAAGTGGGATATCGGTCTGCAACATTGGTACCACATAACACCTGCATTACTGTGTATGGGGTCATAATTACAGTATTTGTACATTGTATCAGGAGGTGTGTACCACAATGACATAAAAGGCCTTCATTTCCTTGGAGAACTCTTTTAATAAATGCATTTATAGTGTGTGGATTATTACATTAGCAATTGTATGTAAAAACATCCATTAGAAATTCATTGTACATATTTAGGCAACAAGGAGATTTACTGCATTTTTAAGACATGCTGCATTTTCTCTGTTTTATTGGCCACAAAATGCCATGCATTTCATAACTATATCTTTTAGCTGTTACTTTTAAATACCAACCCAGTCATTGAAAGGTTAAGGTTGCTCAATGTAGAGTCGAGTGGTGTGACTGTGTTTCATGCATCATGAAGCCTAATTCTATGCAGCAGACTTGTTCCTTAGAAGCTAATAATGCTCATCTAGTTGAGACATTCCCCACCTTTTATGGGACCTGAAGTTCCTTACTGTGTTCACAAGCCGCTGGTCCACATCAAGCCAGGCGAAATCAGTCCAAATCCCCACACCATATTTCTGCACATAGGTCTTCCAAATTGTCACTTCAATTTATACACATGCAAAATTTGTCGTCATTCTGTGTTATTGGGTCTACTTTCATTGGACTGAACCCAGAAATGTGTCCTATAAAAATAAAAGGAGTAAGAAAACACAGTAAGGGAAAACAGAAATTATTGCCAAAACATGACTTGGACTACTTACTGTTTGCTGAGTGCACTGTATTTGAACTATGGAATAATTTTCTTTAGCAGTATAAACTTTCTGGGTTTTATATATATACAGGGTGTCCCAGGAGGAATGTGCCAGACTTCAGGAGGGTGTTCCTTATGTTAAAGTATACCGATATAACCCAAAACACCCATGTCCAAAGTTGAACAGTTACGGAGATAATGGCCAGAGAAGTTTGAAACTTTGACAGCTGTTACACACTTATTGATTACCAAATACATATTAAAACTGGCAGGAATATATGGTTTCTGTAATGTTAATATCTGTA
>Ga0123352_10001485_pt1 | contig 31229 bp, 34 predicted proteins | sample TergutLab28metaG_FD_89700 | JGI IMG/M metagenome (GOLD analysis project Ga0123352, IMG submission 89700) | Labiotermes labralis P1 segment gut microbial communities from Petit-Saut dam, French Guiana - Lab288 P1 | ecosystem: Host-associated > Arthropoda: Insects > Digestive system > Gut ...
ACACAAACACACACTCAAAGAGACCTACAAACACACAGAAACACACACACATGAACACAACAAAACACACAAAAACACACAATCACACAAACAAACACACGCACACAAACACACACGCAAACACATACACGAACACACACACACACAAAAAGCACACACACAGACAGACAAAAACTTACACAAAAAACCAACAAAAAAAACACAAAAATGACACACCCAAAATAACACACAAACACGCACAAAAACAAACACACATAAACAATCACAAAAAGCACACACAAACACACACAAACAAAAAAAACTCACAATAAACACTCACACTTGCACACAAACACTAACACAAAAGCACACACAAACAAACACGCACACAAACACGAACAAACAAACAAAATATACACTCATAAACACACAAACAAACACACACAAAAAAGCACACACCAACACACACGCGCGCAAACATACCCAAAACACACAAAAAACAAACACAAACCCGCACACACACAAACAAACACGCAAACACATAGACGCACAAGAACACACACACACGAAAACAAATACAAACACAAACATAAATATAAACACAAACTCAAATAGAAACATAAACACAAAGATACACAGAAACTCAAACAAACACGAACACAAAACACACATATAAACACACACACAAACGCAAACGCACACTAACACACACACACAAACACAAAGGCACACAAACATACACAAACAAACACACACGCACACAAACACTAACATATAAACACACATACAAACACATACACACAAACACACACAATCGCACAAACAAGAACAAAAACACAAACACACACATACAAACACAAAGACACACAAACGCACACAAACACACATACGCAAACGCACACACGAAAATACACAAACACACACTAAAACACATGCAAACATACAGAAACACACACATAAACACACAAAGAACCACACACACAGAAACATTCATAAACAAACACACAAACAAAAACACACATACAAAAGGAAACACACAAACAGACACACAAACAAACATTAACACGCACCCAGATAATCACACACAAACAAGCACACAACCACACACACAATCACTAAAACAAACATAAAAAACAAACAAACTCACACACAAACAATCACATACAATCACGCACACAAACACACACACACACAAAAACACAATCCAACACCACACAAACAGGCACAAACAAATACAAACACACTTCTAAACAAATACAAACACAAACACACACACTCACAAACGCGCACACACAAAAAACACACACACACAAGAAAACCCACGCAAACACAGACACACACACAAACACAAACAAGCAAACCACAAACAAACACACAAACGAACCCAAACACACACAAATACACATATAAACACACAAAGACACACACTCAAACAAAACCGCACACACTTACACACAAAAACAAATGCACACAAACAGACAAACACAAATATAAAGGTACACAAACACACACAAAAATACAAAAAAACCAACACACAAACACACACAATCGCACAAACACAAACACACACATAAACACCCACACGCGCACACACACGCGCACACACGTAAGCATACGTAAAAACACACAAAAACACACAAACACAAACTAACACACACACACACAAAACCACACACAAAAACACACACGCAAACAATAACACAAATAAATTCAAACACACACAAAAACACGCACAAACACAAAAGCACACGAACACACACACAAACACAAAAGCACACGAACACACACACAAATCACAAACAAACACACACAAGCACAGAAACATAACCACACAAAACACACAAACAAACATGTAAACACACACAAACCCACAAACAAATACACACAAACATATATACACACAGAAATACACACATAAACATTCACACGAACAAACACGCAAACACACAAACACATACAAATATGTACAGAAATACACATACGCACACAAACACACACACAAAGAAATATATAAGAAAAAACGCACACAAAAAACATTAACACAAAGACATGCAAAATCACACACAAACACACTCACACCAAAACGAACACACAAAAACACACACCCAAACACAAACTCACACAAACACACACACACACGAACATACACAAACACACAATCACAACCCAAAAACACAAACACACACAATCGCACAAACTCACACTCAAACACACACACAAAAACACAAACACATGCTCACACACACATGCACACACACAACCACACACAAACACACACGCAAACATAAACACAAGCACACTAACCCACACAAAACACACATAAAACACAAACACATAAACAAACAAAAAGACACACAAACACCGACACAAACTCACACATAAACACACACAAACAATACCACACACAAACAAACACACAATCACACGCAAAAAAACATAAAAACACGCCACACGCACACAAAAACGCACAAACAAACAAGTACACGAACATACACACAGACAAACACACAAACACGCACACGAAGACACACACAAAAACAAACAAGCAAACACACACACAGACAAAAAACACACACACAAAAGAAAATAGACAAAAAGACACACACAAACACAGAAACACGCAATCAAATACACACATAAACACACACAATCACAAAAACAAACACACACAAACACACATACAAACTCACACAACAACACACACACACAAACACACACACAAAACACGCACTCAAACAGAGAATCACTCATAAACATAAACAAACACAAACACAAACAAACACAAAAAAAACAAACACACGTAAAGTCAAACACACATGCAAACACACACACTAGAACCCACACACAAAAACGCAAACACATAAAAGCACAAACACACGCAAACGGCCACACGCAAACACCCAGACACCACAAAAAAACACACACACACAACAACATATGATCACACAAGAACACACACATGAACACAAAGGCACACAAAACATACATGTAAACACAAACACACACTCAAACACAAACACACACACAATGAAACAAACACGCACAAATAAACACACACAAACACAAATAAAAACTCGCACACAAACACACACATACACACACAAAAACACAAAGGCACACAAACACACACTCACAAACAAACACGACACACACAAATACACATCACACAAACAAAAACACACAAACACAAATTAACACAAATATACACAATCGCACAAACACAGACACACAAACACACATTTGAACACACACAAGCGAACACAAGCGCACAAACGCAAAAATACACAAACACACGCACGCACACTATCACACACATAAACTCAAACACACACAATCACAAACACACACACACACAAAGGCACAAAAAACACACAAATTCAAACATACGCAAAACGCACAAACACACAAACAAACAATAACGCACACAAAGACTCACACACATAAATACACACCCGCACATAAACGCACACAAATCCACACTCAGCCAAACAAAAACACACAAAAACACACAGAAACACACACTCAAGTAGACACACAAACAATCAGACGAACACACAAGCAAACACACGGACGCACACACAAAAAAAACATCCACACACTAACACACACACAGCACATACACAAACACGCACACAAAAACGCACACATAAACACAAACAGAGAAACACAAACACAAACACACACACCAACACATAAAAACAAACACACACACACATACTCACAAACAACACACGCACAAAAACACGCACGCACACACAAACACACGCAAACAAACACACACACAAAAACAAACATATGAACAAACACACACACACACAAACCCACACACCCAAACACACAAACAAACACAAAAACACAAACACAAAACAAACACACATTTAACATAACCAACACGCACACGCACACAGACACACGCACACAAACACAAACACACACATAAACACACACAAAACTCACACAAACCCACACACAGACACAAAAACACAAACAAAATGACACATTCACTCATACAAAAGAAAACACACATTCACTCATACAAACGAAAACACACACTAACACACACAAACAAAATCACACACAAACACGCACATAAACACACACAAACACAAAAACGAACACACACACACAAACACACACAAACAAAGCTCACACACAAACACTCACACAAAGCAAACATAAAAACACGCACAAAAAACGCACACAAAAAACAAAATATTCACAAAAACACACACAAACACAAACAAAACAAACACACACAGGCACACAAATACACACACGAATACACACACAAACAAACACATGCAAACACACACAAAAACACGCACTAACAAACACACAAACACACACACAACCACACACAAACACACACACAGACACAAAAAACACACAGACACAAAAACACACACAAAAGAAAACATAAAATATGTCACACACAAACACAAACACACACAATCACACACAAACACGCACAAAACACACACATATACACACAATCACAAAAACAAACACACAAATAAAATCACACGCAAACAATCACACACAAACACACACAAACAAACACGCAAAAAATAAGCACAAACAAACACAAATTCACTTATAATTCACACAACACAAACACACACACAAATACAAACACGTTCACAGACAAACACACACAAACACACACACACAAACACATACAAACTCTCACTTAGACACAAAAACACAAACACACATTCACTCACACAAAACAAAACACACAAATACAAACACATAAACCAAATCACACACAAACACGCACACAAACACACACACAAACACGAAAACAATTACACACACAAACTCACACACAAGCACTCACACACACTCATACACACAAACACCCACACACAAGCACACAGAAACACGCACACAAACAAGCACACATAAATACAAGTAGACACATATACACAAAGAAACACACACACAAACACACACACGAACACACACGCAAACATGCAGACACATAAACACACACAAAACCACACACAAACACACCCACAAGCACACACAAAACAACACACACACACAAAAGCACACACACGAACACACACTCACACAAAAGAAAACACACATACGAACAGACACAAACACAATAACAAACAAACACACACAAACACGCAAAAAAACTAAAAAAAAAACACTCACACACAAACAAAAACAACCACACACAAACACACATAAACAAAAATGACACATAAACACACACACGCAAACAAACACACACACACAAACAAAACACACACGAACACAAACACACACGAATACACATGCAAACACACAGACACCTACAGACTAACACACACAGAGAACCACACACAAACACCTACACAAACACACGCACACCAACACACAGTCAAACAAACATATAAAAACAAACACACACACACACAGACACGCAGAAACACACATAAACACACTCACACAATCACGCACACCCAAACACACACATAAACACACACCCAAACACAAACACACACAAAAACAGACAAAAACCCACGAACACACACACACACACAAGCACACACACGCGCGCACACACGCAAACTCACATACACGCCACAACACACAAACACACACAAACACACAAACAAACACATAAACACAAACGCACCACAAACACAAGCACAAAGACACACAAACACACACTCAGTCACACATAAACACACACACACACACACAAACAAACACACAAAAAACACACACGCACACAAACACACACACACACAAGCCCACACACGGACACACACGCAAACACACAGAAACACACAGAAACACACACACACGCAACCATACACAAACACAAACACACAGACACATAAAACACACACACTCACACAAACGAAAACAAAAAAAGACACACAGAAACACACAAAAACACACCCGCACACAAACAACATAAACACACACAAACATAAACAATCACAAAAATAAACACACCACACACACAAACAAAGTCACACACAAACACTCACACAAAACAAACACCCACACACAAACACACACAAACAAACACGCACACGAACACGCACACACGAACGCAAATACACTTATCAACACATACAAACCCACACAAACACACACATGCACACAAACACAAAACACATATAAAAAAAACACACGCAAACACACACAGAAACAAACGCACACACACAAACACACACACACGAACACACACGCAAACACACAGACACACACACAAACACACACAAACAACCACACAAAACCACACACGCACACAAATACACACACACACAAACATACATATAAACACAAACACACACAGAAAGACATACACAAACACAAACACACACAGACATACGCATAAACACACATACAAACAGAAACACACACAAACGCACGCAAATACAAAGGTACAGAAACACAAACACACACAAACATCACACACAAACACACACACGCCCACAAACACACACACACACACACATAAACACACACAAACCAACACCCACCATCGTACAAACACACACACACACACACATACAAACACCCACACAAACACACACACGCCCGCACACGCAAACACACACAAACACAAAAACACACACACACAAAGGTACACACACACACAAACACTCACAGACGCACCCATAAACACACACAAACACACACTCACACAAACACACAGAACACACACAAACACACACACAAACGCACACAAACACACACACAAACATACACGCAAACACACACAAACCCACACACACAGAAATACACACACAAACATACACACGAACACCCACACGAACACACACGCAAACACACAGACACACACAAACACACACAACCACACACAAACACATCACACACACAAACGCACACATAAACACAAACACAAACACAAACACACACAAATCTCACACACAACACACACAAACACACGCACACAAACACACACAAAAATACACACACAAACACACGCACAAACACACATACAAACCCACACACCAAAACACACGAACACACACACACACACACACACGAACACACATACAATAAACACACACAAACACAAACACACACACTAACACACAATTAACATCACTAACACCCACACGCACACAGACACACGCAAACAAACACACACAAATACAAACAAAAACACACAAAGAAACACACGCACTCACAAACACACACACAAAGAAACACACACACACACAAACAACATAATAATAAATATTATAACTCTGTAATCTCTAGCTCTTTTATATTATAAATTTTTACATAAATTGCTAAGAGAGGCATGTACTGGTACTTAGTGAGGTACTACAGTTTACCGCAATGGATTTACAATATGACTCATCAGGCTGTATAGTGGCTTTGATATATGCCTGAGGTAGTGTCCTGACAATGAAACCACGAAAAAGCGGTTCAATTTATTGCTATTTCTCCGCCTATATAGTGTCATATCACGAATAGTCGGGCTACGTCTGGTATTTGGTCCTTTGAAGATAGGAAAAAATAACGACACGTATGAAGATTCCATATCCGGAGGCTAAAATTGCCACAACGGAAGGCGACCTCGGCATTGCCGATGCGTGAGTGAATTGCTGCTATTCCCTGCCTGTTTTCCTTGTCTCCACGTTGCCGAACATGTAATTCCTTTCAAGAGAAGGTAAAGTTAAATTTCGGCCTATAACAACCCGTGAAGGACCAGAGGGTTTGTAGAAGTATAGCTCTGCTCTTTCTTTAACTTCATTTGTAAATTGGGTGGTTGGATAACGTCACGCCCCGGCCGTTTTAACCCCGGGAAAAAGAGCCGGTATCCATTGTACAGGAGGTTGGGTGGATCCCAAGGTCAATCTGGACGGGTGCGAAAAATCTCGCTCCCACTGGTATTCGTTCTTCGGACCTTTCGACACGTAGCGAGTCGTTATGTCGACTATGCAATCCCGGCTCACTTTCAAGAGAAGGCCTATCGAAATAGAGCTAGAGTTTCTCCAGTTTAGTAGTTTCGAAATATCCATGTAATCAATTTTGGTAACTATTATAGATCATCCCTTATCCGTGCGCTGGTTATCCCGCCAATTATCCAGATCAGCTTGGCCTTTCTGCCAAATTTGTCGAGAATTCTACAAAAATATTTGCCTTGAAATTACCGGTTATCGGATCAAGTACAGTACCGTGTTGTGCTTTCTAGTACTTCAAACCACGTGTAGTCGAAAGGTCTAAACGCAGGTACATTCTGTAGACAGTAACAGCCGAAATTCAAACTGCCAATGTAACCTATTTCCAAAAAAATCGAATTATCCCGATTTCCTGCATATCCGGATGTTTCGTCGCCCCAATTAATCCGGATAAGTGGCGTTCTACCTTATATTGCCTATAATAAGATTGGAGTTCTTTCACGATTACATTTATAACCAAACTTTTTCGCTGGAAGACACAAAATTTATTAGTTACATGAGAAATTATATAATAGGTGTTCAGTAGAAGCGCGTGCAAGCGTGATTAGTGGAGACCAGGGTTGAATATAAACCAGTCCTAGTGTTACATTCGGAAGTACTGATTTATCCAGTCCAGTGCAAATTCACCTCCTTTTTCTGTGTCAAGGTATCTTCTGTACGTCTGTAAAGTATTGACTTGTGAGTGCTTTATTCTAGGCTCTGTTGATGATTAGGTATGTGTTTGGTCCTCAGAAATGTTGCCCACTCTGTAAATTTATTTATCCCTAGGCTACATAACTATGTTATACCGGCGTTCAGTGCTTGGTGACGTTTCAAAGTTATTTTTTATGAAAATATGAAATAGACTTCAATTGCCTTCGAAAAACTTTCTATTGCATCTGCCTTTCTACGAACACAGTCCTGTTTATTAGGAAGCTAGTTATATTTATTAACATAGATAAACAACAAGCTATTTGCCATAAAATCCATGTCCATAATGCATATGTCCGTGTCCATAACCTTTATGACCATAACCACCGTAACCACCATAGCCACCATGGCCATTGTAACCACCATAACCACCATAACCACCATGGCCACGGTAACCACCGTAACCACCTGAGACACCATATACAACATACACACGTTTCACACCATATCCACCATAACCGCCGTATCCATGTGTGTATCCGTGTCCATATCCACCACCATAACCTCGACCATATCCATAACCATAATCACCATATCCGCCGCACATACCTTCTGCTAGGACCGCCAGGAAAATAAAGAAAATCTGTAAAGAAATAATTTTGAAAGTAACAGACGTGGCCATCTCAAAAGCTGAGATAAGGACAATCGTTGCACAGGATAAAGTTGTTGGTATATGGCGGTGATTGGTTCCTTGTTGGAATGTGGTTTTTTACATTCTTTCTATCAATTTGCATAAGACTACAGTGTCTGCTGTCTGTGCTGACGTCAGATGGTAGCTTCCCTCCCTCTATCTACCAGCGATGTACGCAATAAAATTCCCCATTTCCTCGCTCTTCAACACCATCCATTTTCAGACCTCAATAGCCCAGTGAATAATGTGCATAAGTCATGCAAAGGCTGTTAACAGATCGACCATACTTTGAGGTTAATCCAAGTCCATCGATCAAGCGGCCAGAGCGTGAAGGCGATCATTAAATTTCTGATAGTGTCGATATTAAGAATCTGGGTAGCAATGACACCACTCTTTTTAAATTTTTTCGCTCGTTGTTTGGTGCTTAAACACGCACGCTACACTTCCTTTTGCAATATAATATTACGATTAATTATGAATATCAGCTTGTGGGATTATGATACATCCTTTAGGAAATTTCAAACATAATCTTGACTGAAAGATAATTTTATATAGGCCTATTTCACATTCGTTTTAGTTCATATATATATAATAATATTCTTTGCTGCCCATTTTCACAAATTAGCATTGTCCGAGGCCTTGTGAAATATTTCGTAACATCGTAAGTTAATACGGTGAGGACCTCTTAGAACGTCGCCCAACCAGCAAACAGGATGACCACCCATTCTGGGCCATCTGCTATATATATCCATGATATATCCGTAATAAGTACATCCTGTCACCACAGCATATATATATATATATATATATGTATATTTGTCTTTCTGTTTGCTGCCAACTTTTACAAACTAACATGATCGTCCGAAAATAACTTTATTGGTCATTAATTTTCTATCTTCAAAGATAAATTAATTTCGTTCCTTCTGTGTTACGGGCCTTTCTTCTCTCCGATCACATTCCTTGACCCTTTGCTACGTAACTTTCTTTTTTCAAACTAATATTCTGATTTCAATTTCTGGGACGAAAGTTATACAAAACGCTGCTTTGCCCTTGTAGTATCAAAAACTGCTCCAAGATTTTGCAACAGTTAGTGTTTTAAATGAGCCGGCATACTTCGGTCGACATGAGTATTAGACTACAAACTGGTAGAAGAATGGTTCCCATCAGGTACTGAGAGTCCTTTCTTCTCCCCAGCTACAAAACTCACTCACCATCCCAGGGCATGAAGCTGGTCGCTTACGTTTACCTTGTGCCAAGGTTGAAAATAAGTGGCTCTGTAACTCCACTTCACTCCTTGCTTCTTTATGGTTTGGGTTTAATTAAACAACATCGACAACTTCAAAATGTCATAGTAAAACCTTTACACACACAAAATTATAAAATATGTAAACCTATATTTGAAAGGACTCTAAACTTTCAGAATATGGGCTTCGTTATTGAACGGCTTTTCCACATGCCCTTATATACGATGTTGAAATTTAATGCAAAAATTTTGACTAAAAACTTACATTGAAATCACTGCTGGCACCGAAACCGAAAAACGCGACTTTTCTACAAACAAACACTGCAATAGTACGCAAGATATGTGTAATACGTGAAAAGTATGGCTGTGAATCACGTTGTTGGTTGTTCGGTGCCATGCGGAAGCGAGCTGTGTTTTCGGTATTTCGTAGGAACACGTTGTCTTCTTTGATCCTACGTTTGAAATCAACATATTTTACCCAAACGTCTCCAACACAGACCACTTCCACATGGTGCCGACACCCAAAAACAGGAACGATCTCAACTGCGAACCACAGTGACGGTCCTAAATTAATAATGACAGGTGAGCACTTACCAAATATCTTGACATTTCTGATCAATTTCCAGTACAAATTTTCAATATAGATCTCTTCCACAAAGTGGAAATTGCCCCGATCTTCTTCAGAGGTCTTAAGAATACGGCAACCAGGTGCCCTGTCTTATATACCGCCTCCGGCATCAGGAAGGGCTCCTTCAAGGACTTGAACCAACAAATTAATTGTATATTATGTAACAACATGACACGGAAGAGATAGGACTTAAGTCAATTGTTCACGTAACTTGTTCCAAGATCCGGTAAATCCCAGAACTTTTCTACCGCTCAATTACTATGAGATGTGTTCAACAATGATACAAAGCTGCTCAGTCATGCTAACAGTAAATTACAACCTTGCTCTTGCTCGTTGTTCTCAAGAGAACAGAAACGCCACAGGGGTTTGTTACATTTTTCGGTTTAAGCATGATGATAGTGTCTAACATATTTGCTAAACCTCTTGTGATGCAATCCATCGTGCAGCAGTATATGAATTTGAGAATAACAAGACAGGCAATGGAGGTATAATGTAACACCGAGCGAAAGCAAAGAGTATTACATATTTTGAGCGAATGTCTGTAGTCCTAGTTATCCAGCACACAAATGGCATCTTTTCTGCTCAACGTTATATCATCTATGGCCTGTCCGGCTGCACCATATTTTCATTTATTGTCCCATAAACGCATGGATTTTCGAAAATTGCTATTGAACATAAAATGTGTATTTGATTTTCTCTACGACGTTTGTCTTAACATTTTTCATTTTAAGAAGGATTCTGCGAGTATTATAGGCTCAACATACATAGCTGTACACGTAAACTGCCCTTTTTTCTTGTCATATTGTAATCAAACTTGAATTTATTCAACAGATTTCCTATAAATCATCAACTATAAAATATCGTGGAAATCCAATAAGTTGGGGTCGAGTTGTTCCATGACTACAGACACACAGACAAACGGACGAGGCACGATTGCAGGCTTCCGCCGCCAACAAGATGAGATTTGCGCTCTTCTAGGATATTATGCAGCGTGTGATGGTAATTCCTAAACGAAGTTTCGGAACAACCTCTCAGTCCCAACTTCAAGGGTCAAGACCCTTTCTGCTGCTGTTACAATTATTCGCATTCGTGAATTTATGGATGGAAAAATTCGGTTATTGGGACCAATAGGTTGTACCGAGACAACGGTAAGAAATTACCACCATAAGCTGCGTATTATCCCAGAAGAGCAAAGATCTCAGACATGACGAACCTCGTTGTCACGTTTGGCAATTTTTGTAAACGCGCCTAAAATATATTACCGTGTTCGAATTCCACCAAATTCTTTTACATGAAGCGACATAATTAGTGTTTTAACTTTGGGATAGTGAATTTCGCCTAAAAGAGGATTGAAATGTAAGTTTTTAACTCATAGAGGCATTCCACATTATTTTGAACAACATGTGAGCCACATGAAGACCCACTCTTATTAAGAAGGAAAACGTCTTTGTGTTAAAACAGGTGGAAAGCCTAACAACTGCATTGCTGTGAAATGACTATGAACGTGATTTAACCGGCATAAATGAGACGAATTAAGAAAATAATATAAAAATATACAATGAGATTTCTGTCGTTGTTTTTCTTCAAAGATTTTAGGACAAGTAAATAGAACAGGAAGAGATGGACAACACATGTTGCCTACTTGTAATAGACTATAAGAAAGGGGCTAGTAAAGGAAGGAAAGTCTTCAGAAATATCGACATAGACATAGATTTGGAGGATAAGATTAAAAATGACTTCAAAGGCAGGAACTTTGTGAAGATGTCATTTACTTTCAGTCAAACAGGAAGTACCATTTACCTGGTTTTTGTGAGTTCGGCGATGAAGCTTTATATGCTATAAAACACGACCATTTTAACAGGCTTAAAAAATGCTAGATGCTCAAGTAAGAGTCTGGGATGTAGAGCTTGTTGTTTTCCTCGGTCAAAAAAATATTACATCATCATAATAAAATTCAGCCAATTAAATGTGCTTCCTTTTCAGTGAGTTGAAAGACCTTTAATGACACAGCATTATTTCCAAATTTTATGTAACACGTACTGAATTTTTAGGAATAATTAGTATTAATTAATCAATATATGGAGTAATATATCCAATTTAAATCAGTCTCTGTTTTATCCATAGTACACTCCTTCTGAATTAAGAAGCCTAATTATTTAATCCTACTAATCTGAGGAACACGCGAAATTCGTAACACGGTTGGTGTAAACTGTAGGAATATGAAACCGTGACGTTGAAGTTTCAAATGAGGAAGGAAGATCAGCCGTGACCGGTCGTAAAATACTGACACGCTGAAGAATTTCGGTGAGTAAATTATGTGAATTATATTCCATTTTTAGGTGCGTTCCCAAACCGAAAATTTGGGTATTAGCTTCGTAATGTTTGTCCTTCCGTCTGTCCGCCACGTGGAACAACTGGGCTTCCACGGGATGGATTTTCATGAAATATTGATATTTGAGTACTTTTCGAAAGTCTGTCAGAAAACTGAAGTTTCATTAAACCTCACAATCTTAATAGGTACTTTGTGTGAAGACCTTTGTACATTTATGATAACATCTCGCTGTATTCTTCTTATCCTGACAGATGTGTCAGACAAAATTGTTAAGGAAATCAAAACACACATTTTACGTTCAGTTACTTTTTTTTCTGAAAATCGTGTCGTCTGTGGGATAATGAAGAAAACACCTGGTAAAGCCGCACAGGCCACAGATGACAATATAATATGGCGCATGCACATTGCATGCTGGAAAAGTAAGGCTACAAAATCACTGTCAGAATATGTACTACTTATCGCTTTTCCACAGCAACAATGGTTAAGCGGAGGCGCCTCATTGTTACGTTATACTTACATTGAATATATTGTTCATTTTCAATTCGATTATTTCAGTTTGTACTTTTTTGATAATTTAAAGTGTACACGTTACTATTCAAAATTGTTTCAAGACGTAAATAGTAGAAAGTTTTATTACGTACCGTGACGATCTCGGAAGTATTTTGTTTTCAAACGCTCGTTATTTTTGCTGAGACGCTATGTGCTATACTTGTACAAGAGAGCTGCTTGAAGTCCTGTCGTATTTCTACCTGTGTACTGTGTTTAGAAAAGTAGTCAAAACAGTAAATTTTGAAATGAAAAATAGCTTTCACTTCTAAAATTTGTTATCTATAATTTCCTTCGCAAAATTGTTAAAGGCGACTCTTAGATTCGTCATGCCTGTCTTTCTGCACTTCCACCCGTCTGTCCGTCTTCATAGAGCAACTCTGCTCCCACGAAACGGATTTTCACAACATTTGGTATTTGAAGAGTTCTCGGAAATCTGTAGAGAAAATTCAAGTTCCATTCAAATCGGAAACAAGAATAACAGGTACTGTACATGTACACTAATGTGTATTTATGATTGTAACTCAATGGATACTTCTTTGAATGAGAAATATTTCGGAAGAAATTTGTATAGGAAATCAAAACACGCATTTTATGGTCAGCACTTTTTATTAATGAAAATTGTGCCGTTTGTGAGATAAAGTGGGAAAAAATCGTTCAGCCACACAAACCACACATGACAATCGAAAGCTGCGCAGAAAATGTAAGCTTTGCAGCCAGATAACTAAGGCAAAGTAAGGACACACACTCATAATATTTAATACTTACTTATTCATAAATGATTAATTCCATCTGATCGCGTAAAATGTTTTACGGCAGCACTTAACAAAAGAGGCAATGTATGATTGAGGCGCATTCGCGTAAAAAATTTTTGCAGTGGAAAAGCAATAAATATTTCACAATCTGATTGTGTGTCTGTAGACTAAGATACCCAGCCAGTCTCCAAAGCGCCTGCCCCTTATTATAATATCGGTGTCCTGTCTGGTTCTACCATATTTTTCTACATTGTCTTACAAGCGGAACTGTTTTCGGAAAAAAAGTTATTGCACATAAAATATGTGTTTTGATTTTCTCCACATTTTTTATGTGAAACGTTTCCCATTGTAACTAGAACCAAGCGAGATATTATCATAAATGTACGTAGGTCTTCATATTAAGTACCCGATATTCTTGTAAGATTTTAAGGAAACTTGAACTTCCTCGACAGATTTTCGAAAATTTTCAAATACCAAATTTATTAAAATCTTCCAATGGAAGCCGAGTTGTCCCATTCGGACGAGCAGACGGACAGACAGACAGACAAACATGACGAAGCTAATAGTCCCTTTTCGAAATTTTGTGTATCATTACAATCCGCTCAGCCAAATTGTAGTTCTAAAGAAGGCCACGAGCAGACGAAACTTCTTTTGTTTTAGTACAAACTTTATATGTAACCTGTTAACCAGATTGCAAATTAACTGGAGTGTAATATCTTTCAAAACTGATACGTTTATAGCATTTATACGCATTGTGGCCGGCGACATAAATTTACCGTAATAACATTGTTGAATAACGCTCAGTGTTGTTATATAATTGACAGCGACATGTAACTCAACAGTAACACACCCAGAATGCATTGCTGTGTTTCTACTGCGAATTGATTACGCGCAGGCGCCACAGGGTTACATTATATGTACATCGCCCTTTTTTTTTAATTTAAAACAAGTCTAACCGGAGTTCAAAGGAAATACGCTCTCAGAAATGTTACACAATCCGAAACGTTGAAGAAACACGATCTCCTTTGTTTTTGCATGTCTTGACCTTCGGAAATACGTGTTTTCCTTTACTTTAAAACCTGACAACAAAGAAGTAAGGCGGGAGGTTAGAGACGTAAATTAAAAGAGAAGCGAGAGATTATTTATTTTAGGAACCAAAAAAAAAGCGATAGAGCTTCATTGTGATATAAGGTTTTTAGACTTTATCCGCTTGTCCACTGTTAAGACTCATATGGAAGTGGAAACGTTGGATACTTCAGACATATGGGCTTAGAACAAGCTACAGAATATGTTTCATGGAGAGTTATGAAGTACACTTTGAAAACAAAATTAAATGGTCAGTCTAACGCAGCTGTGTTTTTATTCATTAGCTACACGTTTCGGTACGTCGATATACAGTCACTAAAAAGCAGGTAAAAGTGCGATATATAATACATATTTATACATAGTTTGGGTGCATAGTTATGTGCACTTAAAGGGGTTGGCTGCATGAGAATCATTAATTAGCGACTTGGAATTTGAGAATATCTCAGCATTAACTTCAGGGCAGAAACAAGACAAATCTCAGCTGTGGTTGCTGGTCGCGGGAGTTTCTGGACGGCAACTGGAGAAACGACAAAAATATAAAAACCCATCAGTGTTCCCTTAACATGAGTGTCGTCCTTTTGTTGACAGTTTCAACTGCGCATAAAACACCATCTTTCACCCTTGAGCAGTAGTTTTCATTACACCTTAAAATACAGCAATATGTTGTTATCAAAATACTTTGATTTCGTTACATTCAAAGCTTCACAGTCGGACTTTTGTACAACTTAGGAATCATTCCAATGATCCTTGTGGGCTACATCCCCCATAATGCCTTCTGATGATTAATCACAGTAAATGTAAACCGTACAGACACAGAAATTTGTAAAATTCTGTAGGATTTGGCTTGCAAGTAGGTCACTACGCCAGAAGGGCGGCTCGCGTAAAATTACGTACTTATAAAACATCATTTGTTCTATATCCCACTGATATGATTGTGAGAGTCTCCATGGGAGCTGTTAGTATAAAACCTCCGTTGGTTTTTCATTTGGAAGTTAAATAACAATTAGTAACACTTTATTCTATACCATGTGGAATTCCTTAAAGCTTGTTTGTAGCTGCGCGCTGTGAAGGTAGGACTGCGCACGTTAGAACTGTACTGTACTGTACTGTACTAACTTTAAGTACGGTTTTGGAAATTGTTCAGGCTAAGTTAATAAGGATGGGGAGGATTTATTCGGGATACGATAGAACTGTCTAAGCCTATGGTTCGCTTTAAAAATTATATAGTAAAAGTAGTTTGAGTTCGGGATGACCCAGAGTAGATAGTGTTTGTAATGGTCCTAAGTTGAGACAGAATGCTTTAGAAATGTTCCTACCTTTACGAAAATAACGTAGTTCATTCACACAAGTTTATTCCCAATTAAATGCAAAATGGTTTTAACGCTTCTATGTGTTTGGCCGCAAAATGTAGCCATCCTCAAGGAGCTACAGTGTTGAAGACATGTAAAGCGTGCTATATGGGTTGTCAAATATAAATGGTAAAATATTACACATATGTAAAAATAATATCCCGAAATATGTGCTAAATACTGTGAGTGATTCAAATGGGAAAGTAGAGAGAAATGGAACAAAGGCATGGATTACACAGAAAATAATCAACAAAATGAATGAATAAAGGAAATGTACGAATGGAAACAAAGAAGAAAGAAGGAAGAACTACAGAAGACTGAGGAACGAATAAAAAATAGCCACTGGCAAGGCCAAGAAGGAGTATCTTGAGAGCATATGTAGCGAGATCTCGGAATTTCAAAGAGCAAAACTTAAGATCTAATGTAAAACCTACACGAAGACGAAAGAACTAGGTTGGAAAGAAAACCGAGGAATTCAAAACATTGGCATTGACGACTCGAAAGGGAATATAATAATAAATAAGAGAAAAGTGCCGAAAATTTGGGAGAATTATATTCCGGAGCTCTACGATTGACCTAATCGACCAGAAAAATTAGAACTCAAACCTGAAGAGGAATTAGATGCAGACGAAAAGGCCCTAATGCTTTGTGAAGTGGAAACACTATCAAGGAGGTGAAAGATAAGAAGGCTGCAGGCGATTAAGAAGTGCCTGGGGATATACTAAAACTGTTGTGAGATGATGGCCTCTGAATAGTGATCAACAACATGGTTGAAACTGCAGAGTGCCCCAGAGATTTCACTGCAGGTACAACGAATACCTTAAGGAAGAAACCAAAGCTACAAAATCAGTGACCATCGTACATTCAGCCTCATCGCACGTACAGCAAAGGTAGTAGCGAGTATATTTAGAAGAAGTATTTAAGGGAAAATCAGGATTTACTTGGAGAAGATCAGTTTGGATTTAGTAGAGGAAAAGTAACTAGGAATGCAAGTGTGATGCTGAGAGTATAATATCAGAATGAAATTTGTACATAGACGAAGAAAAGTGTGCATGTTTCTTAGACTGGCAGAAGGCATCTGACCATGTAAGCCGGACCATATTAATGAAGCTCGTAAAGGGAACTGTTATGGATTGGCATGAAGGAAGACTGATCATCAAATTTTAGATGGATCAGAGTGTTAAACAAAAACTGGACCAGAGGAGACAAGAAGAGTGTAGATTGGAAGAGGAGTAAGACAAGGATGCTGTTTGTCGCCAATTATATTCAACTTGTAGAGCGAATGCCTTAACAAGGAAGCTCTTGAAGGCTCTGAGACTTCAGAATAGGAGAACAAGTTATTCGCGCTGTCAAATATGTAGATGACCTTGTGCTGCTGGCTATGGAAGCAACAGTGATAAATGGCAGGATTGAAAAATTAACTGAAATTGGAAAATTGTATGGAATGTACATGAATGTGAAAAATACAAAGATTATGAGAATCTCAAGGCAACCGTCTCCAATACAGATACATTAAAAACAGCCGGAGAATGAGGAATATTTCAACTTTTTTGATAGCATGATAACATATGCAAGATATGCACGCGAAAGTAAATCCGGAATAGTCATGGCCAAAGCAGCATTCAACAGGAAGACTCTTTTCAGTAGCAAACTGAACTTAAATTTAAGGAAGAAACAAGTAAATTGCTAAATTTGGAGTATAGTTTTTGTGGTGCTGAAACTTGGACACTTCGGAAAGCACGTCAGAAATACCTGGAAAGTTCTGAAATGTGGTGCTGCAGGAGGATGGAGATTAGTTGGACCGATCACGCGAGAAGAGGAGAAGTGGTAAGAGTCAAGGAAGAGAGGGATATCCTAAAAAAATAAAAATCAGGAAGGCTAACTTGGTTGATTACATCTCGTGTAGGAACTGTCTTCTGAAACACGTATTGTAGGAACGATGAAAGGATAGAAAACACAGAAGACGAGAAAGAAGGCGTAAGCAGCTACTGGATGACCTCAGGGAAAATAGTGGCTACTGTAAATTGAAAAAGGAAGCACTAGATCGCACTCTGTGGAGAACTCGCTTTGGAAGAGTCTATGGAACTAACGTAAGAACTGCAGCAGAATGAACATGTCAGTATGTTAACATTTATATTTGACAACTATTATAGCACTCTGTACATGTCTTCAACACTTGTAGCTCCCTGAATATGGCTGCCCTTTACAGCCGGAACATGTAGGAGCGTTAAAAACCAGTGCCTTTATTGGGGAAGAAACTCGTTTGCGTCAGGCAATTCCACTGAAATTCACATTATTAGAAGTTATCGAACTTAGTCCCCTGCTTGTTGAACGATATGGGGCTTAATTTATTGCAGCAGGTTTTGTGCTGCCTTACCAAACCGTGACGTCCGATGACACAAACTGACACAACATTTTCATTATTTTGTATAACCACGATTTTTAGTCTAAATCATTTCTGAAGAATGTAGTACTTAGCAGGCTGCTGTTGAGATAGGACTTTTGTTAGATGCAGACACTCCATGAAGAACCGTAAGGATTTTGTTGTTGTGATATTTGTGTAAAATACATAATACTGAGCAGGAAATATTGTTTAGTTCAGTCTGAAGTGCGCCCTGTTATCCACACCTTGTCCAAAGCCTTCGAACTAATCACACGCTGAACGATATCTGCTTTACACGTATTATTGCGGCAACAAGGGCAGTAGTCCTGTGATTCACACAATTGCTTGTGCTCTTACGGCGACACTGTGACTCTGACTAGCTTGTGATTATTTCAAATTAAAATGCAGTTATATGAGTAATATTGCTTCCAACAGTTTGGTTAGAGAATTTAATAAACTAATATGCCTCTACTTAAATGGGAAGAAACAACCCTACTCAGATTATAGTGAAACAATAATTATGTTGAATTTCTCCTGAGACCAGAATTAGTAATTGATTAGGAATACTATAAATTTAAGGGCCATTCAAAAGGGTAATTTCAGACAATACTTTGTGTTTGACAGGGTCCAGATGCTTTGTGAAATGCGAGGTGTGTGGTCAGCCATCCTATCCCTGTTTGATAGTGATTTATTAAACTTTCCAACAGCGTGAAGCATGTGACCTCAGCCGCTTTAGACAAATAGATTGTTATACACTTCTTTGTCAACATTTTGTGTGAGGTATCTACACATGAACTGTCCTTACTTAGTGACAACAGATATCATTTTTCTTCCAAGGAGGCACATGTAGAACATTGTTTGTTAATAATGTTTTGATCCTGCAGGTGTCCTGCAGGTTGCTTTGGAATAGGTCTTGAAGCATGTGATGCCAGTTGCTGTAAAATTGATCTTTATCATCTGATCAATTTGTAAATTTAGTGAAGTCGTACGGTATGGCATGCCAGTATTGTGTGTGCGTTGTAACAGGACCGTACTGCACCCCTTGCGCCACCGCCGCTTTTTCCAGTGGCTTTACAGTCCGTCACTCGCCAAATGCCCCTCCTTTTGATGTCTGTTGTCGCGGTTACCGACAGCGCCATAAAACAACAATAAGTAAAGCTACTCAGAGCCTCTGGGCCACGCAGAACTTTCTGTCTGGCCCATTCGACAGGCCTTGGCCGTATTTTTCTTTCAGGCTGAGCACGTGGACTGGTCTTGTCGCCGAAACGTAGGGTTTTAGTAACTACAGTAACTCCATGGGGCGTAAGTAGTCCTTCTTGAGAAACTAATAGATCCTAGGATAGTCAAGAAATTCCACGTATTTTGTGAACCCGAAGTTTAATTACCGCCGTCCCTAACCTGAACCAGGCATCATCTCACTACTTGAAGTCCAATTTTAATGTTATCTTCCCATATACACCTAGGTCTTCCAAGTAGTCTCTTGCTCTCAGGTTTCCCTACCAAAATCCTGCATGCTCCTTTCCTGTGCCCCATACGTGCTACATAGCCCTCCCATTTCAGTTTTCTTGATTTATTCACCCGAATTTGATTTGGTGAATTGTTCAGATCATGAAGCTCCTTACGCGGTTTTCTCCACTCGCCTGTTACCTCGTTATAGATGTAGTGAATTTTATTAATATTTTAACGCCAGAAGATGCTCCCAGTCATTGCATTAAATGATTCCAAACATGACACGCGATCGTCACAGTCTGACAGACAGCCTAGTGTTGAACTAATCTGGTGGGACACAGCATTAGAGCAGCAAAATGCAGGGCTCTGGCACCTACGGGGTTGCTGACAGAAGAATTTAAGATTTCCAAGGCAGTGCCCAATCGCTCTTCTGGCAAAGATTATTTGCAGACGGCAAGGTGCTGAAAGTAAAAGAGATTATGGAAGGTGGACTGAGCTGCAGAGGACATAAGATGAACAGGTTTTCATTCACGCTACATTTTCCTATTTACGTTTGAAGAGATGCATTATAACAGAACTGCGCAAATTTTTAATGTTCCCACTTCACAGAAAACATTGCGTAAATCCACTAGGACAACAGCTGGCTAATGTTGTTTAGTGAACAATCATTCTTCATTCTGAGAATAATACGAACCACAGAAATACATTTTTAGGGCAAAACGCAGAGTTTTTCGAATAAAACAGGTAGTACATGAAGTCACCACCGAGTTACGAACATTTTTTAATAACGAAAATATTCGTTGCCGCGCAATGCGTTAGAACAGCTGGCTGACCTTGATTGTACGGAGCGATTACTGCGCAAAAAAATGCAACACCGTTTGCTGCTGCTGCCCGGTGGACAAGCTGCACACTACGTGGTGTGGCGTCAGAAATTGTGTGACTTCACATTCATCGCGACATCTACAGCATTGTTACGGAAACAGCATTGTGCGTATTACGATTTCAAACATGCAGCAGGCACGTGTCTTTGTATGACAAAGGTAAAAGTAACTTATTGCGTTGGTATATAAATATTCTTCAAAAAGTCTTGGAAGTGACTTCTGTTGGGTGCATAGCATTCTCAATTGCTGTTTGGGTGCGTCAGTTGTTTGATCTCGTTCCAATTATCTGATATTCAGACCATCTTACATGCCTTCTCAAAATTGTGAAAAGCGACTATTAGCGTCGTCATGTCTGTCTGTTTGTCCGTCTATTTGTCCACCCGTTCACCCGTATGGAACAACTCGGCTCGTACTGGACGGATTTTCAAGAAATTTAGTATGTCAGTATTTTTCGAAAACGTGTAGAGAAAATTCAAGTCTCATTAACATCTGACAAGAATAACGGGTACTTTGCATGAAGAGCTATGTACAATTATGATATCTCACGCAGTTATTCTTAGAATGAGAAGTGTTTCGGAAAACCCTCGGAGAGAATTCAAAATACACAGTTTATGTTCAATAACCCGTTTCCGAAAATCGCGCCGTTTGTGAGATAATGCAGAACAATACGGTAGCGCCAGAAAGGCCACAGAATACATTATAGTACCCTGCGTGCTCTTTGCATGCTGGATAACAAAGGCTACAGGATCGCACTCAGAATGTGTAATACTTATTGCTTTTCCACTACAACAATGGTTACGCGAACGCACTTTAATTTTACGTTATACGTACATTGCCTGTCTTGTGATTGCTTATTTTCTTCTGGCAAATTCCACAATAATGTCCCAAATACGTCATACCGCTTCCTTTAATATTCCTTCCAATTGATTTAATAATTGCCGTAGCTTTGTACCCTGAACTGCCTAGGCAGCCAAAACAGTTCTCGTTATACGAACAACGATCAGTTAAAACGATGAGAAAGGTAGCACTTTAGAAACCGACAAACATTTTGAAGGCTTTGTTACTCTCTCTAGATCGACTGGTAAATAATTACGAACATTTCGAAGGATGGTAGTGTCTTCATCTTCAGTGTCAAGCAGTCTAGCTTCGGATTTCTTCACTCTAAACGTGGAGGCACAACGCTCCTCCGAAACTTCGGTAACAAATTACCAGTCGGCACGACGTAATATTTCGAAAGACTCGAATCTTAATCACAGATACATACTCACTGGCTACAGTATTTGTATTTATCTCATTTTGTTTCCATTATATTAATATTAACTTCATTTCGTAATTTTAAATAAAGCACAGTATTCTCTTCTTTGAGTTTTAAGAAGCTGTAGTGGTTCGACATTTGGCTAGGATCAATGAAGCAGGAAAACCCTAAAGAATTTTATTGCGACAATATCTTGGGGAAATGTTCTTTTTGGTTACCAAGACGGAGTTGGCAGGATAAGGGATTCAGGTTGCGAGCCTGGAATTTGGATAAAACCAGCTCATGATCGTGTTATAGACGGATATCAATAAAGTCGACATTTAATTACGTGTTCCTTGTACCACAATGTTAGTTATGTTTCTCTTTCTCATTCTTTCAGTTATTTATTTCTGGCGCGACAGCCCCCAGTTGGCCAGGGTCTCCTCATTCACGAGGTTTCTAGATCACACACAAGGACGCACTGCAGTCGGCAGGACTCCTCTGGACGAGTGATCAGCCCGGCGCAGATACCTCTACCTGACAACACACACAACACTCATAACAGACAAACGTCCATGCCCCCGGTAGGATTCGAACCCACAATCTCAGCAGGCGAGCGGCCGCAGACCTACACCTTAGACCGCGCGGCCACTGGAATAGGCATTCTTTCAGTTTGACATTCTGTAGAAACGTCGTCACTTGCATTATTTGGAATTACTATTGCCCCATTGATCATTATCATTACCAGTCCTACTTCCAACCGTAACAAAGGTAGTGTCATCAGGCGCGATGACAAAGTTGCTCGAAAAGACTATTAGCTTCGTCATGTCTGTCCATCTGTCCGCATGTAATGACTCAGAACATACTCTACAGATTTTCATGAAGCTTTTTATTGGGGACTTTTTTTTGAGGTCTGATGACAAACATCGTGACGGTTTCTGTGCTCACCGACACGTTGAATGAAATATCCTTGACCACACATTTGCCCGAAGAGCACATCCCAGACGATTCCTGGTCAAGACTACCTCAGCAGCTTAAAGTTTGCTTAAATATTTTATTTTTTCTACGCGTAAATTATTCGCAAGCAATAGCAGTTATACTTATGGCATATCAGCTGGAAAATCTGCCCGTGCGAGTGCATTAGGCCAGGATCTGAGGAGTGTAACCGCGAAGATGTGTTTTCACTTGGCGGAATACTTGGAATTCACCATCCAACAAAAAGCCAGCCTGATTTGGTTGGGGGTGCATGGCCGGTGGGCTGCGTGACTGAATGTCCGTCACTCGTCGTGCAACTTTGACTTTCACAGAAGCTTAACTTATTCACTTCAGGCAAAACGGCATTCCTCAGGGCAATGTACATGAAATGGTTACATTGTCACGGTCATTGGAGGCGAAAACTTCTCCTGTATCTACGAACTTGCTTACGCTAATACAGTCCCTTTCCTAGCTGAAGGTCGTGACGTCGCACAAAATGACGTGTGCTGCAAGGGAAAACACTTCCCTCTTGGAGGGAAGGAGGGGAGGCGAAGAAGACATTTCGTTTAACACCATGCTGACGCCTGAGCCCAGTGTGGCTCGGTCGCCTCCGAGAAGTTACTTGCGGCCCGGGGGTGGAGTCATTTCTATGAGACTTCCGTGAAAGGGATGTGCGTGCCGTGGGTCGTATTTTCATCGAAACCTGACATTTTCTGTACACAAAGTTGTCCCTGTCCACGCCACGAAGGCATACAGGAGGAGTAGAGGTACATCTCCACCCATTCTTAACTTAGGCATAGATGGAGGTGAATGGTCACCGGCCGCTTAACCCGTGGGAAAGAACCACAGTAGCTATTGAATAGAAGGTTGGGCGGCTCCACAGCAGGTCTGGGCATTTTGGAAAAGAGAAGGATCTCATGGCTCTTCTGAAATACGTGTACATACACAGGATCACCTAGTTCCTAACCTATACACTATAATGTCTACGCTGTCCTGTCCTATGCATTTGCATTAAAACTAAGTTAACCACGGAACACCTCAGTCAGGGTAGCCGGAAAGTGCTAGGCACGACAAGTTGGTTTGACTTGCCCGTCTTTTACGGGTAACCTCGGCTGGCAATGCTCTCGGTAAATTAACAAATATTAATCAACTGTAATCGTCCTGTAGGTATTAAATTCTTGGCTGCGGGCACTAAAATGGCACCTAACGGTTCGCATGTTTTTTTCAGAGATGATACAGGGAACTGTTAATAAATCTTGTGTGATATTCAGCCTTTCTCGAATCAAGGACACGCACTTCCAGTCTGAACAATTGTACCAGAATTTATTGCAGATTTGCTCTAGTTTCTTTTTTGACCATAAGTTGATGTAATTCACAAACTCAAATTTACTACAAAAGCTGGTCATGAAGCGCTGATATGCAGAAGAGACTGGGTAATGCAAGAACGAGTATGGTAATGAGGCTGGGAATTTTTACATTAGCTGTCTTTCGCTGCTGACTTGTTTTGAATCATCTCCACTCCTCTTTCCACGTACAGCACTCATTCCTTGAGTGCACGACACTGATGACCACATTCCAAAGAACAAGCCTGCCCAAGCCGCTATTCCCATAGCAATATTAGCACTAAAGGCTGATTAACACCCGCCATACCATGCCCGTGACGTGCCCCTGCGTATGTTTAGAGCTAATTTATTTACGCCGTGCCGTGCCGTGCCGTGCCGTGCCGTGCCGCGCCCCGAAAACGTCTTATCTTTCATGAAAGTCCGCTTGGTAGCTGGAAAAATCAGAACTGCTAATCCAACTATCTTAGGATCCTCTTTTGAAGTCTGCTGCTACTTCTCGTGGCAATCGTCGCCCTAGATAGTTCTGAGGAGGATGTGATAATTGTACGCGGGCTTTATCTTCTTTCAGAAGAAGAAAAAGTGAGAATAACGAGGAGACTGAATTAATAACGTGTTTCGAGCAAAAAAACAAAAATCAGAAATTGACACTCTTTTTGTACATCTGAAAGATGGCCGGCAAAAATTTCTCAAGTATTTGGAATGAATATTTCGAAACTTTAAATCTTGATACAATTGTTGCAAAGAAATATAAAAGACGGAGACGCAGAACAAAAAAAAATAAATAACAAAAAAAAACTGGCTTTAACTTAACGGTTAGTTCATAAAAATGTATAATTCTGTATAATTTGATGCCTTCATCATCATCATCAGAACAAATAAAACACCCCCCCCCCCAAAAGAAGTAACATTCTGGCTAACCATTTTCGTCCTCGTGGTAGCCGGAAGAATCTGAGCCTGGGAAGGTCACCCACAGGCCGTCGGGAGATCGCGGATGCTAAAGACTAATTCACACATCCTACGCCGTGCCACTTCTATGGCGCAGTACCGTGAACATCTGCAACATATCAAGAAGCTGCTCCAACTTAGTGTGTACAATTCTGTCCGCTATACTTATTCTACGCTAAAAAATTCCCAGCATGCAAGAGACCAGTATATTAAGCAATCATTTTATGAAATTTTTGTACTCCCTGGTAATGGACAAATAAGACCCGAAACATGTATGAGTTAGTGATTTTATTAATACTTTTTAAAATCTAGTACAATTGTGACCATTTGTTGGTTTAAATTATAGCAAATACTAAAGTTTTGGTGTCTCATTGCACGTTACATATCCACAAATATGAAAGTTTTGATAAATAAGGGATTCGCGAGCTACATAGAAAAGTAATTTCCGAGAATCGAAGTATGTCCCACGTTGTTATTTACAAAAACAAAAATAATGTAATTGTTAGCGCCTGTACCCCTCCAGAGTCATTTGCCGACAGTACAGAGACCTTCCACACAAGTAAGATTTTCAGTTGATAATTGTTATGATCCAGCGCCCTCCTCAGACTCTTTTATGGATTGATAGCCCTAGTGGGTCTTGACCTCCTCTGTAAGTTTCATCGATCACACTGAAACATAATACACTCGGTGGGACACGTCTGGACGAGTGATCGGCCCGTCGCAGAGAACTGTACCTGAAAACAGACAGCAGACTTACTCGCAAGAGACAGAAATCCATGCTTCCGGCAGGATTCGAACCAGCAATTCCAGCAAGGGAGCGGTCGTGGATACACGCGATCAGTGGGATCAGCCTTCACCATAATTGCTTCAATAAAAATAATCTACCCATAAAATCCTGATATAAAGTAAAAGTAAAGTGATTATGGCACGTATATTTTTACAGATCAGTCATACACAACTAAAAAGATAATATATATTGCAAGAGGCGTGAGGCCTTCAGTTTTACAATATAATAATACATTTTAAATGTAACCATTTTTTTTTATTTTTTACACAAGAAGACTAGGTAATAAGATGTGTAGGTATATAAATTAAAGGTAAAAAGATTTATGGTTTTGTACTTGTAGGCAGAAACAGTTATAGTGTGACGAGTACATTAGCGGACCGTGATAGAGTAGTTGGAAAAACGTATATGAACAATGGGGTAATGCTTCATGTGGGTGTTGGAAAAGGTGATATTTTCCACTCCAGTGACTCTAATGGATGTTACAGATTTATAAAGGTTTTTATGTGTCTTCTTCTAGGTTTCTTTTTGATTTTGTGTGTATGCTGGAATATTTGGAAATAATTACATATTATGTAGTGAGTTTATGTAATTAGGTTGGATTTTATTGTATCATTACATACATTACGGTATGTATCTTACCATGTATCGCTTCCTGCTGAAGGGAATTGTCTTTTGGATATTCTCGATAACCTGATTATGGTTAATCACTTGAAACGTGTCATATATGTTATGTGTGACTGATTGAGAAAGCATATCTGCAACTGAGACACTTGTAGTGTCATCTCAAAAAACGAGTTTAACGTGATCATGGTCCGTGCAGTTTTTACAAAGACGATTTGCAATATACGTTCCCGGCAGATCACAGGAGTTAAGCTACTTGGGCGGTTTTGTTACTTTGATAGGTGACAGCTCGGGAACACGGTGTGCTGTTGCCATATAGCTGGGTTTGCACCAGGGATCGGGTAAGTTTGAGGATGCAAGATTTGCTAAGGTGCCCACCCTAATGAACGTCATTATTATTATTATTATTATTAGTAGTAGTAGTAGTAGTAGTAGTAGTATATTTATTTATAAAATATTACAAGTTATTTGTTCTCCGTGTCACCTTTCATAATAATAATAATGGTGTCCAGTGATCATCTTGTATCTTAATGTCGTAAATAATTCAATATTTCATTCACCTTTGCTTTTCATTTAATACAGCACTATACTTATTTTGCAGCGTCTGCCGAAAGTCTTCACGCAGTGGCAAGCTGCATCATAGCTGAAGATTTCACATAACACCAAATCACGAACTGCTATACCTGTGAGTTACGTGTGTATGTATATCCTCTATGGATGTATGTATATAATTAGGTAAGTGTGAATGTATGTATTTATGTATGTAATATGTGCACAGATCACTTGCATTTAACTTAATTTTCTTGTAGCATTATGCACGTGTTACACACACACACACACACGCATATTCCATCTTATGGCATGCAGTATAGGTAAATGTAGCAAGTTCTTTCCTTTCGAGGAAATAAGCATACCTATAATGCTCCCGTCAAACCGATCCGATTCACAACACGTTAAATTCCCTTCAGGTTTGCTCTGTCCACAATACATATTGTATTTACTACATACAAATCATACGTTACACAAGATGAATAAATTAATAAACTGGTGGAGGAGTGCAATATTTAGTTGTCAAACAGTAGTCCTTTGCAGGCGTAGAGTGTTAACAGATTACCACGTCTGTGCAGTGAAACATTTGTCTGATGATGAAAAGTATGGGATTTGGATTTTCTGGTGTCATGACTACAGCAGACGGTATTTCTACATTTTTTCGTATTTTGTAATAATGAAAAGTATTAGTCGTACAGGTGTCTGCAAGAATACTTCTCTTCAAGGTAACTCGTAGGCGGAATTCTTGAATGATTTCTTGTTTTACTTTTCTTCTTCAGTCGTTTATAACCTGGAGCATAAAGAGATCACGTGAGAAATATTCCATGGTGGTACCTGTTGTGAGTGTCTCTGATTTCCGGGATCTTCAACATTCGTGACCCTAGCAGTAACAGCACTCTTTCTTTGGCCTCACAGTGAACATCACTTGTTTTATCTAGTTAATTAGCATCTTCCGACTTATAATTTCACTTTCCATACGGATTTGAATAGAAACCATTCGGATACTGATAACCAGTTCCGTATGGATAGCCACTTGGAATTTGATATCCGTACTGTGGATAACCGTTTACAGCAGTCTGGGGAAACCCACTCAATCCGTTCTGATAAACATTTAGAGGATAATAGGGGCTACTTATAGGATAATCGTAATATGGCATCTGAGGATACGGATTCACGTATGATGGTTTAACATCAACATCCTGAATTTCAGCATATGGAAGTCCTGGATATACTGGAAAACGCCCATGGCCAGTTTCACGAAAAGGACCTTTGGTTGGGGCCACTGCATCAACTGCGGTTTCCGTTGCGGGCGCCGACGTCACTGTAGCAGACGTCGAAAGATATACAATGAGCATGAGAGCAGCTGCTACCTGCAAAAATATAGACAAAGAAGAGCTTTTGCATATCTATATTTTTTGCTCTGGCGATCGTGACTATGCAGACTTGTGTTATGGGATAGGTATTACGCCATGTAATGCGGTAGATAGGTAGCACGGTTTGGCAAGATCTGTTACAATCTACGTATATATCCCATTATCTCAGAAGAAGGAAGACATGCAGTAATTTTATGATTTCCTTAAAACTTTAGCGGACAGTTGCAAATATGCGTGCCAATTGTACAAGTTTAAATAACTCCATATTTCACCCATGTAATTGCAACAGAATATCAGTACAAACAACGACATTCTCTAAACGCAATTAGCAGACCTGGCTTCATAATTTACATGCGACGTGTTTTCTGCGAGCTAGGGGCTAAAGAGTGATTTCAGGCTACCTCAGCCGTGTAAATGAGGTCTTCGCTCTTACGGGACGTTACGCAGGTTTTAGTGGTAGTTAGTTACCGATGTTTCGGGACAGCTTAATCCTTGACGCTGGGACGGATAGGCTAACCCGAAACCTCGGCAACTACCAATCAACGTTGCTGAATGTTTATAATTTATTCTGATCAGCTCCGCATACTGCATTTTAACAAAAGGTGAAATTTCAGTGCGATTTCAGCGGTACTCCGTTATGTAAAGGAGTAGACTGTAGACTGTAGACTGTAGTTGCATTTTTGTTGTTGTTACTTTTGTCCTTGGCTGTGCTTTATTTTGAGGTGTTTTTTCACGCTGTCACCAGCATGCAGCGTCAAGTTGCAGGATGGCAGTAAAGATGAAGAAGACTGTGGTGGCCTCATTTGAGACGCTACTCCAGAATTTGCCTGTAGAGACTGAGGAAGGTCACGGAAAACTTAATTGTCTAAGTCCATATTCGAACCAGAGACCTCACAGATATAAGGTAAATGTCAGAGTCTTCAGAACTCAAGCTGAAATGTCGGTTGTGGTCGTGGTGTAAATACATACGTTTAAAAAAAATAAGTATATTGGTAAATGCGTGTACTGAAGAATATAGATTGATCATGAAGTGATTTAAACCCTTTAAGTACGAAAAGCAATCCTTTTTGTTTTAAGACCCGGTTCGTACCGCGCAGGAAACATATTCCGTCTCGGTTATAAAAACCAGTCATTTATAGCTGTATAGGAAAAAAAACGGCTGTTTGTCCTGAAATCCATACAAAACAAGCACAATCTAAGGGCAGAACAATAAATATCTGAATGATAAACTTAGTTGTACATGCATTAATTGCTAGGCTTCAAAATGTTAAATTACCAGACTTCTTAGTTATCCATACAGTAAAGGTCTTTGTAAGAGATATAACTGTGTAATAATCGATTCCCACAGGCATCGATGATCAATTTAGGATTATTAGTGTTCTGTAGAGACCGCCTCTGTGGTCTAGTGGTCAGAGTTTCTGGCTACAGATACAGAGGTCCCGGGTTCGATCCCCGGCGCTACCAGATTTTCTGAGTAGTAGTGGGTCTGGAACGGGGTCCACTC
>Ga0123352_10001488_pt1 | contig 31223 bp, 14 predicted proteins | sample TergutLab28metaG_FD_89700 | JGI IMG/M metagenome (GOLD analysis project Ga0123352, IMG submission 89700) | Labiotermes labralis P1 segment gut microbial communities from Petit-Saut dam, French Guiana - Lab288 P1 | ecosystem: Host-associated > Arthropoda: Insects > Digestive system > Gut ...
GTCGCAGTTTATCTGCACCTTACACAAAATGCCGCAGTTTTTCTGCACCTTACACAAAATGTCGCAATTTATCTGCACCTTACACAAAATGTCGCAGTTTTTCTGCACCTTACACAAAATGTCGCAGTTTATCTGCACCTTACACAAAATGTCGCAGTTTATCTGCACCTTACACAAAATGTCGCATTTTATCTGCACCTTACACAAAATTTCGCAGTTTATCTGCGCCTTACACAAAATCTATCTGAAAATGTGACAGGAAAACACGAAAAGTCAACACCGCTAATACGAATTCCTGCCTTTGGAAATAACTTCGTCAGTTTCGTTCACATTCAACATCCTTTCATCTAATCGAAGCAGAATTTTTAAGAACTTCTCCGTCACACTGTTCCAACTCACATTTTCAATTCCGTCTTTGTTTTCTATACTTCACTATCCCAAGCGCTTATTATTTTATACTTTAACTGACACCTTCTTCCGTTTATCAAAATATATATCTACGAATTTTAGGATGATTTGTTACTGGGGATCTTGGAAGCGCTGCTTAGAAAGTGACAGCTGCAAATCGAGATAATTTACCACGATTTGTCCGACGGGTCTAAGCAACACCGTGAAAACCACAATCCTTATCGAGATTCGAAAGACTCGTCTCTCGAACACTTGTATAGAGCCTTGTCACCGGAGCAGACAGCTCTGTTACGAACAATGTACCAGATTACTTTACAGATCAAAAATTTTCTCTTTACGCAGTGTCATAAATATATAAAATTGTATACCTTTTCAGCCAATAATTTCCCACACAATAATCTGTTATATAAGAATCCCATTTGCTTACGATTTTTAGTGATTCCTACTGCGAATAAAGGTTGTCATAATTTCAAGGAACATATTTTCAGCTTTGAACGGGTATGTTGTATTTCGAAAATTCTGTTTCAGAGATATTTCCTATCTTCTGCAAGATGTGTTTAATGTGTTCTTGGGTTCACAAGTTTTGTTATGAGTTTACTGAGAGATGTAGATTTTATTTCCATATACGTTGCTTTAGTGGCAGATATCAAAAACAATTCTTCGCGGGTTAATTATTTTACCGCTGGCACTAGCAATATGCAGCATTATAAAGTATATACGACCAACCAGCACATGTCAAAAGCGTGTAGCACCAGCTGTCGAAACGTAATACGAAAGAAAATGCTCAAACATTAATTCAGCGTTCTTTATTCAAAGTAAAAAGAAGTATGTCCATTAATAGGGGACTGCTTTGTAATGATTACTATACATTCTTCATTATTTCGATCCAAAAGAAATGTAATATATGAAGAAAATTTCTCACCCTCACGTCCAACACAAACGCTGTGTAAGAAAGTACAGTCACCAAACTTTGAAAAATTTGCAAAATCGATCCTGCACGTAAATCACGAACAGATGAAATGGAGAAAAAGTTGCTCATACATGTTCTTAAACTGTCTCGAATTGAATTGGAATCTTCTCGTCTCGTTTATTTTCAGAGTATAACAAGACGTGAAAGTGCGGCTTAGCATTGCACGTCTTCTCTAGTGGCATGAAAATATTCCCCGAGGGCAACTTTGGGAGGTTCCCCGCGAAACTTAAGCAGCAGGGGGAAAAGAAGAAGCAAGAAGAGAAATAGAAATGAAAGAAAGATGCGAACGTGGCAAAGGAAAATTTGATGAAGAGTTCGTCGACAACTACAGTGCGTAGATATCAGGGATGCTGAAACTACACCCATGAGGTTTATACTTTTCCTTAAAGGATCCTCGCGATCTGCCCATAGAACGAATACAATGAAATGTTTAAGTGTAAAATCAGCACTGGCCTAAAAAGACAAGGTGGTGTACAGGAGTTTACACTAAACTTGCAGTTACGCAGCTTGTCAGTATACTCCCCACAGCTAACCATTTATTATATTATAATATTTATGTAGTATACCAACATGTGCACATACGTACATGTGCACATATGTACAACATTTGCACATACGTACATGTGCACATATGTACAATATGCTTATCTTATTTTGTCGTTTTGCTGACCGTGCATCTCAGTATATTTTTTTCAGTAATTAATCAACTTGATGCAAAAAATTTTTGTTTTACAATAAGTTTGTTTCATGCCTCTACATATTTCGAGCACATGTGCTCATCATCAGGAGGTCAAAATTGCATTACTCAGCCTCTGGTATCATCACACCTGTAGGTGTGATGATACCAATTTTGACCTCCTGATGATGAGCACATGTGCTCGAAATATGTAGAGACATGAAATAAACTTATTGTAAAACAAAAATTATTTGCATCAAGTTGGTTAATTAATGAGATATATATGCTTATCTTATATTATTTTTTTCTACCACATAAATTTAAAATATTCCTTTAATACACTGATTAGCAACAGAGTAAGTTCATATATTGATTGTTTTCATTAAGCTTTATATCCGGCCTTATCCTGGCTCCTGGCCTAATAATATTCCACTTCTTTATAACTCTTAATAGCTCCTTTTAGCCAATTTTGTGTGACTACACCATCGTTTAATATCCATGCTTAGCATTGTTTCGGTAACTCGTATGGTTATTCAGCGTCACAAAATCTATGGAATTTAAGGCTCGGCTGAAACCAACAAGCTAACTACCTGTAGCACAGTCCCTCTTCAAAAGCTAACGGTTTCTTTAAAAAGGAAGGTATTCTGTGCATTTCGTGCAGCCTTCCCTTTATTGCCGTCATTCAGTAGGAGTTCGCCACTGGTACGTGTACTGAAGTAAATATATCCTGTCCACGTCTTCGTATCCTGTTTCTTTAAAACTGATTTTAATATTTTCTTCTTACTTAGGACTAAGTCTTCCAAGTCTGTTTTCTAATATTGTGCCACCAAAAAACTGCATAGGTTTTTAATCTCGTCCATGTGTGCCACATGCCTCACTCAGCTCACCCTCCTTAGTTTTATCAATTTAAACGATATAAATAAATTTTTTATTAAAGCCGACCAATATTTTGTACCCTATGATAATACATTCATTCTTCCAGTCGCAGTCATGCAGAAAACATTAGCACCTGCTCTTATATTTCTTCCCAGACTAGGAAATAACTACCGACAGTTATTTTCTAGAATAACTCCAACTCTCTAAGCGTGATATTTATAGACGCCATCTATTGTTGAAAGATGATACGTGATTGAGAGTGTATGAAGCATGTTTGGAATGAAACTGAATAAGGAAAACGGAAGAATTCCTTTAAAAGTCCTGCGTCAGTGCCATTTTGGACGCTTATTCTATTACAATGATGTGTAGCATAATAAACAATAACGTTACTTCTGCAATAATTTGGCTACAGTATTCACTACGTAATTTTAAATATTTTCCACGTAGAGCAAAACTCTCAACGTGTATTTACACAAGTACCAAAATTTTTTACTTCAGTTCTTAGGTTTCAGTGTTACATTGCTTGGTATGCCGTATTTCTAGGATTCCGGAAATAGGCACTTCCAAGTTGACAGTAACGCATATTTCTTTACCAGTTTTAATCTTAGTAACAGCAGAAACCCCCTTAAATTCCTACATACAGAGATTTCATAGCGATGCATTCTAATTCCATCTTTGTAGAAATAAACCACGGAACCCCCTTATTTCAAAATGATTGCCCGGTCTCTTCCGTATTACTTCTTATGATAAATGCACGATATTAACTCAATTAATTTGAATCTCCCAATAAAATGAGGGTTATTCAGGTCTTTCCTATTCAGAATCTAAGAATGACGGTAAGGTCCATGCAATGAATACAAGTGCAACACTGGTTAAATACACTGTATATTCAAAATTTCTCTTAAGAGTAAGTCTAACTTGGAGTGCTTGTGTTTCGCTCACTTTTATAAGAAGCAAACGAAAAGGATAACATTGATATTCAAACTTGAGTAATATTAAATCGTATTTAAACCCTGCATTTGCACTTTATTACTGCCGAAGTATTTTGACGTAGATTCAAGTTACAAATATCCTTCACAAGTAAGATATTGTGGATGTAATGTTTTAGTCCAACCAACAAAGGATGAAGTAATTATAGGATACAGCGAAGAGTGTAAACTTATTTAGAGTAAACTTCTTAGTTAAGCGCAGGATCAATAATTCTTATTCAGATCATCCAAAAGGAGGAAGGACAACGTATTTAACGGTAGATACTATAAAGCCAAAACGAAGTTCGTTCCAATACTCCTGATTTCCTATATAAATTCTGTATTTGTAGGATCCCAAGCTTCGATCGCTTGTCAAAAATAAACGTTGTGTGTCAAAGGCGGAATAATACGAGAGAAGAGACTTAACTCAGGAAAAAAGACCCTCCCAGTATCACAAAGCCCACTACAGAACTGTCAGTGACAGATTCGGACTGGATACCGGATCTGAGTGAATTTACAGGCTGTAATCAATATATATCACATGTATTTCAAAATTCATATCCTTTCTTACAAAAAAAGAATCGATCAGTATTACAAAGGGAATGACTACTTTTAAAAGAATCATACAAAGCACATACGCAATCTGCTTCAGCAGGCTGCACAGCTCCTGAATATCAAATGCAGTGGTGTGTATAGTAATCACTGGAATTTAAAGGTTATAGTGTCATTGCCTACGTTCAGTGCAGGGCTCACAATTTTAAAATGGCTTTAGTTAGAATGCCTTTGTATGGGCAGTGCAATAAGCAGCATCCATCTATCTTTTATATTTGCAACGACACACTCCCGAGTAAAAAATAATTGTGTAACAGAAGAATAAAATCCAACTAGATGCCACTTATTACTTTATTATGCGTATGTTAGGCACAACATGTTTCGGGCACCATTATGCCCATCATCAGGAGCTCACGACGATAGCGTTGGTTACCACATAGGCCGTCTGGCAGTATGGATGAGTGTCCGGACCGAAGGCTGTAACAGCCTTCGGTCCGGACATTCATCCATCCTGCCTGCACTTATCTTCGAACCAGCTGCAACACAAGAACCAGACGGCCTATGTGGTGACCAAAGCTATGGTCGTTAGCTTCTGATGATGGGCATAATGGTGACCGAAACATGTTGAGCCTAACACAAGCAAAATAATAAGTGGCATCTAGTTGGATTTTATTCTTCAGTTATCAATATGATGCACGGTCCAGTACACATCGAAAATAATTGTGTCTTTCCTGCCATGCGAAGAAAACAGATTGAGGCAGTTTCAGGACAGGGTAGTGAATAGACGATTCAGGGGTAGAACAGAGGAAAATAAGAGAAGGTTGGAGAGAACTGCATGAGGGGGCAAATTTATAAATTTACAATTTACCAAGTTACATTATTGAACATACAGCACTAACTGGCCACAAATTATGCTAGAAACATTTTATCTTGAAACCATAACATAAATCAAAGATAATAGTTGGTACACGCTGCATTCGGGGACAGATATTTTCTTCATAGCATTTACTCTTACCCTTGTACTGGTAAGGTAGGTAAATAAATATAATTAGAGATACGATGTGTAACACTTGGATAAATAAATAAGTCTTACTAATTTTGAGAACTCGTCACTCTCACAGCGGTATTACTGAAGACACAGTTCTACTGACAGTTTTTTTTAGGAAAAGTATTGGTCGACCGGAAGATAGTCGAAAAGTCCACGACATAAATGTACATACCCCGTATTGTCGGTTGATGTTTATGCCATGGTGGGCCACTCTATACTGCGTCTGTGTGTGTTTATGCTAGTAATTGGATTTGTCGCATGAGTCTGTTTACATTGATGCGTGTTTCAGCGGAAGGTCGTAGTTCGTAGAGTGAGTTGTAGTCGCAAGTATTTTGCTAGTTGATTAAAATATTTTGCTCTTCGTACAATGAGATTTAAAGTTTTTCTGAGCAATTCATTCCTGTACCCTTATATGCTAATATAATTATATCCACTGTGTCGTGTATAGTGAAGCTCTTTCCGTACGCCAATCAGTGTGCCCCAAGGATGGTTGGATGTAAGGTTCCCAGCACTCAAGAATGCGAAAATTGATAGAGATAAGTAGTTAGCTTCACTCTCTGGCCATTGTATCCCTATCAGTAATTCCCTACGTGTAACTGAAAATAATCGTAGGCGTCAGGACATGGAAACGAACTACATCGTCTAGTCTGTTATTTTTCTGACTGGAACATCGGTCTAATTACGAAGAAAGATACGATAATTCAAGTATTTTATTTCATTTTCACACTATTTCCTCTTTTAGTTTAATGCATACCGCATCCTAACTTTGCCAACTAACCTCCAGCAGTACGAGAACGCTTCCACTCCCACCATCATTAGTTCGTCACCCTGTATGACCACGTGATAATCTCGTAACCAACACCCATGTTGGACTGCATTAACATGAAGAGGAAGCAATAAGGCCCTTCAAAATGTCGATATCTGCTCGCCCATTGACATAGAGTCACGTCCCATAGAATGAATAGTCAGGAAAGAAAATATTTTCTCAAAACCGAGATTTGTTTAAATCTGATATTAAGTTTTGTTCTCTGGATCATGACAACAAATTGTTGTCAATTACTTTAATTCTAAAAGCAAATCCCGTGTTAATCAAAAGACCAAATTAGTAAGTCTTTCCTGTAATTATCCCTGTCGTCTTGAGCCAGGTACTTGCTGAGTGAAAACTGTCACACTGGCCGACAACACTATCTAAGTCGTAAGGCGAGCGAGTTTATTCTGCTCTGAAATAGCTTCATATTTACTTCACTTTCAGGAAAAGGAACGTCGGGTGGGCACAGACTTTCCCGTACAAGAGTTTGTTCTTAGATTTCCTATTCTGTCTAGAGAAAGGGGAGCTAAAATAACTTCCACTTCTTGCCACAGTCTTCGTAAAGAAAACGTTAAGCTTTAAGTTCTCTGTATATATTTGTTACAAATTATGTGATTTTCTTCTGTTAATCAAACAAATTTAGTATTGAAATAAATACACATATTTTAAAGAGTCAAATGTATGCCTATGTTGGTAAAGCATACTGCCGGCATATGAACCTTCGAGATTTCATCAAATATACTTTAGATTTCGTCAGATTTTCAGGACCACGGGAAAAAACATTTCCAACAGTGACGAATTCTAATCCGGAGGTGGGGGTCTAACGGTAGGGCACAATGCTGCAATTGAGTGCCTTCCGTTAGACATAACGTCCAGGCCCGGATTTTATACTGACGTTCAGTATTATGTTTATTTTTAGGTGTATGGAACCGCTGTAATTTATGACAGTTACCGTATTAATCCTTAACATAAAAATTGTAAAAATATGGTTTTCCTGCATGAAAATTAGCGGAGATAAATGACAATTATTATCTCAACAATATCAGTGGTTCTTGGAATATAAAGTAATATATTACAGCACTGCAATTTGCGTCATTTTATACAACCATAGCAACAAAAGCTATCGTAGTTTCAGAAACGATATTGCTGTCTTTGCGAAACACGATATCCAGAATATGACAAAATATGCATTTTGCCATAGTACCTCACATGAACCAGCGGAATGTTTGTTAATTACGGCCTTAAATATTTTAGTCTTGTTCTAGTTACATGTGGACTAATAAAAACATTTTATCCCTCTCCTATAAGTGTACAAGTGAAATTGCCTACAAGAGGATCACATAATAATAATTAAGTTTTTTGCATGTTAGCATAAAAAATTACCGATTAATTACAAGGTAAGTCAGTATTTGGCACGTAGATTAAAATTTGTTGCTTATTTGCTCGTACTAATGGGCACATTATCACCTTTTTTAAATTAAGTAAAATGGGATTTTCTCAGTCTTGTCAAAAAATTTCACTGTGTAGATAGAGTATGACAATGCAACGCATATATCATTAAGTACTAAAAGAGTATAACTTAAATGATAGTTCCTATGCAAAGAGTGAAAGAAAATCGAGAGTTATCACACGAAATTTTCAAAAAAAAATATTTTCCGGCGGTAATCAGCCTTCACACCCCTGCAAGAATTAAGACATGTTTTAGTGAAATAAAAACTTGCTACGAATCCGTGAGTATCTCAGAGTTCTTCCAAGTTTCGAGTGCTAATTCAACGGACTTTCGGTTCAAATCCAAAAATATTACCATTACTGGGATCCAACATGCTGCTGAAATTCTACTTCGTATTAAATCCCTAAAAATATTCAGTTTTATTTAGGGAAAGGTTTTAGGTAAGCTGCAAAAACTGCATGGCATTCGCTTGACTTTTTTGGATTGATGAAGGTAATCCATCAATTACGATCTGACGCGTGATATTATGCGTCGCGACGTGTTGCAGATGTGTACGTCCTACAACTATATTTTTCAACAAAGTGAATTATATTTCTCTGATACAGTATACGATTAGTAATCTTCGTGGGGTTACAGTAGACGAGCCACTTTTTAGACGTGTTGGCAAAATTGCGAAAAGGGACTATTAGCTTCGTCATGTCTGTCCGCCCTTCGGCATGGAACGACTCGGTTCCCCTGGAGGGATTTTCATGAAATTTGGTATTTGAATATTTTTTGAAAATGTTTCTATTAAAATTAAGGTTTCATTAAAATCTGACAAGAATAACGGGTATTTTACATTTAAGACTAATATATATTATATATATATTTGTTTATATCTCTCTCAATTCTGAAAGAAATGAGACTTTTTCCAGAAGGACTTTGTAAACAAAATCAGAATTCATAATTTATGTTCTATATCTTTCTTACGACAGTCGTGTCTTTTATGAAGTAATGTGAAAAAAATCTGTACAGCCGGACAGACCACAGATGACAACACGATGCACCCGCATTACATGCTGGGTACGTAAGTCTACAAACAAAGTATCGGAATATGTAACATTTATTGTTCTGCACTACAACACTGGTTGCACGAACGCACCTCAATATTACGTTACACGTGCAGTGCCTGTCCTGACTAAATTTATATTTTTATAGCAAATAATGTAATAATAAACGAGATGCTGTTAAGTCGGATTTACCTCATATTTATTACATTACGGAAAAACAAACTAGTAACAAGTTAGGGGCGTATTCATTGGTCCTCAACGATACGAAGTAGTCCTACTAAAATTTCCTTACATGAAACCGAGTGTTGAATTATAAGGACTCTGATAAAATCCATAACAGCAGCGCATGTCTGCAAAAGAACTCTAAGAATGTAGCAGAAAACCTGTCAAAACCAAGGGGTGGTCTTAGTAACAAGGACAGATTTCTTCACGTTTTTTTCTCTTTCATAGAGACCACAGGCTGTAGCAGCTGCAGCAGGAAATTACTTCGGCCACACAATAATAAGTGTCTATAGATACATCGCAGTAGTTCAGCAGGATTCCAACGACGGGGTTCAATCAGGAACAGTCAAGTACCACAAAGCAACCCCCACTCCTTGTCACGTCGACATTCAATATCGTGTAAAAAGGCTGGAATTTATTTTTATTTTTCTCTGCTTCTTCAGGTTAAATCGTCATTCAGAGAAAAATGTCCCCCCCAATCAATAAAGTAGAAAGACAGATGTGTTGCCCGACCCAGTGTCATAAAATAACAGGAGACAGACTGTCTACTAGGTACAAGGTAAAAATATTTAGAATTAGTTCTTAGCTACACGTATTCTCTTGGGACTCTGATGAAAATTATTGGGTGTAGGAATTATCTTTGCATTTTGTATCATTTACAAAGCTTGTATTGAAATTCAGCAGCAAAAAATGAGTTTTAAATTGTGTACGTACCGTGGCGTAACATGAAATTCTGTTCTTGACAAATTCGCAGTAATAAAAAAAAAACTCATTATTTTTTCCATACTACCTTAAAATTTTCAGGCCTAATAAAACAATTAGTAATGGTTGCATTATCGCGTGGTATTAAAATTTCGTAATTATATTTGTTCTACATTTCCACCAACTGCATGACAGCAGTAATATAGCCTATATAGTACAGCTGCAACAAGGGTGCCGAAATCACGCTCCAACGTTTAATGTTCTCCTTTAACACGGAGTGGTTACCGCCTGGATTCGCGTGTTAATTGCGTCATACTGTGCAATATTCTCTTAGGACGTCTCGGACTTACACGTAAACTGTGAATTAGCACAGTAGAGGAGCCTCAAATTGCTTCTTTTCAGATCCTTTCTTGAGCTTGATTCAAATTACTTCATACTGACGTTACATAGAAACAAGAACGCCTAAGGACAATAATGTAGTCAGATCATGAGTTATTTAATTTTGGTCAAACGGTTTTTTCATAAATGTAACCCGGAGGAAAATAAAATGCATAAGGAGAAAAAACCTTTCATTTTTCTTATCACCAATAGGAACTTCAAAATACAGTGAAGTGTGCTAGAACGAACGTAGCTGGTTCTAGAACCTCGTTCGTTATAACATCCCTTCGTTCTAGCATACATTGACATGTACGTATTTAGGGGTAATTCGTTCCAGGCCCACAGACTGGAGCAAAATTACCATCTAACACAACCATTTAAACAGGAAAAATGTAAGGCAAAAATAAAAAATATAAGTAAAAATAATATAAAATTAATTTATATAAGTTTTATACACAATACATGTAAATTTGAAAAGCATAAATAAACTTTCCTCAGTGAAATCTATGAACAAACACTTCTCTAATAAAAATATAAACAATCTAAAGCACATGAAAAACATAAACGATCTTTCCCTAGTGAAAACAATAATCGAACTTTCCATAACAAAAGCATAAAAAATAGTTCGTTGTAGTATTTGTGTTCGTTGTAACTTCCTGATTTTATTGATAAAAACTGTTCGTTGAAGCATTCGTTCGTTGTAGAATCGTTCGTTCTAGCATGCTCCACTGTATATCCACAAGAAATTTACAAATGCTCTAAAAATAGTGAAGAAATTAACGTAACCAAGTGGTGGTCATATGCTGTCTTGCCCATAAAATCCAAAGAAACCTAAATTAACTACATTAAGCTTTTCGCATACTTAGATATTTACGGAAGTCCTCTCTTCCAAACCGGTGTGGCGGATCATGTCTTTGTGTAAGTTTAGCTATCAAAAGGGACACTTATTTTGAAATTTGTATATCAAAAAGTATTAAAATTAAAGGCATAGGAAATTTATATCTTTAAAAAAGCAATTGGTAATTTACTGCTTTCGAAATTCAATGAAGACGAAGCATAAAATTTAACTTCTCTGGATAAGGGTTTTCTACCTTACAAATTAATGTACCCATCTTGCAAAATTTTCCCTTCCATAATGATAACCCACATATAAATAATCCGAATCTTCCACAAGACCAAGCCAAGCTTGAATCGCTGGAAGCATTTCCTGTACACGGTAACGAAACACTGCATAATCTACTTCACGCATCGTGGTAGATCACGAGGTCGGTTAGCTGGCCAGAGGCGCAGCATCTTTCCCGGGACTGCAGGGCCTATACACTATTCTGTCGTCGATGGTCAGCACAGCACCTGTTTGACTATATGGTTACTCCCACGTTATATAACAAACTCGTAACAAGCAGGAGGGTTTGGGGTGGGACTGCCGCATAGCTCTGGGCGCCCTGAACTAATTGCAAACCTAAACACGAGCTACATACAGGCAGTATACAAAGTATCATCCACTGTCCGGAACTACATGCTTGTTGTTTCCGAACTTGTGTCGATCAGTGCTTGCAAGCATTTCTCCTGCATCTTAACAGGATTTGCCTTGATGTGAACAACAGATCTGACTGTTAAGGGTCCTTCGTCTTACGCTATACAAACAAACAGAAGGTCAGTAGTGGAAAGGTAAACATAATGCAACGAATCGATCCCAATGGTACTGAGCTTCAGAAAAGTACAACCTACATGAGAGTGAATATAGAGTTTACAGGGTAAACAATTTCCAAAATCTTTAAACACACTAGGAATGATCAATCATATTTCTATATAAAATTCATATCGTTACTTTCAGAAGAGCTACTTATATTCGCAGTCTTAGCTGCATTACATTTCGTGTCATTATCCCATAATCTCATCTAAATAGTCAATAACTGGCTCCAAATTTCACAGTCGTTAATGCTTTATTAGTACAATATAAGTTTATGTAATTACAAAAAAAATACAAGTTTGAAATTACACACAGAATCAAAGTCATCATTAAAAAGGAATACAAACTAAGAGTTCTAAAATATATCGTTATGAAACACCGGGCTGTGGAATTTACGAAGAAGAAAATATATCAGAGAAGGTTAACTAAGGTGAAGAACAACATTAATGGCGTAGTTAACTGAAAATGAATAGTTTTTCTTGGGTACTTGTTGCGATCCGGTAGGTAATTGAACTGATGGGAGTGAAAGAGTGTGTTCTGAGAACACAGCAAGAAACATCAATCCCTTGGAAAGCAATTTAAATGATCGTGGAAAACAAATTCAAAATCTATGTAAAACTTGCGCCTTCAAAAACATGAACAGGTTCTGCCGCTACAGGGATAAAAAAAAAAGCTCATTAGATTTATTAATTTTAAAAATATAAATTAATAAGGAGTAAAAATATGCTAATATTAAAGTATATTTTTATGGTGTAAACTCCTGTGAAGTGCATAACAACAAAAAATGTAACAATAAACAATCGACTTAAGAATTCTATGATAAATGAATATCCCGGGCAGATCCATTTTAAGTAGATACTCTTTAAATATATTTAATATACTTGAACGTTGTTATGTTTATTGGACCGTGCATCATTGTAATAGTTGAAGAATAAAAGATCAACTTGATTCCATTTGTTATTTTTATTTCACTTCTTAGTACTCAGCATGTTTCGAACATTAATATATCCATCATCAGGCTTCAGCCTGCAACACGGACACTACTCAAACCCAGCCTCACCAAATCTCCAACGCACAACGAACCGAGAACAAATCGACCGATGTGGTAATTCAACAGCACAGTCTAAAGCTCCTGATGATGGAGATATTAATGTCCGAAACATGTTGAGCACATAAGAAGTGAAATAAAATAGCCAGTGACATCAAGTTGGTCTTTTATTCTTCAACAATACTTGAACGAGTTTCTATACACAACATTTCAAACTGTATGTCAAACCCTTGCATAAATGAATACCTAAATCAATAAATACACTTATATTTGTAATAAACTAGCCTAATAATAATAATAATAATAAAGATTTTTCTACTTGCCTATAAAGTTTTCCAAAAAAAAATATTTAAGAATTATTTGGCGTTTATAAACCATATGTTTGATAAATAAGAATGTATATCAACAAATTTATAACACCTGAAGAACTAATAAATGCATAATATTATTCACTAACAACACAAGCCGAAGAAATGGCTTGGAAAACTAAAACATAAGAGGGATAATAATATTAAAATTTAGGCTAACGAAATAAGGTCTTAGAATTTGGTCTAGATTCAACTGATTTTTACCCAAAAAGAGCTCTTTTAAACAAGGCAGATGTGCGTTAGTTTAAATTCGAAGTGGAGTATTAAGTAACAGCTTACAGACGATATTTCCCTGATATACTTTGAACCATGGAGACGGTAATGTGAAGCTAGCCTAATATAAACCCAGCCTCCCTCGTACAGCAAATCTACCGTCTTGGTGGTCTCAAAATAGATTATCTTATGAAACTGTAAATAAAAAGCAATCCCATTACAGGCCTGGACAGGCCCTGAGGATTCCAGTAGTTTGAGGCCCCCCAGATTCCAAGACAGTCGGTACAAGAAGGTGGTATTGTTGTCAGCCCTACACACCGGCCGCCTTTACCCACACGAAATATTCCTGGTACTCATTTCTATTAGAGGCTGAGTCAACCTCAGTGCCATAATGCTGCCGGAAGGATTATGTTAAAGAAAAATTTCAATAACACCATCGGGAATCGAACCCGCGTCCTTCCGGTTTGTAGCACAGTGCCTCAACCAACTGCGCCACTGCGTGGCCCTTTAAAAAATTGTAGTCTTACATTATATTAAACACAAATCTAATTTAAAACTGCTACTTATTTAAAGTATTTTAACATTGTAAAGAATAGATATACAGGGTTATTCAAAATGATTGTCGGGGTTTTAACAACTTGTCATACATAATACGCTTGAGAGAGGAGTACATGTTTTTTTTTTATTCAATAGAACAACGCTCGAAGACTTTGTTACATACCTTACAGGTGCTCTATATGTGCACTCTTTGTGATTCTACAAACATTAACATGATAATCGAGTTCGTCCCGCATGTCAGCGGTAATGGTTTCAATGGCGGTTCTGATTCGTACCTTCAGTTCCGGGATAAACACGCACCCTGTCTCTTGAAACTGTGCATACAACCCTCGAATGGAATTGTCAGATGGTGGTTGTTTCCCGAATTTGGTGCGGAATTGCCGCTGGACAATTTTACCCCGACAATCATTTTGAATAACCCTGTATATTACACCGATATAAGAATTTTTAGACTCATTGCTGTCTCGAGTTTTGAGCAACATTTCATTCTACAAAGGAAGACTTCTTTTATATGTTCAACAATTGTACCATATGACGTTAAAAATTTCGAGGAATATGTTATTGAAATATGTCTGCTCCATTCTAACTTGTTTTCTGGCTCTTACAAACTCTCATGTATTTTCCAAAATCCGAACAAACTGCTCACCTTCAATTTGGAAAAGGAATACAGAAACTTCTTGCTGCTGACAAACCAAGGTCCTTTTAATGGTACGCAGGATCTATGATCCAAACAGTGAGGTATTTGTGTAACATTGTTCGCCTCACGTAATTAGTTACATCTAAAATATATTCTACTATAGGAGATCTGATTAACGTATGACTCTTTTTATTGTACTCTAGACTAAATCGTAATTCAGGAAGACACTTATTTTTTCTAAAGTGAACGTTTTATGGTTACTTTCGGAATATATGGCTGTGATGAAATCGTTAACTACTCCATCAAAATTCACCATGCCGTCACCTGTAACAACTACACGCGCCTTGGCCAGGTTCTAAACCACGAGGTGTTTGTGTTGATTAATCATGGACTTCCTTTCCATACTTCAGTAACAGACGTGTTTAAAATTCAAAATTACCATATTCCATCACGTACTTTATGTGCTGCTAGTGTGGACTGACTCTGTGGGCAGTGATGCCTGAAATTTAAACTCTTCTGTGCAAGAGTTGCCCGACCCCAAGTCATGCAGGCAGATGAGCAGAGAGGACAGGCAACAGTGTTCTACTAGATGCAGTGCGCCTCATCTACGGCTACCGTCTCAGTGGTGTTAAGCTAAGTTTCTCAGATCTCTACATTCCCACTAAAGTCTAAAGTTTCATCTAATATGGTGTCTTAGAAGAATACTGGAGCTGGACTATTAACTGTCCATATCGAAATAGGATTGCTTAATTTGTTATGATAAACGTCTAGTCTCTAGAACAAACGGGCACGATCTGCAACATGGCAGTTACATAAAACAATATAAATTTTGCGTGGTTTTGATGGGAGAAACGTAAGGAAAGACGCCACTTGGAAGACCTAGGCGTAGATGGGAGACAGATATTAAAATAGGTCTTCAAGAAGTGGGACGGAGGCATGAAGTGAATTTTTCTGGCTCAGGTAGGGAATGGTGGTCGTCTTTTGTAAATGCGGTGATAAACGTTGAGTTCCATGAATTGCGGGGAATTTCTTGACTAGCTGAGGAATTGTTCGGTTCTGTGCTCCGTGAGTGAGTGAGTGAGTGAGTGACTGAGTGAGTGAGTGATTGAGAGAGTGAGTGAGTGGGAGAGTGAGTGAGTGAGAGAGTGTGAGTGAGTGACAGAGTGAGTGAGTAATTGGGTGGGTGAGTGATTGAGTGATTGTGTGTGTGAGTGGGTGAGTGAGTGAGAAATTTGGTGAGTGAGTGAGTGATTGGGTTGGTGAGTGATTGTGCGAGTGAGTGAGTGGGTGAGTAATTTGGTGAGTGAGTGAGTGGGTGAGTAATTTGGTGAGTGAGTGAGTGAGTAAATGAGTGAGAGAGAGAATGAGTGAGTAATTGGGTGGGTGAGTGAGTGAGTGGGTGAGTGCGTGAGTAATTGGGTGAGTGTGTGAGTGAGTGAGTTTGTGTGAGTTTGTGAGTGAGTGAGTGAGTGTGTGTGAGGAGTGCGTGAGTGTGTCAGTGACTGAGTGAGTGAGTGAATGAGTGAGAGAGAGAATCAGTGAGTGAGTAATTGGGTGGGTGAGTGATTGAGTGATTGTGTGGGTGAGTGAGTGAGTGAGTGAGTGATTGGGTTGGTGAGTGATTGAGTGATTGTGCGAGTGATTGAGTGAGTGAGTGGGTGAGTAATTTGGTGGGTGAGGAAGTGAGTGAGTGAGTGAGTGAGTAAATGAGTGAGAGAGAGAGAATGAGTGAGTGAGTAATTGGGTGGGTGAGTGAGTGAGTGGGTGAGTGCGTGAGTGAGTAATTGGGTGAGTGTGTGAGTGAGTGAGTGAGTGAGTGTGAGGAGTGAGTGAGTGAGTGAGTGTGTCAGTGACTGAGTGAGTGAGTGAAAGTAATTGGGTGAGTAAGTGAGTGAGTGAGCGAGTGAGTAATTGAGTGGCTAAGTGAGTGAGTGTGTGAGTGAATGAGTGAGTGAGTGAGTGATTGAATAATTGGGTGAGTGAGTGAGTGAGTGAGTCAGTGGGTGAGTAAGTGAGTGAGTAATTGGGTGAGTGAGTGAGTAATTGTGTGGGTGAGTGAGTGGGTTAGTGGGTTAGTTAGTTATTTAGTTAGCTAGTTGGTTAGTTAGTCTGTCAGTTATTTATTTATTTACTTATTTATTTATGTAGTTAGCTGCGAGTTCTGTCATTAGTATCACGTGACGTGTCGAATGTTACGTTACGCCGAAGGAAAGCTTTAAATAAATCATTCCCTCTTTGCATAATTTTCATTACGCGTGCCCTAGAGCTTCGACAATATCATGAACACATGTACTGGTATTTGACTTCACATAAACTTTGAAACTGATAAAGGATCGTGACGAAACTGAATGAAAGTGAAGTACATATGGCATACACTCCACGTTCCCACCAAACTAGTTGAACAAGGTAAAACCTTTCGTGAAAAATTGTTTCGTAAAATCTCTTGTTCATAATCACATCTGCCAATGGAACGTTTCATTTCCTATGTAAACATAATAAGCAGGACAAATATAGGACCCTACTGAATACGAATAAGGGACATTCTTATTACAAGCCATGACACTAATCGCATAGACAGAAAATAATCCAAGTCATTCCACAAGAAACGTTCTCACATAAATCTACTGCATAACACTGGGAATGGTTCTTTGCTCTCCTGTGCCAGACATTGCAGTCTTTTCAGCATTATTCATTTATACTACAAATTCCAGTGCTTCTCTCCTCCCTTCGATCAAATATTCAAGGCGACAGTGCTTTTGAACCAGCAATGCCTGCCACAAAACCAACCCCTTTGAGCTTCGTTGCGCAGTCTCAGGAATTTGAGCTCAGATTTTTATCATAACAGTAAATGTCCTTATGCCGGTAGTTCTTCTAATTTTCTGTGGATTAAATTTATCCGTACCGGCAGAAGACTAGAACTTAAAACTGCCTATTATATTTTAACATCGTAAAGTTAGTAGAGAAACTTCCGTTGCATTTACATTACTTGGTAGGTGTAAGCCCAGAGGTACCGAGTAAGAAGTCATTGTTAGTGGCAGGAACAACTTAGAATCTCGCATTCCATTCGTTCCCTTCTTCAAACTTAACTAACGACACAGGAAGCAAAAATGTAGAAACGTGAAGAAAGCGGAAAAGAATTTAGATAATACAAAAGTAACGTCTAATAAATATCTTCCATATCAAAGCGAATAATGTGACTCTGAAAACTCAAGTCTTTCCAGCATCAAAATATTCAAACAGCATTAAAACTTCTTGAGTTTTACAGAATCGCATAGCTACGGGGGAAAACTACTAAGTCTACTCTTTCCACTGTGGAGATTTTCAATTCCAGTCTTTGTCTCTGGCAATGTACACATCCGTTTCCTTGTAAACCATGGAAAAATTCGAATCACTTCCCATTGACTGATCATTTTGTGAAAGAGATATCATTTAAAGTACATTTCAAAATATCCGTTAACTTTGGGCTGTATGTGCTTCTCACTAATATATGATAACATTTTATGAATAAGTATATTTAATATAGGCTACGATACGTAGGATAGAATATTTTACTGGACAGTCGTTACACAACAATATGGTACGTAGGATGACTCACGAGCGTTTTATAAGATATGGGCAAAATCTTTTAGATATCAAGTGGAATATATTATTAATATTTCTTTAAAATAGCTGAAATTTTTTGCAAATATTGTTATTTTTAATTCGCATTAAAATAATAAGAAGTGACTCTTGAATTTTCTAGCGAATGTATGCTTCAAGAATGCATTTTGAATACGACAATTATTTTAAAAATTTTCTGAATGAAACCCAACAGAACCCCATTTCAAAGTGTCATTTTGCATTCACACCGCGCAGTCAGACGACTCTTACATCGACACTGACTGACACCCTGCCTTCATTTTCTTCGGCAGTAGGGCCGATCAGATACCAAGCACCTGAGAACCCATCCTTGTTAACTAAAATATGTTAACGTTTGTCTTGACTATTACGTCACCTATGCATTACAATGTACACAACCACCCTTCCACTGTTTACTTTTGTACATAAATATCTCTGTGTATGAACATAATGTTTTCTCTTAAACTTCCGTCTTTCCCCTTCGTTTGTTATTTTTCAATTCGATGTAAAGTCTTGTGTAATTGTATGACACTGAATTTTATTGGCAAAGAAGCAAGCTTTCTAACGCTGTTGGACTGAGGGATAGCGTAGACTGTATGATAACTTAGTTAAAAAAACAAAACAACTCAAAAATCGTGCTTTGATTTCCGGAAAGGGAATCGGCATTTTTCCCTTTTCTACAGCGTCCAGGCAGATTCTATCGTCCACCCAGCATCTATTCAAAGGATAAAGTGTCGCTTTCCCCGAGGGCAAAGAAAAATCTAACTAATAACGTAATTTATTCCCGAGAGTGGAGTTCAAATTTATCCACAGTCCTTCATATGCTTTCACGGGTTGTACAGGCACAACTTGAACTTTAATAATCTTCAGTGACTTCACCTGTATATTTTCAGTTTTATGTCTTAATTTTAGGTTGCCGATGGAAGTAATGTACACTCTGTTCAGCAAAAATCAAGAGACCTGCAATTTTGTACGTCCCTCTCCGGAAGTCACGTGACGTACGCTTGCCTTCATAATTCGAGTCGTTCCTCATTTCTCCGTGTTTGTCGATTCGTGGCGTTTCTCTCTCTTCCATCCATTACATTGATTCACGTCGCATATGTATTAACCAAAGACACCAATTCGTTTGGAAGTTACAACACGAATTAACCGTCATTGACATCCCCTTAGTTATACTACACATATATCCGTAGCTGCAAGTGGAATTTCCAGATAAACTGAAAGAATGACTGATTGTACGGGGACTACTGGGTCAGCTGGTCGGCTATTCGGTTGTCTGTCTAAATGACAGACTTCCTTCCTGGCTATCTGGCTAATCCACAGGCTACCTTTACTGAGCACGTGTCTCGTATTAGAAATCGAAGTTACATCACCAATACATAAGAAATGTCTGTCACTCTACATTACTGGGAGTGTTCAGCGTCGTGGGTTCTTGCTCCATTGTCCAATGATTGTTATGAACAGACACAGATGGCTCCCAGATTTTCACTTGAAGAAGGAAACAGATGCATGTTTTCGGGCTTCTGCCGCAATGTAGATGAAATCTACGGGTTTCTGTGATATTATCCAGCGTGGAGTGATAATTCCATACCGACGTTTCGGGACAACCTACGGGGCCCCATCTTAGGGGGTCAATAAATTCAAGAAGGTGCAATTTTCCATGCACTGTGTTCTCTTCAGTAAATTAGACAATGGAAACTCCAAAACCCAAGTCATACCAACTTTATAGATTTTCGTCAAAACACAACAAAATTAATTTCTTTCCTACCTATGTCTCATATTTACATGGCAGAGCCTCCTGAGAAATGTTTCTCAGCAAATTTAGTTATGCATTTCTTGTTTCCTTCGACTTAATCCGCAATGATGCTAAGTTAGCTATTACTTTAGTAAAGAAAATCAAGGATAAATATTCACATTGTGTGCACGTGCTTTTCTCCACTGTCAGTACAGCTGAGCTCTCTTGGGTGCAAACACTTTTTCGTAATAATATTTTTGAGTATCCAAATCATGTGCTAAATTGTGCTTAACGTCATATTATGATGCCCACTTGTACTTGTTGCTTAGATTATTTTGTGTCCTTGTAGTGTACTTTAATATTGCCCACACTTTCCACTTACTGCTGAGAATATCATTAAATCGGATTATTGGGTTCGAGTCTCAGACGAAACATCGACTACTCTCCCTAATAGTCACATTATGTACACTGAATATCTAGGCATATTGTCGGAATAGTATACTGATATGTATCGTAAGATTTTTCGTCCCAGCTTCGTTCAGTCTGCTCACTGAAGGCCAAGTGTCTAGCGTCTTGCTTTCTGTAGTCACCGAGGTTCTACTCAATTTTCCCAAGATTTTTGGACGAAAGACAAGTCAAGATAATATTATCTTAAATCCTTAAATATGTAGGTAACAGTGACATTTAAATTTCATTTGAAACTATAAAATGTCTACCTCAGGAACATCATCATTAAGTAACCTTAAAATGAATAAAAAATTCCGTCTCACATTTTATTCCACGGACGAAAATCTCGTCATATTTTATGGCTTTTCTAAGTGACCCACAACACCCACGATACTCATAACTCTCCTTTTATCCATAGAGGTCTACTGTACAAATACTCCACAATTCACATAAAGTTGCTAGTAATTCAAACTGGCACCAACTAGGCCTTCTTCACAATGACTGTTCCCTAACTTTCAACTGTTTTTACCGAAACCCTGAGGCAATAAGAGATAAGCGAACAAGGGTAGTTTCAATCTTTGGCCTATTATACAGAACTCGAGAAAGAATGAAATCACAGAAGTTCTGGATCGTGATAATTCGACAAGATGAGAGGCGTCTTCAAACTTGTCTTCTTCATCCAGATTCAACCCACCCGCTTCTTTTACAGCTGGCACTAAAGATAACTGTAGGTTTACTGTTCTTAAATTTTAAAATTATTGTAAAAAATGTTTGCGCAGATACAAAATTTATCATCTTATTACTCTCATAAATGTTTATTTTAAGGACTATATTTTTGGAATATTATAATAAAATTTAATGAATGGAAAACTTAACTCCTATTGAACTTCTCCGCGTTAAGATAAAGTCTAATATTGTAACTGGGCATCAAAGGGTCAAAGACGTTTAGGCCTACTCTCCCCATGAGTGTGTAAGTAGCACCTTCCTACATAAAACTCTTACCCATATCTCAGAATCTCAGCCTCTAACAGAAACGAGTACCAGGAGTATTTCCTGGGGGTAAAGGCGGCCGGTGTGTAACACTGACAACCTACCAACATCCTGTGCCGTTGTCACGAAATCTGGGAGCCTTAAATTCCTGGAGCCCTCTGGGCCTGTCCAAGCCTGTAATGGGATTGCTTTACCTTTGATTTATTTATATCTCAGAATAAGCGGTGTCACAATTCACAAGACAGCTAAAAGTGTCATAATATATAAGAAAATATCGAGCCTCAGACCGTAGATGAACTCACTGATTCATGAATTGCAAGTTCTGCTTTCCAGTAATACAAACAAAATGTATGAAATTTGCAGTCAATAAACAGAAATTTATACTAAACCAAAATTCATTAGTGACATTTTCTTCATACACATGCAATATTTTTGTCACAAAACGGTTTCTGAAATATGTACTGACATTTCTTCCACTTGGTCTTTATATTCTGCAAAGTAAGAAGTGAAGTGAGGTTGTCATTTACTAAAATACTTATTTGTTAACATAATAATAGAAATAATAATAATAATAATGCCTCCTTATCCACTTACTGTTTGTGATCGTCTCTAAACAGCAAGGAATGTCCTAGCCTTCATACACAGAAATGTATTATGTATAAATCATGACGCACTGTACGTGTTGGCTAACGTTCTTATATCAACAGGACATGGTTCTTTCTGACGTAACCCCCACATGCACGTACAGCGCTTGTAACTTTCATTGCGAACGGTTGGGTCTTTCGAAAGAGAGACTGTGTAACTGCTGGAATTATTTAAAATTATTTATGTGGCATCTGTGATAGATGAAGGAAAATACGTGTACCATTGGAAGAATGATACTGACGGAAGAATACCGAAGTGCTCAAACAGACCTGTCCCTCTGCGACTATCTCACAAATCTCAAACAGAATGGCCTGGCTTCGGACTCCGGTCTCCAGGGTGAGAGGCCACAGACCAATCGCCTGGAACGTTGCACTGTCAAAGGGTGTTTTATGTGCCAAATAGTCATGAAAATAAAACAGTCGGCAATGCAAAATGACATTTTCGATCCGCGTATAGGAAGGAACAAAGGCGTATGTCTGTCCGTTGCCCACAACACAGCTGAAGACATATATTCACAAAGTGCTGAACATCAGTTGGCATTGCTCAAGCTATTCATGGCATTCTTTTTGTTTTAATTTGTAAAATATTTTTTTATTTATCCTTTATGTGGTTTACATTCGTATCTTTGTCTACACTTTAAAGGTCTCTGATTATTAAAAAAATTAAACTGGCAAAAAACTTTGAGTGAAACTCTGCGTAACTAAAGCCTCAAGTGTCGTTGGAGTAAGAAATAAATTTATAAAAGCGTACAGAAATTTCGAAAAAAAAAACCTACGCCCTTCTCAATAAGAATTAAATTTATGTTTTCTACGCCGAACGGACTTATTTATATAATCTATATATTAAATGTGCGAGTCAAAACAATTTTAATAATAACCTAAGAATTCATCACAAATCTGCACAGATGAAATGAAGTTTGTCTAAGCGGCAGCCGAAAGTGTGTCGTGCCATGAGGGTTCTCCCTCTTCTTTTCTTCCTATTCTTCTTCTTCCTCCTCCTGATCTTCTACTTCTTCTTCTTCTTCTCCTTATTCTTCGACTACTTCTTCAAATCTCTGGACTGCCAATCTGGGCGAGGCAGCCTTTAGTTTTGCTATTGATTCTGTGGCAGCAAACAGAAGTCGACTTTCGCACTGAAACTGATTGTCAATTCGTGTCAGCCTTCCCCCGGCCAGCGTGACGGACACGCTGAACCCAGAGAGCCAGGGTGCCTGGAGTAGGGCGAGAAAACCTAATAGCAACGGGAGATAGCAGATCGGTAAGGAGAAACTCAATAATCAAGAGCCATGAAGAGACGTAGGGGAAGATAATGAATAAACGAGACCGAAATGAAGACGTCAGCAAAAGTCGGGTGCACTCTGTCCCCTTCTCCATAGCTAAACAGAATGAAGCGTGGCAGTCTCCACTGAATTGCAAATCTCATTTTGCTGTTACCAGCGCCATGATGTTTGTTTGCCTGCTCGCCCTCGTCCCGTTCACAGTAGGCAAGTTAGGACCTGCATATTTTAGCAGGACATATCGCTCATTATTCATTCGACTATTCTCTCTCCTAGACGTATTTGTATTTTAACGTCCATCGTCCGTCGTTTGCTTCAAGAGACAGGCCACTCGCCTTTTTGACAGAACTGCGATTGCCAAATCACAATTTTAAAACGGTTAAAACGTAAAGGAAGGAGACAAAAGTAAAAACTTTTTTTCCTTGCCACCAATCTTCAAGTACATTTGGTCCATTTAAACAGAGTCTATGTAAGGCTGCATGTTCTTCAAATAGGATTTGGACTTCCATGGTGGAATTTGGTCCAATAATTTAAAAAAAAATTGTATTTCGATATTTTATTTCCTGGATATTCCAATACATGTCTTGTATGAGGAAGAGGTAAAACTCTGAAGTAAAACGACAATTTACGTAACTAAGGAGTCTATGGGTATAGGAGATCCGTATTAAGCAATGCATATCAAATGGACAGGCAGTGAGTGTGTAAAGCGAATAACATTAACTAATAATGAACAAAATTTTATACCTGCTTGTTGTAAAAAAATTTTAACTGAGAACTTGCACAGTTCCCGAAGATCTTCAAGGTAGAATATGGATAAAAGAGGATGAAAAAATTATTCAATAAAGTTGTAGTTGACTAATTCTTTGGGCTCTTTTAACATCCATAAAATAAAAATCTATTTAAAAATCAGAATTAAAATTACGAATTTATGGATAATATAAACATTTCGTACTAGCACAATACGTAAAGGGACATAACCTTCCGCATATGACAAACATAGCAACATAGCTATATGACAAACATAAGGACATGCATACATACATACATACATACATACACACATGCATAATACACACATACATACATACATACATACATGCATAATAATACATACATACATATATACATACATGCATGCATAATACATACAAGCATAATACATACATACATACATACATACATACATACATACATGCAAACATGCATAATACATACATACATGCATACATACATACGTACATACATACTTATATAGCTCGTAGCTATTTGCCGGTAAGTTCACCTGCTGAAATACTACGAGGTCTCGTATTCAGAATCGTTATTCAATCTTTGATGGTGTAATAATACTCTCTATGCAAATAGCCAATCCTCGTGGCCGCGCGGTCTAAGACGTGGGTCTGGGGCCACTCAGTGGCTGGGATTGCGGGTTCGAATTCTGTCTTTATTTGTGGAATAAAGACAGAAGATCAAAATAATCATGCATGTGGCATGGATTTTTATGTCTTGTGAATGTTGTGTGTTTTCAGGTAGAGGTCTCTGGGACAGGCTGATCATTCCTCCAGAGGAGGCCTACCGAATGTGGGGTGTCTGAGTATGATCGTGAGCCTCGACAATTAGGAGGAACTGGCACACTAGGGGGCTGTTGTGTCATTAAAAGTATTCCAAGTTATTTCTTTCAATAAATTCTCTGATTCAACTTTTATGATTATTCTACCGTTCAGCGACATTAAACCTAGCAGATAAATAAATGTGCTCAAACAGGGATCTCTGAACACATAAACGGAGAATCAGTTGAATTATTCGTAATAATGAAAGTTCAATGGCATCCGAGTTACCCAAAGAAACTTTTGCATATCACACCCACCATACGAAAAATTCCATGTATATAACTTAAATTTAGAAAACCTCAGATTAAGTAAGGCAAATTTTATTTCGCTTAAATTTCCATCTTTCGTAAACAATAAATTTAACGCAACCACAATAAACACTTATGCATATTAAAAAAGTGTTATTAAAATTCCACACATCTTCAGTTCCATTTCTAGGATGCCGTCTATTTCGCATCAGTTGAGAGGTTAATTCAGATGTATGTTGTGTTCACAAACCAACGGTTTGAGTTCTGGTCAAATCCACGAATCGACGACCCGGAAACAACGCGTCGTGGCGCTACAAGGCATGTCCTACTGTATCTGGAGGAAGAAAGAGACAGAACTTCTATTTGAGTTCGTCACTACAGTTCCGAGTAGTGGTGTATGTACCTTTCCTGCACAAGGATGCCATGGGAATAAAGAAAAAGCTCTCCTCGAGAACCTTTTAAGTGGGAAACTAGAATCATCTTTCAGTGAACGTGGACAGACTTCGACACAGGCACTGCTGCACATCCAGTAACACAGTAAGCCAAAGGAACTAAATTCGAGAGGGCGAAGTAGCGGAAATGTCTGCACTATGACATCTCCTCTGAAGAAAATAATTTCGAATTTCTCTGTCTCTCGCGCGCGCTCCTCTCCCTGCATTCTCTATACTATAAATTAAATCCCACGTGCTTTCATTAAATTTAATCAATGTAGGAGTGTATTCATCAAGCAACTTTATTGAAAGGGGTTCTTTATGAGTCGCTAATTGTCGTTCAGCTAACATAACACTTTCCACTTTCCTTAAAAATCTGAAAATTTCGTAACAGCAGACAAGCGAAAATCAACCCACACCTTCCCACACTACTCTTTTCAGTTGAATTTAATATTTTCCCCACACATTTTCAAACATCTCCCAGTTTACACATTACACTCAAGTTTTGTAAAAAAAAATATACGTAAAAAGAAAGTTTTTAATCCCATATGCGTGTTATGTGTCCTGCCCATCTCATTCCCTTAATCTTATCTGTATTATAATGTAACATAAATCATGAAAATCCTCCTTCTGCCATTTGCTCCAGTTTTCTCCAACGCCCTGGCCCTGGGGCAAAAGCCATGTCATTCGCCTCCTGTTTTTCATAAAAATTTAATAAATTATTTACCTTTATGCTGAATAACAAGAAACTGATATTACGTTATTAGGAACTGTGAAAGACGCCATGTAATAGCCAAGGGCGACCAGCAAATTAAAAAGACCAAATTCTAAAGTCATTCCTAATACTCCTAACACCTGAACCCCATGATTACTTTCGCTGAAGCTTTAAGATCTACGAACCATAACTATCAGAGATCAAGCAAACCTATCCCCGTAATTAAACGTCATACGCTGAAACAAAAGCTCTATTGTTTGGCTGAAAGCTCACATGGCTTTCAATGTGGAGGCTGAAACTAAATCACAGACAGCAGTAACGATTCGAACTGAGATAAATTATGAGGAAATGTTACATCTTGGAACCACGACACTATGTGCCGAGCAACGGTAGAATGCAATCTGCTGCTAATTAAAATCATAACTTTTCACTCCGAAATAGTGGAACGAGGCGTATGTAAGAATAGAAACAAGCGTGTGCATGCAAGAAGGGAATAAAAGTCACTGCTCAACCTTTACACAACATAATTCAGTTTCATGTGACGCCGACAACTCAGTACATCGGACATAGGTCACCATTTTACGACCCGTGAAAGCTAAAAACTTTACATAAGCCTATTAATAAGTTGCAAGTTCCTCCGGAACACTAATTCCGTAGAATGGTGTGTTCTTGAAAAGCTACTGCTTAGGCCTGAGTGTCGAAATGTAACACTGCAGTCGTAAACGTCAGGCGACGAAACCAATTTGGAGGTGGGAATGTAGGCCTGCAGATTGATTGATTTATTTATTAATTGATTGATTGATTGATTGATTGATAACCTCAACAATAGACGGAGAGGAGCGGTCAGATTTACACCTCGGCCCCTCTACCGCGACAGGGTAGTCTCACGGGAGGTGTCGGGCAACAAACAAATCTCTTGCTCTACCGAGAATAGATTCGCCATTCGTCCAGCCCATGGCGTAATCGTACTGACTGCGCTATTCAGGCTGCAGGTCTAAATGTGTAACGTTCTGTAACGTTTCTATGTTTCAAGCTTTCGCCGTGTTGTAGTGATGATAGCAATTCTTCTGGGTATTCATACTTCATCACCTGTTGAAGAAGGAACCGATACAGGGCTCCGAAACGTCGGCTTTTAACAACAACCAGACGCCGGGGAAATACCCAGAAGAATTGCTGTCAGTTCTGTAACGTGCTGGATATTTTAATTCCGAGCTTGTTATCCACACGTCCAACAAGACAGAGTTAAACGGGACTCTTTCTTCTGCGATCTGTAACTGTTTATCCATTGCTGTCCAATTACGGTTCACAAGTCTTCTGTATTCTCCAATAATTAAATTCTAAATTCTCCATTTTAGTGGAAAAGATAGGCCTGTGGCATCAGTAATATGTGACTTATGACGCCAGTGTATATGTTTTTTTTTTGTGTGTGTTTGTCTGCCTGTATGTATGTATGCGTGTGCATATATGTTACTGTTCTCCTACTTTGGATTGAAATTACATGCTAATCAAAACTGATATAAATATCAGGCCGCCTGGAGAATACCAATCATTGTATTTTCTAATTTTATAATCGAAAATAAAGTACTTTAGACTTTCTGAGACGGAGACAACACCATCCATATATATTAGGGTCTTGAAATATTTTGTGATAACATCTAAAAATATACAATTTTAATTAAAGTATTAATTAAAGAATCTTCTTGGAATGTTAAGTAAACAACAACAACTAAACAAAATGCGTACTGTGCCTGTCTGGCAGCCATCCGTGAAACCTGGCTGCTGAAGTACGAAGTTTGATAAGGAAATGCGTCACTTGTTATCTACAAACCATTTTGTATGCGCGTTTGCAAAATGGCTTGGTGTTACTATTATTTTCGACATGTCCATGTCTCTTTGTTTGTCCGCCCGTTCGACCCTCTCTGTGAGTCCATCCATCTGCATGGAACAACTCGGCCACTGCTGGATGCATTTTCATGAAATTTTGTATTTGAGTGTTTTTCGAAATTTTGTCTGGAAAAAAATCACCTTTCATTAAAATCTGCAAAAGAATAACGAGTGCTTTACACGAAAACTTAAGTACATTTACTATAATATCTTGTCCAGTTCTTCTTAGGATGAGAAATGTTTCAGAAAAGAAGTTACAGAGAAAATCAAAACACGCATTTTGTGTTCGGTAAATTTTTTAGATAAATCGCGCCATTCATGTGGTAATGTGAAAACGTTTGATAGAACCAGACAGGGCACAGGTAGCAATATAATACGGCATATGCGCAGTACATGCTGGACAAATAAGGCTACAGACACGTACTCAGATTATGTAATACATACTGCTTTCCACGGCAAAAATTGTTACGCTAAAGACCCTCAATATTACGTTTATACATACATTGCCCGTCTTGTGTAAAACATACATACATATATGCATACATACGTACATACATACACACACACACATACACACACACACACACACATACATACATAATACATACATACATACATACATACATACATACATACACACATACACACACACATACGTATATGCATACATACGTACATGCATACACACACACATAAACACATACACCAATACACACATACACATACATACATACATACACACACACACAAACACACACAAGTTATTTTCATGGCAATGGTAACAAACTTTGAGTTTCGTCGAACAATTTTTATCTCGTGCGAAACTGTAGTAGTTGCCATATTTGCATGTTTAGATCAGTTAAATATATAATTGATTTGTGATTCCTTCTAGCCTCTTGTAATTAAGCTGCTTGTAGGTATCGACCACATCAGAGCACCGACTGAGAGTTTGGTCTCAAAGCCAGTCGACGTTGCAAAGGGACTCTTCGGCAAATTAGAAGGGACTTCTACTAAACACTGGCTGTCTGAAGGAGCTGACAGTCTTAACAAAGGTGACACAAGGTCAGCTAGATTCTCGATGCCGCTCAAAACAAGGCAACCACTCAGGTATATTCAAGTTCTTCCTTGACTTTTCTCAATTTTAATACATTTGTCAGGGTAGAGATATAGGCGGCAACAGCACACGGTCCTTATCATGTAGGTCTTTAGGCAAAGTGGCTTCTCTTTGATAGTGGAATCCTTCGGCAAAAGCTGTCACAACCTTCTGGGTTCAGTTAAGGATATCCACTTAACCGGTGTCTTTCCCGCCAGTCTCTTTGGCCGACAGAAGCGTCCTCCCCTTGTAGTAAAGGTGAAGTTGTTTTTGTAGATGCCAAGAAGTTATAAGTGGGAGTAGAGGTACAGATCCACTCTCTCTTAATTTTTACTTAAATTGAGGTGATTGGTTTCTTTCACGCTCCGGCCTCTTTACCCTCAATAAAAAAGTCCCCGGCGCCGATTGCATAGGGGGGTGCATGAACCTCAGAGCCAGTCTTGACTTGGACACTTTGGAAAAGGAAAGAATCTCCTTTGCTTCCGGGAGCCGACACATATTTCCTCGATCGCCCAGCCCATCCACTTTAACGTCTGTGCTTTCTACGCTTCCCTCCATCCATCAACACTATAATAATCCTCAGAAGAGTAGGTCGAAGTTCTCAGCCAAAACGTCCAATCCCTGAAGACTAAGCTCACATCGTGTCGTTTTTCAAGGACATGTTTTTACGTTCTAGGCCTGCGTTTCATATGAGAATTAGTTTAAATTAACAAAGGACGACAAACTGGGCTTGTCACCGGTGTCAATCATGCCTAAGCAATCCTCGTTCTTTGGTTAAGATGGCTGGTCTCTGCGCACTATGGTCCGAGGACGGAAGCAGCAACCACCTCTGAAATTTTGGCAACAAAGCCCACTTCAAAAAGGCGCAAAAGCTTCAAAACTAGTTCAATATTTTCAAAGTTTATTATTCACCAACGAACGCACAGGTGTGCATTCGTTGGTGAATTAGGTGAATAATAAATTTTGATAGTATCAAGATGTACGGTACAAATGTAAAAAAAAAAAAGAGTTCAGCATTATTCAGTGACTGTGTTCATACTAAAATCATTTCAACATTATTCATTGAAAACTTCCATTCTAAATGTATGAAAACTTGTCGTTTAGATGAAAACATGTAAGAAAGGACAAAACATGTGTACGTAAATACAGCATAGAGATTTCATAAGTCGGATAAAAATAACTAAAGCGATTTGGCAAAAAAAATTTTAACCGACACCAAGGTTTTGGCAGAACGTAAATTATAGGATTTTATTTCGAAATATATCCTATTCTACTTGCTGTCGAAGCACGGAATGTCTTTTCCAGTTCTGTTTTCACTCTTCACAAGTACCTGAAGTGAATCCTTGATGTGTGACAGAGTGGCACACCAAAGCATTTCGTCAACAAGGATTTCAGTCTCCCGGTCCCTTTTCATCTAAATATTACAACCTAGAATTCTCTTTAATTCGCTTCCTGGCTTCGTTTTTTGTCGCTTGGTATTTCACTTAATTTTCCTGTTACTTTACAGGTCACACTACTTATCACCTCATCTCCCCTGGTGCTACACAATTACTTAAACTACTCCAGCTTAAGACAATTTTGTTTATAATATTATATAATGTAGGTCAGCACAATCACTTTATTATATAAGGTAATACAAGGCTACATGTTTCGACTATAACCTAGTCATCCTCAGGCCTATATTAACAATTGTGTTACCAGATGCTATGCACACTTTGGGATCCCATCGTGTTTACATTCGTGGAATATATCAATTAAAACGTTTGTCTAAAACGTGTGATGTGCAAATACACCTTTTAGACAAAAGTTTTAATTAGATATATTCCACGAATGTAAACACGATGGGACCCCAAAGTGTGCATAGCATCTGGTAACACAAATGTTAATATAGGCCTGAGGATGACTAGGTTATA
>Ga0123352_10001490_pt1 | contig 31201 bp, 15 predicted proteins | sample TergutLab28metaG_FD_89700 | JGI IMG/M metagenome (GOLD analysis project Ga0123352, IMG submission 89700) | Labiotermes labralis P1 segment gut microbial communities from Petit-Saut dam, French Guiana - Lab288 P1 | ecosystem: Host-associated > Arthropoda: Insects > Digestive system > Gut ...
ATACCACACCACACCACCCCAGCCAAACCACAACGTAACACCAACACACATCGAACCAGAGCAATACAACCCATGAAATAACTCAACAAATATGTCGCAAGCTCCTGAGGATGGATGTATTAACATCCGAAACATGTTGAACATTAAATAATGAAATAATAAAGCAAGTGGCATCAAGTTGGTCTCTCTTTATTCAACTATCAAGATGATGCACAGTTCAATAAACATAAGATTCACATGAGATTTCTAATGTATTGTTACAATATTGAAAGCTCTCAAAATTGTACACAGCTACTGCGGAATAAACACACCACAACTCGATAACAGTTCCATACATGTGTGCAATCTTGAAGTCATGTTGTGTTATGTGTGTCTGATTCCTAATACCCAGTTTTGATTGTACAATTTTCTTAGTCTGTGGGCACCGAGAGAAGAAAATTGAACATTAGAAACCATCATGTAATATTTAATAGAACCAGCTTTCTTGCAGACTTTTTATGCATCTTCTGTGAAAGGATATTAATGTATTTACCTTGATAATGAGATTTCCCCACATTCTGGTAAAAATTTGAAGGAAAAGTAGTTTTAGCACTTAACCAAGATATCATATTGTTTCACACTGCACTGAGAAGTTGTGTGTTTTTGTGTTGATAATACAGTGACGTCAGTATACCTCATACTTATGAATTTAAATTTTACATGATTTTCAGTTTTTTAGAATATCAGAATGTGCGTAACACAAGTTTACCTGACTTTGGTTTCCCAAGATCACATCCTGTGATTTTTTTTGTCATTGACAGGCACGCTTGCCTCACGCAGTTTCAGAAAGGGAAATTCGCAATTTAAATACCATTGATTGGGTGTAAAAATCGTTATTAGCACAGTACTGTATGACCTAAATAAATTCTCTCTATTCACCGCAGGGAATTACTATGCCTGAGAAAATGACAGTGACATCTGTGATGACCCTTGAAACTTGAATATTGAGAATGTTATCAGTTTGGGAATACTATATAGAAAGCTAATGTGCTTCTTCCAGCGCTGTTCCTTTTGGGAGATTGAAAGCAAAGACATATATGAAATCATGCTGAAGGATGTTACTTTATTGTGGAATGTATCTCAAAGGCATACCCAGGAATTATAATCTGAGTCTTAAAAAATGTAGAACCAGTTAAATTGTGTACAATTATTGTGGTAAATGTAGTGAAAATGTAACATTTCCATTAGTTGAATTTACCTTAAACTGTTCAATTGCATGTGCCTTCTACCATATATCCATTTATGAATATCTGACAGAAAATAAAGATGCAAGTACCTCATCTTATACTCAGGTAAATACAGTACATGAAGGTGTGGCATGTCCTGTTTGACTTGTATGTATACCACCTTCTATTCATAACATTTCAGCAATTTGAGTTATACTGATGAGATTAGTATTGTTCCATTTCAAACCTGAAGTAACTCAATGGATAAGCTATAAAAAGTTCAGCTGCAGGCAACATAAGGAGTTGTTCTGACTGGCAAACACTTCATTATGACACTTTCACTAAGTGCCAGCCTAGAATCTACTTTATTGTAAATGCTTATTGTGCATAAATCTCAATGTTACATGCACTTTTGGATAACTGCAGGTCTACAAAAAATTGAATCTCCTAGACTTTCCAAAATTATACACTATAAACCAACAAAATGCACCTTTTCTAAATTAATACTTTAATTATTAATTTTTGATGTCTCCTACATGTTTTGAACCTGAGGGTCCATCTTCAAGAAGACTTTTTTTTTATATAGGTAGGTGTAGTATGTTTTACGCATCAGTATAAGCAGTATTTTAGGTAGAAGAGCGTGTTCGAGAGTTTGAACACACTCTTCTACCTACAAGACTGTTCAAAGCCACTCTTCTACCTACCAGATTGCTTATACTGATGCATGTAAAACATACTATATCATACCTGCGACATCCTTCTTTCTGAAGATGGAACCTTGGGTTCAAAACATGTAGGAGACATCAATAATTAAAAATTAAAATATTAATTTAGAAAAGGTGCATTTTATTAGTTCATATTGTATATTTATATTATGAAGCATGATGCAGAAAGCATTAAAAAAGTATGTAAAATGTGTTAGCTTTTGTCTTGCATATTAGGGAAATATTGATACCAGTTATGGGCAGACTGTGTCCTTCTTGAATAGGAAATTTCACTTGTGTGTCACAGTTAATAGGGCTATAAATTTCAGTGTTTTAGTATGCCTCCATAGGAAATGCAGAAAATATTTATCCTTGGAAATTTAACAATTCATCTCTTCTGAAATTTTCTTCTCTGTCACTACTTCATGAGACATTATTTGCAGCAGGAAACATAGTGGTAAAGAAAAGGTGCGACTCGTGAACTTTTGGCAGTCTGAATTGCAGCTGAGTTTGTTCATTTAACAGTCGTGTCATAGTAATTCTCAGACCCAGAAGCTGCATTTTGCTATTTCATATGTAAATTAGTCATTAAGATTTTTAATGGGTGTTTGCAGTGAAGGAAATGCATCATTTGCAATAAACAGATGAATATATTTTAAAATCCCACCAATTGTAAATTAATACATATGCTTTCATAGTTTCATTTTTGTAGGAGTTCTGATATATTTTCAGCCTTTATATTAAATATTATAAAAAGTGGATGACTGTTAATGCTGTTGTACTATCAGAAGTGTGACTGAGGTTGCTTTATGTGAAGTGTAGTACATGGTGCAGTTGCTGTCCTCTCCCTTCTGCATTTTAGTAGCTTAGTCTGATCAGTTGTGCTTTAACTTGTGTTTCTTGTAGGAGACTGTAAATAGTATATGAATATTATTTGCATGTTATTTCTCCTGCACTGTTTTTGGATGTGGTGTTAAGAATGGAATGTAATTTTGCATGTTGGCTTGTGCTGTTGAATGTTTTGTTGCACGTGTTTGTCACACATACATACTGAAAACTGGAAATTTTCTGAGTTTATACAGAAACTGTGATTTATGTGTGGATGGAATGCTATTTAAAAAGAGGGAAGATGTGGTTGAATGAGTTCCATTGAACTTAAGTATGAAGAGGGATGTGAATATTTTATCTGAGCTAGCACTGTAATTTTAATTTCTTAGTATTAACTTCCATGTTCAGGTAACTATACTTTGTCTTAAGAGTTTGTTTGCTTTAAAAGTCACTGTTCAAGTAGTTAAACTCCTAATTTAGACATTTATTTTAGAGTAATATTCTTTTAAATTGGTTATAATTGAAACCCAATCTTGTGACAAATGAAGAAATGGAATTTATTGAAAGGAGCCAAACATCATTCTAGCAGATTGTTGTTTTAATTGTGTCAAATAAAATAAATAAATAAATAAATATATATATATATATGGTCTAAATGTGGTAAAAGTTGTGATATCCAACTGCAGTTGATCTAGAAATCTCTGTTAGCCAGAAACGGACTAGGATCTCATGCCATTGCAGTTTAATTTGTTGAAGTGGGTGCTAGATTTCAAATGTTCACAGACATTACTTGAGATTTGCATAATTATAAAATTCCACAAAGGTAAAATTAATTAATTTTTGATGCCAAAGACCACCAAGACAATAAGTAATGTGAGGAATGGCAGTGAAAGAGCTGAGGTTTAATGCTATATAAAAACTATTTTATATTTTAACTCAGATGTTGCATTCCTCTAACCATATTGCTGTTTAAAACTTCATGCAGTGAACAATGTCAGTATATTTGATCGCTTAGAGTAGTGCACCTTTACAAACCTTTAAGTGAGATGTTGTGTTATAGGTGATCTTCAGCCAAAGCTCAGATTTGATGGAACGCCAGTCCAGTATGGCATCATCAACAGAAGAAGTGTCAGGCCCGATGAACGACCTGTCTGGTGGGTCTCGACGTGATGAAGGTACAACTGAGCAGTTTGGTGTCTTCAAAGACTTCGACTTCCTTGAATATGAGAGTGAAAGTGTTGAGGTATGTATTTCATACTACAGGGAGGAAGTTCTTTCATATTACCACACTAGTAATAATGTTACTGAAGAAAGAAATCTATTTTGTTGCGAAGTAATGGGTATTTTCTCTTTGTAGAATTGGAAAAGATCGTTCATGGACAGGTTTGTAAGTTTGTTACCAAACTGTGCATTGCTAATTCATGAAATCGTATAGAGGGAGCAGAGATACAGCTCCACTCATTCTTAACCTCACCACTAGATGGTGGTAAGTAGTCACCATACCCTGGCCGCTCTGCATCCAGGAAAGAACCCTGGTACCTATTGAATAGTCAGTCTGGACATTTTGGAGAAGAGCAAAATGTCTTGCCTCTGCCAAGATTTGAACCACAGCTCATGGCATAGTCACTCTGTTGACTATGGTCTCATGGCTGCTACTAATAAAGTGGGCTAAAATTAAAAACTAACACACACACACACACATATATATTAAATTTTATACATCATGCATTTCCTCTTTTCATTCCCTTGTATGCTAAACTTTCGTACCCCTGTTCTATGTATTGTGTTTCACAAATTCTCAACACAGCACAAAAGGTAGATTGACATGTTTGAATGTATGATGGCAAATGAAAATTAACTGAGCTGGTTTATCAGAATTGCATTTAATGTTACTAGTCACCTTGTTATGTTAGTTTCACTGTATTTATGGTGTGTGTTGTAGGGTGAGAGTACAGACAACTTCAACTGGGGCGTGAGACGAAGACCACTGAGTGATGGAGAAACAGAAAGAGAACCAAGTCTTCGCCAATTGGAAGAGAGTCTGAGTGAGAAAACACCTGTTTTGGGAAAGAGGAAGGTATGTGGCAGAGATAAACTCAGTTCCACTTCATGAGACTTTGTTGTTAAAACCTGTCATTGCACTATGTATTACCTGTACTCAAAAAATTTCTTTAAACTGAACTGTGCCAGTTTTGTGGATTTTACATGGAAAGCCTACAATTAAAAACAAAAAACTTTTTTTTTTCTGTTTTCTTTCAGCCACGAGGTGTAGCTGAAGAATCCTCAGATGATGAAATAGGTTCTGAATCTCCACTGGATGAAGTAGCTGTGGCCCCAGAGTTTGGTGGAAGTTCTGTGGCAGGAAGTGGAGTTTACCCACCGTCTTCACTTAGTTTGCGTGAACATCGGACACGACATGACTCGGGCACACGCTCAGATACATCGTATGTACCATGTCAGTTTGTGTGACAGTCAAGTTAATCATCGTGCATTACTGTAATCATAAGAAATTTGCTTTGTCTTACAAACTTTGTTGAACTTGAATCTTAGGGTATGGCATCCCATTGTGATGTGCATGTACAGAGATGAGAAAAAGGACCATCAGGCACAACCATGTTTGAAAAATGTTTTTATTATAGAGAGTCCTGCTTGTTAGAGTTTATTCACAGGCTGTCATCAAGCACAGGCTAAAAAATATATGTACAGCAAAATTCCTATAATCTGATGTCCAGTAGTTTCGATAACCTGATAATCCGGCACTTTAGAAGAGTAGTCTCAAGACTGGAAGTTTGGATTTTCACCAGAAAAGGTTTCATCAAGGAAACAGGTAGATCTCAGGGACATGTTCAAAAAGGCCACCAAGTGTTTCTGTACATCAACTGTTGTGGTATCTCCTGACCTACTTTCTCCTACTCCATCAACTTCTTCAACTATGAAGACTCAAGAAACACAGAGGAGGACCCTGATGAAGGAGATATCCAAATGGAATATTTCTGTGATTAATTGTACAGCCCAAGTATAGGAGCAGGAACAAAAAATTGTCTAAAAACTTAGGTCAGAGTAGGTATTGTCTGATAATCCGTAATAGTCGATATTTCTTTACCTGTGAGGTCCCATGCGAGTCAGAGTAACAGAATTTTGCCAAATATGAGAAAAAACACTTGTTATGTTTTATATAAGTGCTTTTTATCATACATATTTTTTAGCCTGTGGCTGATGATATCTTCTCTATAAGCCAAGACATGTAATAACCTCAACATTAACAATATTGTCCAAATATGGTTGTGATTGATGATCATTTCATTCATCTTTTTCTTTACATTGCTCTTGTAGTATGTTCATTGCATGAGTTACAGTTCGATGACCAGGGTTAGCTTGTTCGTATGCTGCATATGAAGTTTGATAAATCAGTAAATATTTATTAATTAAGCCCATTTTGTACTTAATATATAGTACAGAAATTCTTTTACAATGCTTAATGAACTAAAATTTGTGTGGTAATATTGTGGTTTTTATTTACTGTTCATGGGGTTAGACCATTAAGAATATAACAGTATTTTATGCCAACATTTATCTGCTTAGTGGTTCAAGTACTGGTGACCTGGGAGATGTAACTCCATGTAATGCATCCCCAAACCTCTCAGCTCTCATGGCTTTCCGCCCAATAATGCGAGATGATACTGAAGAGGTGTGGAGACTTCAGATTCAGTCACTTCTCAACCAAATTCCAGCTTCACCTATGGAATTGTTTCAGTTGTTGCATCGGCTTATTAAGGTGCCTAATAGTTTTCTTTTATGTACTTAACATTATTACATAAATGCTGTTTCCTGCAGGCTTCATAATACAGGGTTATTCAAAATGATTGTCGGGGTTTTAACAACTGCCACCTCATTCTCCAGATGCAACCCCATGTGATTTTTTTCTATGGGGTTATATCAAGAATCAGGTTTATGTTCCACATCTTCCTGCAAGTATCCTGGAACTGAAGGTACGAATCAGAACCGCCATTGAAACCATCACCGCTGACATGCTACAGACAGTTTAGAACGAACTTGATTATCATGTTGATGTTTGTAGAATCACAAAGGGTGCACATATAGAGCACCTGTAAGGTATGTAACAAAAAATGGAGTGTTGTTCTATTAAATGAAAAAATACATATATTCCTATGTCATGTGTATTTTGTATGATAAGTTGTTAAAACCCTGACAGTCGTTTTGAATAACCCTGTATTATGTGACAGCCATAACCTAAACAAAATAATACTTCTTTAAAATGCTATCTTTCTACCCCAGTTAAACAATAATTACAATGGAATGAACTTCAGAATTTTTGTTAGACTTAATCCAAAGGAAGGCTTATGTTGCATTAATGGAATTATGATTCAAGGCAGCTTAGAATGTTGATTACATATGCCAGGAATTCATTACTAACATTTAAAAATTTATGGACCATTTTTCCTAGTAAATAATATAGTTCTTTGCAGTGTGATTTTTTGTGCTTTTGAAACTTTATAGAAATTGGTGCTGGTAGACCCATACAGAAGTGAAAAGAAGCATAAAAGATTACATTTGAAACCTTTTTGATTCAAGATTGTCTTATTGTGGGTAGTGACACCCTAGGTAAGGACAAGGAGTTGAGGTCATTGACCGTCAGCATAGAAAGTTTTCCTAGTCAGTGAATCTGTGTAGGGTTTTCTTCCTCTAGAGGTTTCCTTTATAACATCAAGGCCTTCATGGTGATGAAAATTGAAATTGAAGCAATTTGTGTTAATGATACTATGCAGTTTCGTAGATTCTTACCTGTTGGAATCGCAGCTTTTCGTGACGCAGGATTGCAGAATCCTTATCACCACAAACACCCCACATCTTATCTATCTCTTATCAGTATTTTGTGCTCTTTTGTACTAAAAATACAATGTCCAATGAGCATTGACTGTCCTGCACTTGAAATGGGTTATTCTGTACAGAATACTGCTTTCTGGGTTGTGGTACAGCACAGTCTGGTAGAAATTTACTGTCCAGAGAAACCTGCTGTTTTCTTCTTTTACTCTGAAGATAGGGGCAGCAGGCTCCCTAAGAATGTTGCTGTATTTCTGCATGTGGCCACATGGCGTTACTTCTCAGAAGACAGTATTCTGCATAGTCACCTCAATAAGCACCTCAGATCTCATTGGTTATTCAGTAATTTTTCACAGTTGTACAAACAGTTGAGCTCGCATGTCTTATAAATGTACAAGAAGTGAATTATAGAATATTGGAAATACCCTTAATAACTGGCAACTTCGAATTTGCTTTCAGGATGTGAGCAGCAAAACTGTATCCCTCACTCACGAAGCTTGTCAGTATCTTTCTGGCAGTTCAGCTGTGACATCTTCGCAGGGGACAGCATTGTTAGGATCAAGACTGCTTGTTGTTACAGAGTTGCTTTCAAGTCAGACAGAGCCACCTCATGTGTGGATCAGTCCCAGTGCAATCAGTAGTCCTCGCCTCACTGAAGCCCTTAGGTTTGGAATGTTGGAGATACAGGAGCACTGGGAGACTTTCCTAGACAGGAAAGACCATGTAACTGAGGTATTTTGTAGTAGAGTCTGATTGTAATCTCATGGAATTGCGTAAAGAACTGATGTGAATACACTCTTCTTGGGTGTATCTACATGAGGTACTGGAGGGATTTTGGATTAGTTGGTTGCAAGTGGCTAGAGTGTAGTGCATTCTATATTACCCACTGCTAACCAGACAAAAACACAGCCCTCATAGGAGAGCCATAATGTGCTATGGCACTGTCTAAGACAGGGAACACTAGAATTATTCATATTCACAGACATGAAGTAGCATACACTATATAGGAGTGCACATCAGAATGAACAGTAAATGGAATGAAAATTATGTATAGAGGTAAGAACACCAACCCCTATTTTAAGAAAGAGAGGAAGTTCTGCTCCCTGCATTTTCACCCTATCTGGCCACTGTGTAACCCCAACTCTTCTTGTACATCAGGATATAAAAAAGTGGCCTGTGCGTACAGGTGCCATAAGATGTGATCAGACCATACCAAGTTATATTTGCATGCATCTGTATTATTGTGCCTTTGTGTGTTGTAAAAATGCAGACTTCCAAGCAGTCTCTTCCATTCAGATCTTCGGACTAAAATTTTGTATGCCTTTCATGTGCCCTTGTGCCCCACCCAGCTGATATAAGTAGTTTTGTATTTTTATTGATTTACCAACCAAAAACATATAAAAAGAAATGGTACAGCAGTCATGCTCAGGAATTATATTTGGGAGTTGCCTGGTTAGATCTCAGCCAAGTTACTAACTCCTCACTATGCATTTACTTTTTTTTCCCCATCCTGTTACTTCCATGTCTATTAGGTTTAGATAATGACTTGGTATGTATTATAAACTTGATTGAAAGTATCATGATTATATCATGACTGGTGACAGGATGCAGAACTCTTATTGTAAATGATATTAAAAAAAGCCTAAAATGTTGCTTCAGCCAGACATGACCACTGCCTCACCAGATTCCAAAGTGTAAAACATTTTTGATAAAATACACAGTGCGGTCCAAAAGTTTAAGCCTGATTTTTTTAAAAATTGAAGACACATACTTTTTTGTTTATTCAAAATAAGGTCCAATGGTATATATACAGGCTTTTGGGCAGTCGTACAGTTTCAGAAAATCTGTCAAAAATATCTCTTTTTGGACCTTCTTTAATTCATCAGTTACGACTTCTTGGATATCAGCAACATCCACAAAGTGGAGTACTTTTAACTTCATTTCCAACCTGGGGAACAGAAAATAATCTGGTGGAGGTAAATCTGGAGAATACAGAGGGTGATAAAGGGTTGTAACATTTTTTGGGGTCAGAAATTGGCAAACACTTGCAGCTTTGTGGGCGGGCACATTATCATGCAACAAGAAAAAATCTCAAGAACAGAACGCAGCTGGACGAACCCGTTGAATGCACTTAAGGAGGTGATCCATTACTCCTTTATAAAATTCTGCATTTACTGTTTTTCCCTCTTGTACAAATTCTTTGTGCACTACGCCTTGAGAGTCAAAAAAAGTTATCAACATGGTCTTGATGCAGGACCTTTAGAATTTCAGTTTCTTCGGCCAAGGGGATGTTAAAAAATTTTTGTCTGCATCAGCCATTGTGATAATGTCTTGGCAAGATGTGACTCGATCTTCCCTTTGCTCAGGTGTCAAGGAGTGCAGAACAAAATGTGCACACAACTATCTCTTTCCCAAATCCTCTTTCAGAATCCAAGGAACTACAGTCTTGGGGATGTTCAAAGATTCTGCTATCATTCTTGATGTGATTCAACTGTCATTTTTGACCAAATCAGTGACAGCAGCAATGTTTACCTCAGTTCAATTCAATTTTGGACGGCCATCTCTCTCGTCATCTTCCAGCTCCCTTCATTCTCAAAATCGAGAATACCACCTAAAAACGTTAGATCAGTTCAGAGCCTCATTCCCATAACACTTTTGCACCAATACTACTGTTTCTGTTGCAGATAGACTGCCTTTGAAACAAAATTTTATGGCAACTCTGTTCATTTCTGCCATAAAGATTCTGTATAAAGAAAACTGACTTTACAAGATAAGTAAAAACTCGTACACTGTCTAAGATAAACAAACAAAACTTGGTGTGTGAACAGATGTTGGTTGATAGTACTTAGTTAGTGGGTTGGCTGGTAGATCACTCTAGTTCTGTTGTTTAAAAAAAATCAGTCCTAAATCTTATGGATCGCACTGTGTATGTAGAATTCAGTGGCATGAATGCTTTATATGAAGTATATGTTCTTAATTGATAAGATACTTGTGAAAAAGTTGTTGAGCTGTTTGTTTCTGTGGCTTTCATGGTTTATCATACCATAATAAAAGCAGTGGAGACACAGGTATGAGGTGGTATCCAAAATTTTCCAGACTGACGCTGTAAAAATGGTAAAAGTCACCGTAAGGCCTATTGGCCACCGTCACCCTTGAAGTAGTTCCCTCCCTCATGTAGACGCTGGTCCCACTGTCTCCTTCATTTTTGGAATGCTTCCTAGAAGTCCTTTTCTATCAGAGTGTCAAGCACTCTCCGTGATTCGGTCTGTATCTCCTCATTGGTATCAAACCAGCATCCTTTCAGCTTCAATTTCATATTTGGAAATACGAAGAAGTCACAGGATGCCAAATCAGGGTAGTACGATGGGTGGGGGATGACAGCCATTTTAATTTTCACCAGAAACTACTGGGTGAGGATGGAAATGTGAGATGGGGCGTTGTCATGGTGAAGCAGCCAGGTCTATTCTTGCCAAAGTTTGGGGCAACATCTTCGCACGTTTTCATGCATTCGCCACAAAATGTCGCAGTAGAACCTGGAATTAACAGTTTGGCCTGTTGGGACAAATTCTTTGTGCACAATCCCCTTGACCTCAAAGAAAGTGATGATCATGCTCTTGACATTGCTTTTCACCTGTCTGGCCTTTTTTGGCCTTGGTGACATGGGGCTTTTCCACTGGGAGGATTGTTGCTTTGTCTCAGGGTCATAACCGTAAACCCAGCTCTTATCACCAGTGATGACCCTGGACAAGAATGTTTCATCATTGGAAGCAAGCTGACGAAGTTCAGTGCAGACGTTAACGCACTGCTGCTTCTGGTCAGCTGTCAGGATCCTGGGCGCAAATTTGGCTGTGACACGGTACTTGCCCAATTCTTCCGTCAGAACCTGTTGGCATGTCGCATAACCAATTCCCACCTCCTCAGCAATGTAGTGAATGGTCTGATGTTGATCTTGATGGACGAGCTCTTGAATTCATGCAACAGTTGCAGGAGTTGTGCAGCTTCTGGGTCTCCCTTTGTGTCCGTCATCGTCAACTGATGTGCAACTGGGCATGCCATTGAAACACCTGTGCACGACTCAAGCTTTGATCCCCGAAGGCTTGTTGAATCATTATGAGAGTCTCTAGCACTTTTCCCAAGCTTGGTACAAAATTTGATGCACACTCGCTGTTCCTTTCTCTGATCCATCATGAAAATCACCACAGGTCACGAACACGACTCCAAACAAATGCATGTGAAAGCTGCCCACGTCCACCCAGCTACATGCAACTTGGCACACTGACTCACTAGACATGGTAGTCCTGCCATCTACTGGTGCTTCACGCTACCACAACTGCTGTATAGATGGTGGCACCAGTCCGGAATATTTTGGATACCACTTCGTACAAAAAAATAACATTTCTACAATGGCATTCTTTACTGTTGTGATTTACAAGGATGGGTAATGTGTCCGTATGAAGAGTTAATGGAACCCATGTTAATAAGGAAAGAAGTAAGGTGCTTGGATTTTGTGTTTTTATTAGATTTTCTGTTTGTAATAAGCATGATAGTTGAATAGTTAGTACTAATAATTTGCCTTTTGGAGGCCTCATTTTTAATCAGGGCCTGGAGGCTGGCTATCCTGACTAAGGTTTTTCCTTCCTGGCAAAATGTGGCATATATCTAAAATTAGGTCATAGCACTTTCGTTGTGCTTCCATTTAACAACAGTATTCATTGATCATCCTACCATTTGACACTATATAGTCCAAGTTAGTAATGACATTGTTAACAGTAAATATGTAAAAGTATCTATATGTGAGGCAAATGCCAATTTTTTATTTTATTACAAAACTAGCATTATTTTTTATTTTATTTGCATAAATGTAAGACTCGTTTGAAATTTTATGCCATGTTTCAGGTAAAATTAGAGTTTGTGTTTTACAAATTGTTTGTTCCAAATCCATAATTTCAAGCATCAGTTCAGTAGCTACTCACAGAGTATTCAATTACCTTTGTCTTTTTTGCAGTGTGTTGATGCTGTGAAGACAACTGTGAAGCTAAACCTGCTTGGAGAGAATCAGTCTGAATTGGGCAATGAGGAACTAATTCTTGATCTAGGACGAGCTCTCTACAAGCTGCTTTTCCAGTTATTACTACTCATTGAAGCTTCCAATAAGATGGTGGCTGCCCTTACAACAGTGGCTCACAGCAATCATGTACTGATTTGTTCCGATTCTTACTTGTTTCACCCCAGACACATATATTTATGTTACTCAAATCCCAGGCTCATTCCTGCCATTTAAATATTTTGGAAGGCTGTGTCCTCTTGCTTGATTTGTGCATTTTTCAGCAGAGCACTGCAATGTCGTAAAGAAATTAATCACATTTTTGAAAGATTGCACCATTCAAAATAAAACTGTTGGTGTACGTACTATAAAGCTTCTGGCAGAGTCTTTGGTATCCACTGATGTTTTTTTACAGTTTGTTATAAAATTTGTTATACTCACATCAGTCTCATAAATTTTTAAACTCATTCTCCAAATGGTAACACACCACACTGCCAAAAATTTGAAAGAAAAAAGTGGTTGTGATAAAAATAAAAGTTAAAATTTTTTTTTCTGCCTGAAGGAAGACTTGAATATTTGTTTGGTACAAGTATATTGATTCCATTAATCTTTTAAAATGTGTATCAGCATGCATTATGAAAAACTAAAACTCAGAAACTTAAAAGTCTTTGATTACATAAAGTTTAACATATTCATATACTCTAAAATATTTTGGCTTATTTTTATTACAGTATTTACGATCACATGTATATGAATATGTACAGCAGTTTAAAATCCCACATTGAAAACACATTTTATGGTGGTCACATAAAATACTAGAACAATATCCTTGTGAGATTTGAAATTTTTGAGCTAATAACTGAAGATTAACACGTAGTGTGGTAGAGAGTTACAGATGTTTCAGAGGAAACCTCTTACCTCATCAGGGTAAAAGACTGGAAGCAGTAGTTCCCTCCAAAATGTAGGTAACTAGCTATCTTGTTACACCATATCATGTCTCAAAATACCATAATGAAAGTTATTAGAAGTGTGTTACGTGTATTGTAGTTTCAGGATATTTCTGCTGAGGTGGCAATTGTGAAGGCTAATTTGACCAGGGTAGTAGAGGAAGGAGGGGACTCTGACCATGGCACACCAACACCCACACCCTCACCTGCTCCTACGCCTGTCCCTGCTGGCTGCGAGGAGGTGGAGACAGCATTGATGGAACTAGTGAAGGCTGAGAAGTGGGCATCAGCCCTCCGACATGCCCGACACAATAGGTTTTGTAGAATTATGCTTCTCTTTTCAACTGACATGAATTTATTTTCATTTGTACCCCTCCTTCTCTTATTGGATACTTTTATCAATGCATAATATTCTGCTACACACAAGCTCAAATGGTCAGACTTTAACATGTGCTGTGTTAGAATCTCTTCAGGACAGTATGTTTCTGAGGTGATATGTGGTTTTTCTCATTTACATCACTTTTCGAATTTATGTGATAATTTGCAGTATAACGTGATTTGGCATAGGCGATACATGATAATTTTCGGTTTAACCCTTATCCTGCTAACGTGGAGAATATAGTGAGCTTCTAATAATGCCAGCAGATGGCAGATGGGATTTAACTCGGCGTTTAAAGGGTTAACAAGATTCAGCATACATGTGCTGCGTTGGAGAATGACAGAAACCGATGTCCCTTTCATGCCATCAGTCGTGTATGAATCATATCACTTGGGTGATGAAATTCCCCCTTCAACAGCAGTTGCTTTTGTTACCAAAATTAGTGAGAAAGGTAAATCTACATCATGTAGTGCAGTCCAAGTGAAAAAGTGGAGAAAAACAGTTGGTACTGAAGATGAATTTGACATAACAAGCTGGCTTGAAAAAGGATCACACTGAGCCTTGCCAAAATCTGTGGATGTGAACCTTTTAAATTTTTATGGTATTAGAAATAAATAAATATGTTGTATAGAAATGTATGTATACTGTATGGAAATGTATACATACTGTATATACAGTATGTGTGTACGCTACAGGTCAGTATGTCCACTAGTAGTATAGTCTTACAGTATGGTGAATGAGGTTGTCAATCCCCTAACCCCCAGGAAATACACTGTTTTAAATGGGAATTTTGTGTTCATTTTCCACAATTTCGATTTGTGCGACTTTCTCAGGAACATAACCCTGGCATAAAACGAGACCTGCCCGTACTTCCAGATCCTTTCCAGTTCATTATTTAGTATCATCCCTCATTCAACACTACAGTTAGTGGAATTTTCATTAAATAAGTACTCTTAATACTAATCACACACACACACACCATATATATATATATATGTGTGTGTGTGTGTGTGTGCACACATTTATTTGAAGTACAGTGTAATGAGCTTTTACTGCTTAAGAAGTTACTTGTCACAAAACACTCATTAGATATAGCAGCCAGTCATTCGTTGTAACTTATGCAAAAATGGTTTAATTTAGATCTTACCATATTCCAACACATTTTCCACTGTACATGTCCTGTTACAGAGGAGCACTGGCCACTGATGTTTGCCCATGTGGTACAGAGGAAGATGACATCACCACAATACTGAATGTGTTTTGCAAACACTTGGCTCATGACAAATCTGGTAAGTCAGTCTGGAAAGAAATTTATTATTTCTCAACCAGCTGGTGTGTCTAAACTGCAGTAATGCAATTCATTTGTAATTAGAATGTACTTTACTGTCTCTTTTTGTGCGCTCATATACACAAAAAAAACACACACACAACATTTAAAAATGAAATAGATTTTAATATATGGGAATATTCAGACATAATAAGATTACTGGATGGATCTGGTTCAGGATAAGGACATGTGGCAGGCACTTGTGAATACAAAATTGAACCTTCAAGTTCCATAAAATGCAGGGAATTTCTTGACGAGCCAATAACCGGTTAGCTTCTCAAGAAGGATTCTGCTCCATGAAGTAAGTATGTAATAAGATTAACATCATCGGCTATGTGACATTCTGTATTTGGTAGACAGAGACCTGGTGCAGCCTCCATCTTCAGGGTAGAAGAGTAAGCCAAGCATGGAAAAAGTTGTTTGTATATATATGGAAAGAGGCTTGGGACTAGGGCCATGGAAAAGACAGTGCACATGCCATACTTGAAAACAGTGTGATGATTTTAAAAATGGCTTTATTGATAAATAACGTATGTTTCATTAATTCTGTAGATACCTCTTGGTGGGACAGTAAACGGGGATGCACAGACAGTGGATTGAAGGGCAAGAACTGTAGTTATTATAATGGTGGTATTGTGGGTTAATCAGATCTGAAATACAAAGCCTTTGTATGGAACCATTACTACACACAATTTAACATCTAAGTGACCAATACAGGGTGTCAGAACCCAGAAGACTGTACTTTTTTAAATTGTCACTGCCAAGTATCTTCAACTGTCATGTTAACAGCAAGTAGGTTAATATTCAAATAAAAATGTTTCTTTTTGAATAGATATATTTGTGGTGACACGGACACAGCAAGACATGGCTGATGTGTTCACTCGACTGATGGAGAGCTTGTTTCAAGTGTTGGGGGCTGTAAATTCCCTAGACAGCCAGGTCAGAGAGCAACGGGAACATAACGAATCTTCCCTACGAAAGACTGAGTGTTAAGTAATGTTACTACTTCTGTAGTCTTAATCAAGTATTCTCAACCTTTTATCGCATGCTTCTTTTTAATTGATATTCCGACTCAGAACTGTGCTTAGAAGCTGTTTTGAAGTAGAGTTCGTAGTCTGTAGTCCACTACACATGAAGTATACTACCATTGACAGACCTATTTTCAAAAACTGAACCACATTATTGCCAAGTTTTCTCACAAGAAAGGGAAGGTAATGAGAACTTACTGGTAACATTAATGGTCCACAAGTTAAACTGAGAATTTAGAGTAACGGTTCCCAAAGATTTGTCCCGATAATATTAATCTAGGTAAAGTGCATGTCGGCTTCAGTTCATAATTGCAAAACACCTTTTTTAGGACTCATTCCTGCATAACAAGCCCAATTTGTACAGTTTTTCCAAAAATGTCTTAAGAGGGTTTTACTTTATTTATAAAACTGATTCATTGGTTCATTATTCCTGTATATAGGTAGAGCTTCTTAAAATGTGGGAACTTCCCGCTGTTAACTTTGCAGTTTGAGGCATGAATCCACATTGCGTAGATTAACAGTACCTTGGAAATGTTACATTCACTGTTGTAGTGACAGTGTACACAATAATAGATATTCTCCTTCATTATACCTTATTTTGTAATGTTTACTACTCCTGTCTCCTGTTTTCCCAAATTTCCTGTGTGTAACATTGCTTAGTCCACACGTTATAACTGAGTAATGTATTTTTCGTTACATTTTCAAAACTTCTCCTTCGACATGAGATGTGGTCTTATTTTGTATGTTGTCCTGACCAACTCAGTTTGGTTATATAGGTTGAGAATTCTTGATGGTGTTCGATTTATTTATTTATTTGTGTTGTGCATTGTGTAAGAATCAGAAATACTGACAGACATTGTCATTAGTATTTATGTACTCTTCTGATCACACACAAATTGCTTCTGCTGTTCACCGATGATTGTAAAACAAGATGTTCAGGAGCATGTTTGCAGAGCTGGGCACATTATGTTTGTGCCTGTCGGTGCTGGCAGAACATTGAGATAGTAGTGAAAACAAGGGACAAGAGAGACATGCAGAAAATGTAGGTAAAGTCACCACATTTCTTGGTCATGACACAGATCTCTGTGTCAGATGTTGAGCATGGCTAACGCAGCAGTGCAGCTGTCATTAAGATTAATGTCCACATCTTTCCTATGGCACATATTAGAGAGAATTTACAGGAGTTTCTGACATACTTGGTAACAAATGAAATCCCTCCAGTACTGCTCATTATGTGCTGTTGTGGTATTTGTGTGGTCAGATAGTGGGAGTGGAAGGACTGGACTTTGATCTGAGATTTTACTCTGAAATTAATTTTGACTTCTAAAAAGTGGGGTGTTTTCACTTGAAACATAGGAGGTAAACTTTCCCTCAAAAGAACATAAGTTTCAAAAAACTGTTAATGTGAAAAACTATAAATTCTTTCAACAGCAGTTTTTGAAGTTCCTGTGTTGAAATTAATTTTATTCTCAGTGTCTCTTCAATTTATTTGTAATGAATGTACAGAATGGTGGAGATTTAGTTTTTCTTGCAAATCACTAATAATTCTGTTTTTTTATAGTTTTGAATACCACTTTGAATTCCATTTATTCAGGATATGTAAATAAAATGTTTAAATTTATCATCACAAAACTTAAGTGACAAATTTAACAATATACAAACAAAAATATCCTTGTATTCAATGGGATCTTTCTGTATGTTGTACAAGAATATGCATACTCAATGAATTAGACTGAATATGGAACAAGGCAAAATAAAATAAAAAATGACAAAACTGTAAAGAGAGTGCGGAAGATAAAATTAGTGGCACTACTTGTGCTGGAGAACAGAGCTGTTTTTATTTAGTGAGAGTAATGTTTAGAAAAAAAAATCATGTATTTGTTCATAACAGGCTCTACAAAATAAGCCTTAGTCATTTGCAATTACATGCATTATATCACAACAGTAAAACAGAAAATCCAACCTTTATGGGCACATATTAAGACTGTCTCAGAGTTGTTATGTTTTAAGTGTAATGGCAATGTTAATTTTAAAAGAAAGGAAAGTTAAAAAATTTTGTCAAAATTAATGACATTTTAATTGTTTTCATTACTATCATAAAGAAGGAGCATAACAGCTTTGCAGCCCAGTATGAAGAGAACAGAAGTGGTAAATTCTTGTTTGTGTGGGTGGCACTACTGAAGTAACAGCCCACAATATGTGTAGTCATTCCTAAATTCAAACAGGCTACAGATGCCTGGAAAATGTATTCTGTTAGGCCCATATAATGCAATTAAATCCAAACAATATCCATTTTCATACTTTCAGTTTCATTCTGAGCATGTAAAAATCATTAAGAAGAAAAGAAAATTACTTTGATGTAAATATAACTTCAGAGAGGCTTTGGTTGTTTGACAGAACAGTTGTGACTAACGTGTATTATGGTGACTGTACACGTAAGTGCTTTAAGATACTTGAGCTAACAAACCTGAAGAAACATTGAACAGTTTTCCCTGGCATATGTGTTAAACTAGTGTATCTTTGAACTATGTACAAGATGTTATTGTGCATAAACAAGATGAGTCCTACATTAATGATTTTGGCCTAATTCCCATGTTTTGTGTATGGGCAGTAATACGTACTGGTCTGTATAGAAGTAGCTCATTACTGAATGTTCTGACTCCTATGTAAAGCTTACTAGACAATACATTTTTCTGTATGAACCTTGTGTCATGTCCAGTTTGCTAACAGTCACTTCATGTATGTGCCATTTGCAGCCAATGAGAAGTTTCCAGTTACACAGAAGATGTGTTTCAGGAGACATGTTTGTACCTTAGTGACTGTGATCATTGTGAGTGAAACATAAACCCTGTGCTTTGCATAGGTGATTAAGATCTTCAAGTAAATAGTAATTATACTCGTATTTGTAGTTTGTCCATACTGTAAATCATACACAATAAAGTGGCAATAAATGTATTTATTTGTACATGTTATTAGTAATCCATGAAAAGGCTTATTTTAATTAAATGCCATGTATAAATATGTAACATTTCTGTCTACTAATGATCATGAATCATTTGTAATTTACTGAGTTGCATGAACAGCCTCTTTGTCACAAAACGTGGAAAGCAGATGACCAGCAGCAGCAACAGACACAAGCACATTGCAGTGGCAGCATTGTTGTCAGATATGGGAACTGGGGAACAAGGATGTTTCAGTGCTTACTTCCAGATATCGACATTCTGTGACAGGACCATAAAGAACTGGAATTGCCATCAGTCTAGTCAACCCCCTTAAACCATATGAATGCTTCAAACTGTTGAAGTTAATTTTGAAATATTGTTTAGCTTGGAGGCATTTAATCACTGCAACTGCACAGTTGTGGGTGTAAAGGTCTCAATAATTCAAAAAAAGAAAATTAAAATGACCAGCAGGCTCCCTGCTCTTATCTTTCAAGAACTGTCCTGTTTGCCACCTTACAACTTGCATATGGGTCTGAAACAGGGCTGCAGTGGACATCTGACAGATGGCTGTGTATATTATGGACAGGTTAGGAAATGTCCACATGTAAAACTTGTGGCATATTTGCATTGTTATTGTTTTTATATGTTACATTTCTCATTTCCCACAAAAACTAAATACTTATAAAAATTTCTCCGTATCTTGGCAACAGAACCACAACAGATCATCTTGGTGAGATATCGTAGGCAGGGAGACTAAACAATCATATGTGATGGTCACTTGTTTCTGCAGTTCTTACCATACACAGCAAACTGTCTCAATCATGGGTGCCAGTACACAGGCCATCACGTGGAGTGCCTGTTACTTCTGGTTCGATTTGAAATATGTCGAACTTTTGTAAAAATCTTAAAATGTTATATTTCACGAAAATCCGTCCAGTGGGAGTCACTAGGTATAAGCAATCGCGTCGCGACTGGTTTGCGAACCTGCCTAGTAGACTTCCAAACAGACGTTTTACATAACCACTTTGAAAACTGCAATGGTTCACTCGGAATAGTGACTTGGCAGAGATAGGAATTGTCTACTCTTACGCGTCAAGACTTGACTTGGGGATGCACCCAGCTTTGTTTTCGATTGGAACCAAGTGCTATTTCCACGCGGGGGAGTAAGGAACCAACGCGTAAGCTATCCATTTACTTCCCAGTAGTTCATTTCATTTATTTCGTGTTCGGTAGATCCAAAAAGGGGATATATCCCTCAGGATATAGAACATGTCAATATATAAGTTCATGCATCAATATACAAGTGTAAACAATCTTATTCAAATTTTCATTAGTAAAAAAATAACAAGGTTTTATATCCTACTTTGTGCTAATTCCTCTAATAGCAGTGTTTCCTGCAGTAATGCTATATTTTCTTATACTATTAAAATTTAAATACTGTTATCTTTCCAACTTTTAGCACTGCCCAATAACGAATAGCATTTTCTACTGTCAAAGAAACGCCTGGACGACCGATTTCATCCACCTATTGCAACCGGTGCTACATCCCAACTCTGTATTAATCTGTGAATACTGACTGTGGTCATGGATCAGTCACCGGAAGTGATGATAGTACGAACGACGTGTTGTGCTTCATTTACGAATTGCCCACGACATTTTTTTATTCCGTGCGGCAGGTCCATCACTCAGTTGGACACGTACGAAACCCGACGGCCGTACCCGAATGTGTAACTAGACCCCGCATTACTCTGTTAGCGCGAGCGCACATACTGACGCACTCATGTAGTAACCTCCGAACATATACTTCGGACAAGATGGACGTATTATAGATCACAGATTAATGTACTAGATTATCTGTGAGTAGATCCCACTGAGGTAGTAATTTGATTCATGTCCCCTACCATGGATTAGAGTGGTCTGCGACACCCGACACTAACTCACGGATGAGAGTTATGTAACCCAAATACTACAAATAAATGATGGCTCGAAAGAGAAGTGATTTGATTTGTAGCGGAAAGTTTCAAAAGTCTTGGCTGTTTGTGGTGACAGCATGTGTTGCAGTGTTCATAACATTGTTATAACATCCTTATGTTGGATGTTCGTGAAGTAATACTAATTTATCGAACATTTACCCAGACTTGAACGGAAAATGCAAGCATCCGAAGAAAACTGTGTCCCTAAAAAGTGTGGTATTCGTTTTTCTCCTCCTGCATTAATCTTAGTGTATGAGGACAAATTACGAGGGAATAAATTACGAAAGTGTGTGATGCCAATTCGCAACTTTAGATCTACTTATAATGTAAATTTTATGGCTCAAGATTTGAAACTCAGGCACGAGAAAATATTGCATTCTGTTCCAAGCATCCAAGTAGAGAAGATGCTACGAGTACTGCAGGAGCATATGAAAGGCACTGAATTATTCGATGCAGTGCAAATTGTAAACAAGGAATTTACACTTGGCCCCGATGAAGATCTGAATAAACTCGGAGACGATGTATTACGGCGGAAAAAGGAGATCATGGATCAGACATTTAATAAAAATCGCATAAAGCCCGGAGACCCAGAATTTGTTTATGATAAGCAAGTAGATTTTGATAAAAATGTAAATGAGAAAGTGGAGTCAGGATGGGATGCTGAAGAAAGTGATGACTTATTTTGGAACTGAACCATTTAAAAGAGTACAGCCGCTGCAATGCCCAAATTTAGAAACCATGTTTAAGTCTCGTTCCTGTTAATTCCCTTCCTTTTGTTTGATAAAACTTGTGAAGTCATATGAGTGTGAATAGATCTGTACATCAGCCTGGTGGTTAGTGTACATACCACAATGTTTAAGACTAGAAACTCGGCATTTTGAACGTAGAGACTGTGTGTGCGTGTGAACAATATGATTCTTACAATAAAGCATTATTTCTGTATGAAAAAGTAACGGATTGGTCCCTCTGATTGAAACAGATTGTGTTCTGTGTGAGGTGTTAGTGCAACTTAAGTTAATGTTAGTCTTAAAGGGTTAAATTGTAAGATACATGAGGGTGGTTAGTTGCTGTAGATGTTAAGGGTGTCTTTCAAGGACCAGTGAAATTACTAAAGTATAATTCTTGACAAATATGTATTAGTAAAAGTTCAATACATACAGTGAATTTTCCTTTCATCAGCTTCACCTTCATAGAGCCTATTGCTTTTATAATGACATGCCAAGGTCACTACTACTTTTTGGCCATTTGGTCAGCAAAATAATTTGCCAGTATGATGTACTGTGTATGTATTAAGCAATACCAATGTTGAATGAAAGCTACCAGTTGTATCCTAATTTAATGTTACATGAGGTGTATTTAGGCCTGACAGATTTAACTGACCCTGTGAACTGAAATCATGCTTAAGTATGACATCAGAAACGAGCAAGCACCATGTCATTTCTGGAAAGAATAGACTCTTAAGAACTGTACTGAAATTACAAATTGCGACATCCATTAATGTAGTTTGTAATGTAACCACCAGCAACAAATTTTGTATCTTCTAATATTTGTTTTTTCTCAAAAATCCTGTGTTTTATCTATCCTGGGTAGTTAATGAATTCGATTTTGACATAGGTTCTGTTACAAAGAGGAACTTTCTTGAATATGTGTGAGACTATCACAGTAGCTTTGAGGTTGTTGAATTGTGAATTCTACAGTTTTCAGAGTTGTGACACTGAAGGTTTTATATACCAAGGAATCATGAAGTGTATTTGCATCAACAGATAGCAATGAAAGGAAATGCTTTGAGAAAGAATATGGTGCTGACATCCATTTACTAGTTTGTGTTTCCTGATCAGCGTTATGGTAAGCATGAGAATGAGTACTTGGGTGTGAACCTAGTTTAATTTCCTTTACTTTGCAATGCTTTCAGTATAGGGGATGTGATGATGGACAGAGGACTTCTAGAAACCTGACTATCTGTGCACATCCCCCACCTGTAGACAGGAGTTCCAAGCACAGAATGGAGACTATGTTTGTGAGCTGTACTGTGCAAGTTGTCAGCGATGTCACATAATGATATGTGCAATGAGAAAGCACTCATGCAACTACCTCAAGAAGGAACCATAAACATGCACATTTGTGTTGAATTTGGGATGTTTGGTAAAGGTATGACGTTATTGCCAAGCTTCATGGCTTTTTAATATCAAGACATACACATGCAGAAACATGGACTTGCTTTGGTCATAAAGTGACAAAGGAGTAAGTAAAAATTAGTGTTACAGAATGGACTGAACAGAGGAATTGTTCAAGTAGACTTTTAGTGACCGAGTTTGCATAACTAACTCCATGGGGAGAGTCCTTTGTGAGGTGCTAGTAGTCACTCAGCTAGAAAAGAAATTAAACTTGCATACAAATAAAGTTTTCCACCCAACATGATGTTACATAACCAGTTTCATGTGTGTTCCAAACTCACTGAGAATGGTGTGCAGAACTTCCCTTCTAATCAAATTGGTATGTGTTCTTGAAAGTCCGTAACTTCCTGATGTACTGTCATACTGTATTCCAGTCTCATAATGGCAGAGTATCTGATCGGTAGTTGAACTGTTATATCAAAATCCACATTGTTGATATAATCATGTGAGATGAATATTGCAAAAAATTTATTGTCATAACGTATGTTCTGAATTATTAATATGTATTGACATTATAAGAAACGTGTTGTTGTTCCATGAAGGAAAGTCAGTCCTGTGCTTGTGTTCAAGAATGTTACAAGTCAGAAATCAACAGTTACAGGTTTCCCAGTTCTGAATGTTGAAGGTAAACACTTGAGGTTGTTAATTGCAATAAACAATGCATGTTTACTCTTTACAGTCTGTATTTAAGTAATAATGTTGTACAGTCATTACTTACAGTGGCTATCACATTCTCATAGGCAGGTTCACTTGTTACAGTTTTTGTTGAGCAGTTATTGTATTAAGTTATGTCTTCAGTAATAGTTGTAAAACAATGACCTTACAAAAAACAATACTTGCTGATGGTTTACAGTCCTAGATCCTAAATCATTTATGAAGAGGTGACATTCATTGTAAAAAGGCACATTTTCAAGTACAGTGTTCAAAGCAGATGAAAAATTACCATTGGAATTAAATCATTTTGAAATTTTTTAAGCAGTAAGAGAGGTGATGAATATTTTCTGCCATGTCCCAAATAAGTCTAGGGTTTACTTTTAAGGTAATGTGCAAGGAAACTTTAGTAACATTCACATAAGTGCTTAGTTGGAGGAAAAGGACTTTCTGTAGCAAAATAATGCAGCCATCTGTTAGGCTAACCAAGCAGGAGTTGAACATTGTGGTCAAGAGATTAACTTCTTGGCTTCTTATTTGGAAGGCTTCAAGTTCAAATATTGACTGGATTCTAGCTATCCTGAAATTTTTCTTTTTGTAGTTTCCATCATTCCATTCAGGCAAAGACTGGTGTTGTGTCTCCCTCATCCTTTCCATTTTATCTCTTACACTCATTTGGCCATTTAATTCTGTGTACCTAAGGAGCTGAGAAGTGTTATTAAATAGATTAACACAAGCAAGGTATATTTGTGACTTGATGGACAGGCATACAGACTGATCTGATGACTGTACACCATCCTCAGCAGGGATTTACAAATGAAAATAACATGCAATACAAATGTTATCAATTGTATGATACTGACTAATTAAAATGATTGTGTGGGACAGGGCATGTGTAACAGAGTGCTGATAGTTGCTTTCCTAAGACGATACTCTGTTACAATATGTATGGCAAAATACCTTCTGGAAAAATGAGAAAGAGGTGGTAGGACTAAGTGCATGATTATGAGCGCATTCCAGTGTTGTACTATTAAAACGGGATCAAAGGCTGGGGCTTACAGTAACTGGTGTTCATGAGGCATCAGGGCTGCATTGTTGTGTAGTTAATTTGGATTTGAATTCATGAGTTCAAAAACTGTAGTCTATTGAGCCCGAAGTGTTTTCACAGATACAAATGAACATACATCTCACATGTGAGAGATAAGAAATACACTTTGTGATAAGATAACAAGGTGTCATGCGGTATTGTGTTATGGGAATGTCGATCTGTGAAGGATAAAGCTTATCAAAGTTTAAATCTTGCCCACCAGGACACAATAAATTAAGTGTTTTTAATGGTGACGTAAGAAAAGAACAGCAGGCTGAGGAATGCTGTAGTATGGGTGGACCGTATCTGTTATTGTTTCCGAGAGATTGTGAGCTCTTTATCTGCTTTAATCTTATCAGTCTTACCATTGCACCTATTTTAGATTCCTAGTCTGGCAACAGTTCTAAAGAACTGTAGGTCTCCAAGTGGAGTGTGACTGTCATAATTTCAGTAAATACTTCATAAACATGTGAGAACAAAGTGCTATGTTAAAAACTGTTTAAAAGTGTAACAAAAGTATTTTCTGCTGAAGGTGTCAGTAGTGAAGGAATCAGAAGTTATTTTAGATTTTAAAATGGCTACAACTGCTGCAGACACTCGGCCAGAAGAGGTGGAGGGCAACCAAGAAATCCTTAATGCCCAGAATTTGGATTACTCTGGTTTGTACTACACTATCACTGATTAGAGTCAAAATAGAGGTGATGAGGTATTCAACCCTGACCCTCATACCAGGTGTTGGGAGCTGACAGGCACAAGTCTGTGAGCTCCCAACATGGCTGTGTTCTACTTCATGACTCATAATTACTGGTATGATGCTGGTGCCTGAAAGGATAGCAAGCTGGACCAGCCTTGGTTTGTGATACACTACGCCAGTGATTTGTTACATACAAGATTTGTATCACGTCAGTGTTTACTGCATCTGTACTTCAAATTACTGAGCTTCCATACCTTAGTTCATGAATTGCTGTCAGCTTTTGAGGGCATTTGGGGTTTGGATGAACCATAGAAATTAGATTAGAAAGTAGTCAGCACTACTACTGGAAAGGAATTGAACTGTTTTTTTTCTCATGATGCATAGATGAAGACCAATCAGAATGCTCTGTGCACCAGGTTGCATTTTGTTAAGTGTATGCCATATCAAAAAAAAATACTTTATGATTTAATCTGGTAGTACCTAGTAAGGTTCATAGGCACATCATTTGTGCTACTTTGAGTGAAATAAGGTTGTAACAGGAACATAAATATTTTGTAAAAGATCACAACTATTAATATTAGCAGAAACATGTTACTAGCTGCAACAAAGAACATCATACCTGACACACAACTAAAAACCACAAATTTACATTAACACTAACCTCTCCATCTTTGCAGAATGAAACTACCAATGTGGTAATCAACATCATAGTTGCGAGCTCCTGATGATGGGTGTAGTAGTGCCCGAAACATGTTGAGCCTATAAGAAGTACAATAAAATAACAAGTGACATCTAGTTGGTTTTTTATTCTTCAGTCATAAATATTTCAGATAGGATTGTCATTAAAAGTGATGGCCACCAAAAGAATTGGCTGCAATACATTTTCCTACACAGAACAAGATAAAACGTGGCAGATGTTTACACCTAGCTTGGGGATAGTTTAACAACTAAGTTGCGGGCTGGGCGTACGAGAAATCATGGTTTGATTCCCAGCAAGGGCAAGAAATTTTTTCCTTCCTCCAAAATGTCCAGACTGGCTCTGGGAGACCACCCAGCATTCGGTACTACATTCCCAGGGTGTGAAGCTGGCATCTTGCCTCTGTTTAGGTGAAGAATTAGTAGAGCTTTACCTCCTCTTCCCCATGCACTTTCATAGAACTCACAGGGCCAGAGGTATTGTTGTCCGTGGTCTTTGTAAAGCATCGTGACATGAAGTCCTATGGGGGAACAGAGGTGAAGTTCCATGCAGTTAGAAGTGAGTGGTCAGCTTCATGCCCAGGCTGCAGTACCAACTGGATAGTAAAGTAGTCTGTCTTATCCATACCATGAAGGCATATAGGGGGAATAGAGGTATAGCTCCGCTCATTCCTAACCTCGGCACTAGATGGAGGTGAGTAAAGTTCCCGCCTCCGTCCGCTTTACTTTCAGAAAAGAACCCCCATACCCATCGAATAGGAGGCTGGGTGGGCCCCAAGGTCCTTCTGGACGCTTTAGAGAAGAGAAAAATCTGTAGCCCCTAGCGGGATGCGATCACCAGACCGTCCAGCACGTGGCCTAGTCGTTATACTCATTAGATAGAAGACACTGTGTAAGTTGCAAGGCGTGTCTATAGACTATGGCAACATTTTGGATGCCCGAAGAAAGGACGGAGGTCAGCTACGAATGTTGCAGGGCTCTAAAACGAACGAAGCCTACCGTGCGTAGTTTCTGATGGTAAAATCACAACGGAGCCTCTGTTGTTATTCGGTATGTTACGGTGTAAACTTTTATGCATGACGAACAGTTTTTGAGAAATTTCACGTAACATACGGCAAGGGACCAAAAATAAAACCATTTAAGAAATGTAGTGTCAAATTGCCAGTATTACATTTAATAGAAATTCTTCAGTCTCGGAGATAAAACTTGCAAACGAACCGCCCCACTGAGTTATGCGTGTATACTATTCATTCTGCGTAAAACCGCATAGAAACCGAAAAAATAAAGTGGCTTGGCTGTGCTGTTGAAACGATATTACTGTCTATGGGACTTCGTTGATAGTTCAGGAAAGCGTTACTGTTGCAGCTTAGCGTGTAGTAACTTTCAAATCCTGTTATATAAACTGACCGCTGAACTTTTCTTAGAACCAGGACCTTATGGCGGGTTGCTTGTAAAGCCGAAACGTCCGGCATGCGGTCATCCTGAGATTTTGAGCCCACCCTTCCAAACAGGGAACTAATTATTGCACATGAACAAGAAGACCAGTAGAGAATTGTTTTCTGTTAAAGGCAAGTAATTTCGTTGACTTGATAAACATCGACCAGTAACTGCGCATTTTTACAAATCAAGTTGATGTGGCTGCTCTTGTGTTAGTCCTAAAGTCTGAATAATTAGTAAGCTGTGCCCACCATTGCTATCAGTAAAACGTTTTTGCGGCGCGCACACACACAGATTTATTATCATGTGACTCACGACTGAAGAAAATTGGGCACCCCTGCTGTAGAGTGAACATATGCAGTGAGCAAGAGATACGAGGAAGCAACATATTGACACCACTTTAACATATTGAGCTTAAAATTGTTCGCAGCAGGTGCGTTTCAAAATATGCTTTAAAAATAATAGGTTAGTGGTTTCGTCGTGGTCATGTGTCTTATCGGTTGCAAGGCACAGAGTAGGGTAATATTGACTATGTGACCAGTTTGGACGAAACTTGGTATGGTGGACCAACACTATGAATGCTGTCGTCTTCAATCTGGTCAAGCTTGGAGCTGTGGCAGTTCTGTGACTAGGCTATTGCATGGACGGTCTAGGTGCCATTCCTATCAACAAAAACTAACTTCTTCGCCACAATTTCCAGACATTCTTAGAGCCCATCCAGCCTCCTACCCAGTAAACATCCGTGGCTCTTGCAATGGAGATTAAGTAACGAAGGGGTGTGAGGTAAGAATTCGCGGACCTGTACCTTCACTTCTGATGCGCCTCATGGCATGGTGCTTAATTAAGCACAGTGACAACTTCGTTCATTTTAAGGACCGTTCTGTTGAATTCCTAAATTAACTTTTGTGTGTGTGTTCTTTTAGATGTTTTCATTAAACTTAATACTAGAAACTTTTTTAGAAGATTATTATCATGAATGTATTTGGATTTAAGATCCACCTACTGGTATGGGTACTTTTTGGCTTTTTCGCAAAGTTGCGAAAAGCTACTATCAGCTTCGTCATGTCTGTCTGTCCGCATGGAACAACTCAGCTTCCACTGGAAGGATTTTTCACGAAATTTGATATTTGAAGATTTTTCCGATATCTGTCATCCACGTTTCATTAACAACTTACAAGCACAGCGGGTACTTGAAAACCTATGTACATTTATGGTAATATCTCCCTGAACTCTTCTTTGAATGAGAAATGTGCGCTGTACGTACATTGCCTTCTTTGTTTGTTATGTGTCGCAGAGCCCTCTCTCCATATGTGTTTTCCTTCACTTCGCCAACACGGCACTTGAAATTCCATTTTTTGCCAGGTGGTTGCAAATGAGGCATACTTCTTAATGCCACACCTTGGACGCATTTTATATTTCTGGGTTTATACTCTTATGGATTTATGCTGACCTTGTTTGAAATTATCGCTGAAGTTTATGTTTTAATGGGGGTTTAATTTATAAGACTGTATCAATGCCTTTAAAATCCAGACATTATTAAGAACACTCTGGGGTAAATTCATTTTGATTTGTATTGGGTCTTCCTTTGTGGTGCTAAAATTAATCGCTGATGTAATAGTTACGGTTTGCAAAGAAGCTGAAGGTGTAATTACAGTATTTCATTCATAATAATGGTAATGAGGCAATGAATTTTATGGTCTCGAAGAATTCGTTGGTATTACAAAGTCTGGTGTTTGTAGTCCTTTATTTCTAGTCTTGCTCAGCTACATGTTTTACAGATGTGTCTAAATTACCGCAAGTATCGATGCATTTGTTTCAGGATTCGGTAGATTTGAAGGAAACGAAAATCATGGTCATCACTCGCCAGCTGCTGCATACGTAGGTACGACATGTCGATGAGAATGGCTGTGGGGGATTAATGACTACATGATGTGTGATGCAGTGATAAAAAAGAGTTCGCAATTAGCATTGATGAAGAGTTAGACTGTGAAGTTGTAAAAATCAACATTCTTTCAAATATGAATGAATGAACTATAGCAACAAATATCCTTTAACGCGTACTGTCTTCTAAATTGTTTCTTTGTCTTCATCGAGTTTTGATATGTCTTTGTACGTTTCAGAACACATCTCCGTACGTCAGTCTGACCACGTTTATTGACGCCGCTCTAGAACGAATTTGATTAAATTTCGTACAGAGATTTATGACTAACATTGTTTTATCAACCTAATATAATTTTGCTACAAACTGGAATGTGTTTTGACGCTATAAAACACAATGTCGTGGTTAAATGCTGAACATTTTTGCTACATGTGCCCTAGGTGTTGTGTTTATGGTTTTCCTAAGGTCGTACGGTCTAATACTGGAATAGTACTTTGAATTATGCCACAACAACTTTCTTCAACCTTCTGTCTTGTTCATTATTTATTAATAATTCAACTTTTATGAAAAGACCTACGGTTTTCAATGATACTGCATCATCTTCGTTGCCTCCTAATTTAATATACGGTGTTTACCAGCTGTCTGTTATTTATATTGTAAGGTTACTTGTCTGTTAACGGTTGTGTCTTGTTTATTTTTTCTTTGACCCTTTTCGCCAACTGCACACACTTTTTTTTATCATATTGCTGCGCCTGTATGGTTATTTTATATCGGATCTTCTGTAACTGTTACTGCATTGTTCTGCCGATGTCACGCATTTGCAGTCCTTTGTTGCGTTCTGCTGCATTGACTAGATTCTAAAAGTCTTTTAAACATATGTTACATTCGTATTATCCTTCAGTAGAAAGCACCTGTCCGTGTCAAGTACCGGTAGATAAAATTTGTTCACACGAAGCTTTTTGTTTTTAAATTTAATATTACTAAAATAAACAATCTCGTTGTGGTACAGTGTCAGCGTTGAAAATTGTGTAACTATACAGCTGTTCTGTGCGTTGTATGTATTTGTATAGGTTAGTTCTGTTACTGCTTTCCTTCACGGAGAACGTTCGGTGGGTATATTTCGCTTCAGAGCAATATGGGTAGTATATCTAATCGCGTCTGCAAACAGCCGAAGTTATCCGCTCTTCCGCAAATCGATGTCGTCATTCGAGTGTGGAATATCAGGACTTGTGACCATAAGCGTAACAGAAGAAAAGTCAAAAGGCGAAACTTCAAATCGAAGAACACTAACTAGCTAACTAACCCCATGGATTAGAATCCTTCTTGACAATTCAGTAGTTTATTTAGTTTAGTTCATCCGGGCA
>Ga0123352_10001491_pt1 | contig 31199 bp, 34 predicted proteins | sample TergutLab28metaG_FD_89700 | JGI IMG/M metagenome (GOLD analysis project Ga0123352, IMG submission 89700) | Labiotermes labralis P1 segment gut microbial communities from Petit-Saut dam, French Guiana - Lab288 P1 | ecosystem: Host-associated > Arthropoda: Insects > Digestive system > Gut ...
ATGGCGTTCCATCTGTTGTTATACATGGGGATGCACTGTCGCTTACCGAGTGGTCGCGATGGTATACGCCATTTTACTTTCTGGACGGCTGGTACGTAAAACGCAAGGCAATGAAAAGGCAAGCCTCTGAAATTATTTAGAAGATCGGCGCTCCAAGTTATGTGTAAGGGGGATTCTGCGTGAAAAATGATTTACTGCATGAAATACAATGGCGAAAACTGCTGTTAAAACGGCTGTCATCTGTGCAGGCAGTCCTAAAAAGAGACACAGCAGCTGAGAAAAAGCGAAATATAGAGGCCAAGCAGCTGGCCGCAGGCTATCAAGACTTTGATGAGGCACACGAGGCTTTTGGATGGGGAGATATTACGTTGACGCAATTGGATGACATCAAAGCCATTTTTGACAACAAAGATAGTAGCCCGGCAGCTGATGCGCTCAATCGCTTGAGCCAAATGATAGGTTCGGTACAAGGAGAAATAACAATGCTGATAAACGATCCAGATTACAGAGATGCAATTATTAGCGAACGCGAAACTGAGTAACAACAATCATTGCATCCGTGGGCGCGAGTGCGGTACCGTACCTCGCCCTTGGATGCGTAGTCGGTTGGTAAAACATCATGTAGGCATTGATGTATATTTCGACGGAAAGGAAATTTACATGAAAAAACTAATTTGCAATCTAAAACAAGAGAGCTCCCTGCTACTGATGATGTTGTTTGGTAGCCTTGCAATATTATTTGTGGCTCTTTCGGGATGCCACTCCCGGCCATCAACAGCATCAGTTACAGGTTTAGCAGCAACAGAGCAGCCCAATCGTTCACCTGCATCTGAGGGCGACTATAGTGATGTCATTGCGTACAGAACCAAAGAATATTATGCGATGGACACATGTAGAGACACTATGGCAGCCAAAGAACTAGGTTTTATGGCTGCTTATGTCACACGCATAATTGATGGTGATACCATCGTGGTTCAACTACCAAATGGCGTTGAAGAAAGAGTGCGCTTTATTGGCGTTGATGCTCCTGAAATGAATTTCAGAAGTGACGAACCGCCAGAAGATGGGGCACAAGAAGCAACTGATTTTGTGGCCGGCTTAATCCCTCCAGGGACTATGGTATGGCTAGAGTCGAGAGGCAATGATCGCGATAGGTTTGAGAGGCTGCGGCGTTACATTTGGCTTGAAATTCCGATTTGCCCTAATGTATCAAGGGAGGAGCTAACACTTAACCGGCTGTTGGTCGCATATGGACATGCGGTTGATTGGGGTCCACCGTCCGGCAGTTCTCCGCAAGGATAAATAATTATGCAGACACTCTTATTGCACAAACATAAAAGGAGGAGTTTGAATGGGATACCATGCAATTTACCAACTACGAGATAAGCCGATGAGTATAAAGGATAAGGATTTGTGCATGAATGTGGATGATTTTCTTTATCCCGATACCGATGATTCTTTCATTGGCAGAATCGCTGACCATGTTGGCAACAGCAACTGGCGCGAGGATTTTATAGACCTGGCACTATCTTTTCAAAGGATACTTGGCAAAGGGAGTGAAGCTCATTTTTCTTGGTACTATGCAGATGATGAGGATACAGAAATACCAACTGCTTATTTCGTTTTCCAGCCAAGCTTCAAGAAAGCATATTTTTCTAAGCGTTATGCCACTTTCATTGAGAATGTACGCAGCACATCTGAGGAGCAGTTTTCAGACCCAGACTATATTAGCGAGTTATTTAATATAGCAACCGAAAAGTTTGCGGCTTACGCCGGCAGCGATGTTTCAAGTATAGAACCTATGGACATGTTTATACGTCGCTTGTCAAATGAAACTTCAAGCAAACTGTGGATATGGTCAACGCTTAAGTATCATGGCCCACTATAGTAAGAAGAGAAGCGCCGGGTTGCATTGCATATGCACCCGGCTTTTTTCTTGCTTTTTACCAGGGCTTATGCTAGGATTTATACATATTTTATTTCAGATTAAACGCACACTCAGATTGAACCGCTTATAAACTAGACTCGCTCAAGGCAACTTATGCTTAGCGAATCTTGTTTAAGCAAAAGTCTGGGTGTTTTTTGTTTGTCTGGAAAGACGCAAAAACAAACACCATAACTATGAGAATGAATGCAGGGCCCCGCGATTAAATCATATTGCAGGCGGCCTTTGACTTCATTCTCTTTTTTTATGCCTAACGCGGCAGAAAGGAGTTCACATGAGACAGTTTTATAAAGACGTAGACAAAAGAAGCCGTAAGAAAATGATTGATTTCCTGGAGGGCCATTTCCGCTACAGCACCATGAACCATTGGAACAATTCAACTTCATATGCCAATAACCTGAAAATACGTCGTCTTGGGCTTAATTGCGATTTAGAAAATAAACTGCTTGACTTAATCCAATGCGATGAATTTTACGAAGATATCCAACTTTTGCTCCATGAATTTGGACTTGAACAGAATTGGTACTGGCAAGCAGGTCTTAACGGCAGGAGTAATGGAAATTTGGTTTTGTATCAGGGGGAAAAGAAGCCCAGTGGATACAAGAGTTACTGTCCGTCCTGTGGGCAACGCAACTGTGAAAGCATTGCAGAATCGGGCAATAGCGTTAAATGCGGTGTCTGCAACGCAGATAGAGTTGACTACACATCCACGCATATGACTATAAGCCGGACAGGTCGCAGCATTGACGACTACGAAGATTTTGAGGATTGGGAAATCGGTCAGTTGAGAGATCGAGTTCAGCTCATACAGGCATTTGACAAGCTTGCAGATAAAATCGTTCAACATGCGGTCTATCTCGCTGAAAATTACCAAGTGCAAGAAGAAGAGTATTTCATCAAAAGCACAAGATTAGCCCTTACACCCATTGGAGCATAATCTTACTCTTAACCGATTATGTAACATCGTGATGCCTAGAGAATAGCAATCCAAGGAGGTATAAAATGCATGAGCTGTGCAAAAACTGTCATTGCTATGGACGAGACTGTATAGGAATGCCGCTTTATATGGCGAACTGTCTAAACATTGAGCCAAAAGCAGTACGGCTTAATTATTTGGGCGGAGATACAGAGATAGTGCAAACAGAAGGGCCCCTAAGAGAAATCAAGGAAAGGTACCCCGTTTGGGGGCTCTACAACCAAGATATAAAACTGGTAAATGGTAAAATTCTTATGGCATTGTCATATTTCATCAAAAGCACTTGTGTATTGAGTGCTGGTGTAAAAATTGACAACAAAATTGAGGAGGCAAAAATGGCTAATGAAGCTTTAACTGAACGATTCACCCGAACAGGTACACAAGAGTATCTTTCATCATGGCGTGAGGCGTTAGAGAATAATGTTGGCTCTATCACAAAAGACTCTGAGTCGCAGCGGCTGATACAAGAGAACATCATGTTTCTCAAGGCGGCAATTGTTTTCTTAGATAATGCCGACCTGGATGAAACATTTGTTAAGATGCAATGACGAATATTCATGTGACTGATAAACTTGAGTTGGATGTAATACATCATAGTTTCATACATGAAAAATAAGACCTCATGGCGTTATATAGCAGCCACATGGTCAGTTGTACCATGGAGCAACAATGAATGATATAATATACCGACCCAATACAGGAATGGACAAGAAGAAGCATTACGTGCTTTTCTTGCATCTTCCAAATATCGTGCTCTTAATGAGGTTGAAACCGGGCTGTGCTATGAATGTATGATGCAATTTATGAAATGTTTCTTGATGAGGTGGATGTTCAATGAATTACAAAAAAATTATTGATCCTATTGTTTTTTTACAGACCCACTTCTCAAGGGCATTTATGGCACGCCACGGCTTGACCACGCAAGAGTTTCTTACTTTAGATAAAGATAAAGACATTATAGGCTTTTTGCGAACAGGGTACGAACCATTCCATCTTACAGGGGATGAAGGTGTGCTTGAGGAGCTTGATGCCTATGTTTATGGATCGTGAGGCAGCCTAGAAGCAAACAGCTTAAAGAAATTCCCAGCTAAAGGAGTTTACAGATATGTTTGCCGATATCTATGATTACGATGATCGGTTGTTAGAAGAAGGCATGGAGAAACAGGCTCTTGAAACAGCTAGGGAAATGCTTAATGATGGCATTCCACTCGAAACGATTGCCAAGTATGTTAATCGCCCTATCGAAAAATTAAAGGATGCACTAACATTAGTTAAGGCATAGCAGTAAAAGTGGAGTCAATATCGGTTTAAATCGTCATATATAAATGCCGATTTTGTTTTATCAAAGGAGAATGGTTCGCCCTATAACAAGGAGCAGCCATTCTCTTTTTGATTTGCAAAGTCATTACTTTCGAGCGTATCGGAAGTATGGCAACAAAATATTTTACGAGGAGATTATGCAATGATTACAAGAATGGAACTGCTTTATAGATCGGTGCTACCTACATCCGTGACACCAGCCATTTTTTCATCTGGCAGCTATACCGCAATTAAGGACGGGCTAGTGTTTTCCTTTGACTTCGTGTATAGCGAGTGGACATATTCACATAAGGATGGATATTTATATGTCAATTGCCTTCATAAAGAATTTGATGATGACACATATCTGCCACAGCACGAGGTTGATTCTCGAATGCGTCGCCTTACAAAAAGCGATTTCAAAAAAATATTTTATGAGTGCTTCGCGAATGAAGACGAGACGGAGGAAATAAAGCTAACTCCATTGGAAATGACTTTCTATGACTACTCTATATGTGGAAATGGCAAGCCAATGGAAGTCCCCGGAGACGCATTTGATAATCTTGTGGCAGCATGACTTATTTTAGGGAGGAACAGTATGGGTGACAAATGGGAAATAGGTGATAAGGCATATCTCAAAGAGCCGGTCAAAGGCTACAGATATGTTGAAGTAATCGGCTTCGAAGATGTAAAAAATGTAGTCGAAACAACAAGTGGCATGGTGATTTGCGTGTATGATGATGAATTGGAGGAGATGTAATATGGGAAAGAAAAGGATTAAAGAAAAAACCGTAGATGCCCCTGTAGTATCGTTATCGGAAGGTCAAGCACCTGTTGACTTGCTTCTAAATTTTTACCGCGCCCTCAGTTGGGATGGTGAAATGAATCTTGACCCAACTAAGGTCCGTACCACTAAGGAAGTCTACTATAGTCTTTGTGACCAGATAAAATTGCTTTGCACAGAACAAGACATCAGTGATGGTCAAGTTGGATTTTATATGGTCAGCTGCGGCCCCGGAGTGGATGATGATATCCCACCCGGCAAGGTTCGCCTGTACAAAGGATGGGTTACTACGGATACCGTGCTTCCAGAAAGCGCATGAGCTTGGTATAATATGCTGGCTATGAATACTCAACGCGCATCCGTGAATTGTGATTATCATAGTCCATGGGTTCGACTAAATATCTTAGGGGGTATCGGATTGGCAGCATTTGAGTTAGACATCAACAATATTAGCGATGAAGAGTTGATTAGGCGATACTCACTTGTGGGACAAGAGCCCGTTTATTACCAGGATCAAACCGATTGGGACCACGCCGATTTCTATTACCTAAACCGATATTTAAATCGTCTTTTATCTCATGCATTGACAAAAGAGGATAGGATGGCTGAGTTTAAGACTATGGATTTATCAAGGATGACCAAGGAAACTAAGGTCATACTTTATGTCTTGATTCTCTTTAAAAAGATGGAGTTTGTCTTTGAGTGGGAAAACTTCGCAGCACTAAAGGGTACTAACCCGCTCAAGAAACGTCTTGATCTTGTAGAAAATCCAACGGGAGTCCATGCTCTTTACACGAAATATAACATTGGCTGGTAGATTGGCTTATAAGGCTGTTACAGGAGTAAAACCTGTGGCAGCCTTCTTTTATTGAATGAGGATATACGTCTATTATACATGGAATAATGAAAAGCAAATGAAAGCACCTTTTTCTTGCAATTATAATGGGCATGTGCTAGGATTCATACATATTTAATACTAGATTAAAACGCATACACCCAGATTGAAGCGATTTTGAGCCCACCGCCACCTTAGGCATATTCTGCCCGTTGGTTGTGACTCAGCTAATATCTAGGTGTTTTTTTGTTTGTCTGGGAAGATAGCAAAAATACAACACCACAAATAAGAGAATGAAATCATTAGCACTGCGATTAATTCATATTGCAGGCGGCCCTTGACTTCGTTCTCTTTTTTTTATGCCCAAATGCGTGTAGCACAGGGACAACAAGGAGGAGAATCATGGAAAAAAAAGCAAGCCTAAACGTCTTAATAGCCTGTTTGAAATTGCTGGATAGCAAATTATCTAAGACAGGCACATCAATTGAGGTAAAAGCAGTCGGTGGATTTGCGCTGCTGTATCACGGAATACGGAAGGATGGCTATACCGTAGACATTGATACCGTGTCCCATGACTATCCAACTGAGGTTACTATGTTAATACACGAGGTTGGAACTGCAATGGGTACTGAAGCAGAATGGCTTAATAACACCATTGTCGATAACAATGATGTAGCAGCTGTAGAAGTAATGTTAGAACCGTTTTGGGAGAAAGCAGACTTGGGCCTTTCCCATATCACCCTGTATGTGGCAGATATAGAAACCCTTTTACGCACAAAGCTCATTGTCGCGGATGAAACCGAAATAACAGGAAGGACACAGGATATGCCGGACGTGTTTGATATCTTTGTAAAAATGGGTGCGTATGATTCCAAGTCACGCGCTGCATTGTGTGAGAAGCTGGATATAGACCTGTCAGCTTACCCCACTGTGCATTCGCATCTGCTGGAGATGGATACCGCAAATCTGTAGATGACGAAACTGAAATACACAATGACAAAAGAAGAAAGCACCACTACCACTGAATGGAATGGCCGGAATAAATCTCGCCATTCCATTCTGCTTTAAAAGGGAGGTATAACAGTGTTTAAACTTTATCAATTTTGTTTGGATAAATGCTCGCTTGTAGACATGGTGAAGAACAAAGCCTATTTCCTATATCCCAGCCTAACACCACAAACACTTGACGATGTATCAGAAAGAAATATATTAGACATAACAAAAAGCATATTTGCAGCAGTTGTAAAAAGCCGCACAGAGTACAATCCAAAAGGGCGAAAAACAATGCATAGCATTATTGATGACGCTTTCTATGGTGACGATAGTTGGTCAGCATTCAAGCTCGGAATGTTTGAAACCTACGAACAAGTAAAAATGTTTTTAGAAGCAGTAAAAATGTTTGATATGTCAGGAGTGGCAATATGGCGTAAAAGTGGCATAGAGCACATGCTAAAAACCGCAGAGAGTTTCCGTTCGTTTGTCGGTGATGAACGCACAGAAAAGGAGCTAGACGAATTGCGCAGGTTAGACAGTGTAATGAGCAATTTGGCAAAAGCCGAATAGATGCTAAAGCCACAAAGCATAGTTTCAAGAATAGCAGCAAAAGGAGGAGGAAACACAATGAAAAGTAATACCAACTCAGATGTAATCAGCGCATCCATGGAAATTATCACGACTGACAGAGAGTGCCGATACGTGCTTAAAAGAAACAACGGCGATGTTCTTGAGTTGAACTATGGAGAAGTAATGGCAATCCGTGATGCTCTTGATAAGCAGACACGCTATGAGGATTTACATCTTTTCCTGGAAAATAATCAAAACGAGGATGGCTCGTACTGGATTCAGAATAACACAAGCGTTGAGTTATCTGAAGACGAGGTTGAACAGCTCGTACTGGCTGCAATGGATGAGTATGAAGAGCTTCAATCTAACGATGGTTCATGGCGTGATTTGGCTGAAGAAGCCCTGGGGAGCGCCCTTGAGTCAATAGAAGTGAAAGGAGCAGCATAATATGTCAATCGAATTTAATTACGAAAAACACCCTAACTATGTTGAAAACTACAACCCAATGGATTATGTCAGGGAAATACCGGGTGAAAACGGCGAGCCAACCCTATACCTGGACGTTAAAGATCGCATGACATGGTTTAGGCACAAATACCCTAATGGTCGTGTATCTGCCAAAATTGAATCCTTTACAGACCGTATGGTTGTTGTCGTGGCGCATGTTTACGCTGATGCCGCAAACAACGAAGGTGGGTACCTCGCTAACGGCCATGGGCAGCGTGTATACGATCCAAATAGCCCTTTTAGTGATAGGTTCATAGAGCTTGCCGAAACAGGAGCCAGGGGCCGCGCATTAGCAGCAGCAGGGTTTAATATCAGTTTTGGTGCCAATGACGCAGGTGAAGGAGATGAACAGAGTCCCGTAGATGCACCTATTCAAAAGCCCGCTGCCGCCGAAAGCACAACATCGCAAGCGAGCAGCAGCGAAGGAGATCAAGTAGTGTCAACGAAACCTTCTTCGCGTGAGCCGGTTGCTCCGGCAGTACCTCACACTGCATCAGATACTCCTGTGCCTACAAAGGTCAATACAAAGATGACCTTAGAACAAGCAAAAAACATAATAGTCCATTTTGGCAAATACGAAAACAGAACCTTATGGGAGCTTGCCAGTGGCGCACCACAGGACCTTAGTTGGATAGCTAAAGTATATAAAGGAACTGGTGAAAAGGCTGATACTCTTAGAACTGCTGCCAACTTGATTATTGATGAGAGTTTAAAGCAAGCCAGCTAAAAAGTGTCAGTAAGCTTAATAAATATCTGCGATGAAAAAATGGATGCCGTTATGCATCCATTTTTTCATCAATGGGAAAAGAGGAAATCCGTATGATAAAAGCAATCACAACGGTAACAGACGCGACCCAGGAATGGGTTGCTCGATTTAATGAAGTACCCGTAAGCGTCATACGCAGGTTGGGTGACTATGAGGAAATCGTGGCTTTTGGAGTGGATGATGAAGTCTACTATGACTGTGACAATGGTGAAGACATTACTGCCGGTCATGGCGTAATAACCGGTATTGCGCCTAATGACCATTTTCATGTGGCCCCTGACAATCAAGATGGAAAACCCTTGCTAATACACAAGGATGACCTTTTCCGTCCCGGCACATGCAGCGCGGCGGATGACCTGCCAACATGGGGTTATATGTGGTCATTCGATAATCCAGCAGATAGGACTTGGCTTGAGAGCAAAGATGGTATTAATGCAATGGCTGAGTGCGGCTTTCGTGTCTTCAGGCAGCCGGATTTCAGTTTAATTTTTGGCACAGACCAAGCAATTAGCGCACAGATGTGGGAGAAGCTATACAAAGCCCGCGGTCTGCAATGGCATATTTAGAGGAGGCTCAGATGAAAACAATTACATTGCCTGTTTCATGGGAAGTTAGTGGGTTCGTTAAAGTTCAAGCAGAGAGTATTGAAGCTGCTGTTGAGTATTTTAACAGCAACATTGACCACATCCCACTTCCGAAAGAGCATGAATACGTTGATGCAAGTTTTCAACTTACTGACTCTGATCCAGACTATATAAAGCTGTACAACAAAGATGAAATGTCTGTGCTTGATGTTTTTATCGAGATGGATAAGATTCAAAGCTTTATGGATACAGGGTTGTGTGAGGTTTATACCGAGGAAGCGGCTGACAGAATATCTTCTCATTTAACCGCACACGGATATGAATGTGTAGTTACCTACAATAGTACACCGATATGCGAACTTTGGTTGATTAAGAAGCCCGATGGGATACTTCCAATCAGAGAATCCGAGGGTGAATAAATGCCAACGGAAATTAAGTGCGAAAGAATGACCATATGGGATTTTGACCATTGCATTGATTGCAAACGGTTCAGGGTACGACGCGGCAAAGGTCTGAATAACTGGGGCTGCGCTCACAACGAATCTTCCGCAAAAGAGAAAAGTGATTTTGGCATAATTTGGGCTTTAGCTTATCTTCAAAATCATGGCTACAACATAAATGTACCTGAAGTAATAATCAACTATATAGGTAAAAGGAGAAGAAAATCATGAATAACTCACATGAAGATATTATGAACAATTTGCAAAACCTTATAATTGGTATTGACGACATGTTTCGCTTTAAATGCAGAGAATGTGGCGGCTGTTGTAAAAACCGGGAAGATATTCTGCTTAACAGTCGTGACTTATTCAACATTGCAAAAAAACTTGGAATCACTGTGGTTCAAGTGCTTGAGCAATATTGCGAAATCTACATTGGCCAACAATCCAAGATACCAGTTGCTAGGCTAATGCCGCGTGGGACAAATAGAGCTTGCCCACTACTCGCAAGAAATAAATGTCGCGTACACGACTCCAAGCCTACTGTGTGTGCCTTGTTCCCCCTGGGGCGCGTTATTGTTGGTGAAAAAGCAACCAAAGGGCTAAGACAAGATGAGCCCAAAAAACTTCAATATATAATCAACCCTATCCACTGTGGCAACAGAAAGCATAAACATACAGTGCGTTCTTGGCTTGAACGGTTTAACATTCCCATAGATGATGAATTTTTCATTATGTGGAGCGAGTTAGTTCTTTTCTTATCAATTACCATGAATGGATATGAGGAACAACAGGTGTCTGACAAATTATTAAACCTTATGTGGCAGGCAATTATTAATGCACTTTACACTGCCTATGATATCAAGAGAGATTTCATGGAGCAGTTTATTGAAAATCGCTCTAAAGTTACGGAACTTTTCAGTGCATTCAAAACACAGATCACATAACTACACCCTCCATTATGGTGTGATGAATGTAGTTAATAACCATTGGGGCGCAGTTATAAGATTGCGTCCCTTCGTTTATAAAAACGACACCTGCGGTCAGTAAGTGTAAAAGGAGGATACCAAGTGAAACACTCTATAAAACCAATATGGAAGAAGTCAATGCTTCAAAACCTGAGCTACGATAGCATTACGGACATGCTGGAGGAAATAGCCGAGAATGGTGATATGTACGGATATAGCTATAGTTACGAGGGGTATTATGCAGAGTATAAAGACCACTTTGATGAGTTAAGCGCCGGAGCCTATGAGCTGTTGGAGGAAATACGATTCACTTCGCTGCGGGATCACTGGGATGATATGACAGTAGCGTTGTTAGGGCAAACGACAAAAGTTTTGGGCTTTGACTCTGTTCAAAATGATTATTTCGGCATGTTAAACCACGAGGAAGATTGGGCAGTAGAGGAGGCAATGAAGCGGCTTGAGCGGTTTACGAAGCGGGACTTAATAACGAATTTCCGCAGAGTGTTGGTCACACTTGTTTCGTTCTTCGATATAAAGGCCGCTCACGACTGTTTAACATCCATCGTTGAAGAGCTAGACGAAAGAGCTGCCATTATGAAAGGTGCGTATGGAAACTTAGGCGGTGTTAAGAGTGAAGATGATATTGACCAACTCATAAAAAATATGCCAAACAGGGCCTGGATTGAGTAGTGCCTATGACTAATAAGGAGGAGAGCGATGAGAACATATGACTTTCCATTTAGTATTGCAGACGTTGTTGGACCAAGCGTTCTTGGTCTTACTATCCGCCGACTACCATACGACGGCGGTAAAATGGATGTTGACTGTCCATTTTGCTATATCTCCAGCGGCCACAAGAAGGGTAAGCTTAACGTCACCCCTTTGAGAAATGCATTTAGGTGCAATTACTGCGGTGAAGAAGGCGGAATGCTACTCTTGTACTCCTTGGTTCAAGGTGTGGATACGAAGGTTGCCTATCGGGAAATTGTAGAGCTGCTTGGTATTGGAAAGGGAGATAAGAAAGCAAATTATCAAGCATCGTCTACAGGCCAAAGCAACAAAACTAACACCGTAGAAGCAGTCAGAGCTGATTCCTTTATTTTGCATCAGACATACACGATGCTACTTAACTCACTATCTTTGGCAGCTCCACATATGACCAATCTCATAGAGAGAGGGTTATCCAAGAGTGCCATAGAAGCATTTGGGTATAAGAGTGTTCCTGCCTTTGGACAAAAGGAATTATGTGAAAAGCTTGTTGCTACCGGTTGCGTCCTTGAAGGTGTTCCCGGATTTTTCAAAGACGAAGATGGGCGCTGGATGATTAAGCTTAAAGCCCCCGGCATCCTTGTTCCAATCCGTTCAGTGAGCGGACATATATCCGGGATGCAGGTTAGATTGAACAAGCCCTTTAACGGAAAAAAGTACATCTGGCTCTCCAGCGGGGGATTGCCTGGTGGCACCGGATCGGGCTCTCCTATACACTTCGTTGGCAATCCTGCGGCAAACCTATTCTTTATAACCGAAGGCGCATTAAAAGGAGACATCGCCCATAATCTGTCGCGATATTGCTTTACAAATCAACAATCATTCATCTGTGTGCCAGGAGTCAATGCTATCAGCAAACTAGATGCAGTATTGGCTGAACTTAGAAACACCGGAGGGAATTTTAAGCTGATAGAGGCATTTGACAGTAATAAGCGGTCAAATCCGCATGTCGCAAAGGCCCTTGAAAAGCTAAATGAAAAAGTCGCATCCCATGGTATTACCATGAACTCTGTTACCTGGAATGAGAAAACCCTCAATGGGATTGATGACTACTATAAATGGCGATATCAACGAAAGGAAGATACCCTATACAGTTTCAGCCTTTCGGATGAAGTAACGGCTGTGTAGTAAGTTAAACAGAAAGGTTGGGTGACATATACTGATGTCTGAGAAAAAATCAAGGACCTCTGCCGTAATCAAAGCTGATTTTGATGCTAAATACGGTAATGCCATAAGTAACGCATATCAATTCCATAAAAAACACCATGGCGCACACCAAGAGGCGCATTTGCAGGCATTATGGGATGAAGCCGGCGGCGAAAGCAATAGTATTGTGACATTGTTTGAGCTTAAGATAGCAATTGCTATCATCGGAGAAATAGAAAGGGTATATGAGCAAGGCAATGGCCTAGCCTATCGTCAGCTATGTTTCGACAAGCTATATCGCTCAGTTTACAAAGCTATATATAAGAGGCTGTTACAGATATATGAAGAGCTTACCAGGCCGGAATGGGATTCTTACAGGCTTACTGATGAAATTGAATCAACCAAGCCTACTGAAGCATTTGGAAGTGAAATGCTCATTACTATTATAACTGGTTGCTTCAAGGCCATGAGGATAGACATGCTAGAAAAAAATCACGAATATGGCCCGGACATAAAATGCAGTGCTTAACTTTGTTGTTGTGAGCCTAGCGCACGACCACTGGGGATAAATATATAATTATTCTAAGACATCCTGTATGGGGTGTCTTTTTTCTGGTTCCTCAAAACACGTGTTTGTGATAATATTTAAGCATATTGCATGCTTACGTCGAATGAAATTAAAGCGCAATATAACGGTAAATTGCCCATAATTATATTCCCAGGTAAACAACATTGTTACTTATCCAACGATGAAATAACGAGGTAATAATAAATCAACTGAATGCAATGGAATAGTCACAAAGTGCGCAATGTCTCTAAACCGACAACAAAACGACATAGAGTCAGCTTGGTATTGTCTCATTACATCCTGTATTGAGTTGCTACAAAGCTGGAAAAAACTACGCTGACAAAAGCTCTTAAAAGATGCTTCTAATTAGGTGATAAATATAATGTCATTTTCGTGTTAAAAATATAATACTTGTTTTGCTCGAATAATAGATAATATCATGCGCAATAAAATCAAAATGATACGTATAAAAATCTGATTTTAGGATTTTGTCCGTAAAAAAGCCCATCCTTTCGGATAGGCTTGCTTTCCTTTTGCCTTTGTCGTAAGATTACTATTGCTCCTGGTAAAGTTTTGGGGTAGTGGTATTTTCTAACAATTCTAACTACTAAACTCGTTCCCCTGTAATAGCAAACACAACCCATCCTGCAATATTTTCTGCATGGTCGCCTATACGCTCCAGGTATTTTGCATTCATCATTAAATCCAGAGCCTGCTCGCTAAAGGAAGCGTCTTCGTGCAGTTTTTTTATCAAGTCTAGCTTCGCTTTCAGGAAAAGTGCGTCTACCTCATCGTCTTTGGTCAATACCTCTTTTGCCAAATCCAAGTCTTTTTGAACAAAAGCCCTTATGCTATCTTTTACCATCTGCCCGGCTTTCTCAGCCATTTTAACGATATCATCTATATGAGGTATATAATTATCTTTAGACATATAGGTGATATTGTCAGATATATCAGCAGCGTGGTCACCAATGCGCTCCATATCTGTGATTATTTTTAGGGTAGACGACACAATACGCAAATCCCCTGCTACAGGTTGTTGCTGCATTAGTAACCGCATACATAATTGCTCAATATCTTTTTCCATTTCATCTACTGTAATGTCACCAAGGATGACTTTTTTAGCCAGTTCTACATCTCTTTTGACTAAGGCTTCCATCGTCATAGCTAGAGCAGCGTCAAGCAACTCACCCATTTGAGTCATAAGTCTATTTAATTCGTTTAGCTGACCTTCAAAACGCTTGCGCATGTTTTCACTCCTATCCAAACCTTCCAGTAATATATTCCTCGGTTTTTTTAACTTTGGGGTTGCTAAAAATTTGCTCTGTTGCTCCGTACTCTACTACTTCTCCTAGCAAGAAGAAAGCCGTTTTATTACTAATTCTGGCTGCTTGCTGCATGTTGTGAGTAACAATAATAATTGTGTAATCTTTAGAAAGCTCTATTGCCAATTCTTCAACCTTTCCTGTAGAAATAGGATCAAGTGCTGATGTGGGTTCGTCCATCAAAAGAACCTCTGGTTCAACAGCCAAGGCCCGTGCAATACACAAGCGTTGCTGCTGGCCACCGGAAAGACCCAAGGCAGATTTGTTTAGCCTATCACTTACTTCTCCCCACAGAGCTGCATCTCTTAGGGCTTTTTCAACGATTTCATTGAGACGGCGGCGGGATTTCACCCCATGAGTTCTGGGACCAAAGGCAATATTATCAAATATGCTCATGGGGAAAGGGTTAGGTTTTTGAAATACCATGCCCACACGTTTACGCAAATTGTTTACGTCTATGTGATTAACATCTTCGCCATCTAACGCAATACGGCCTTGCACCCGGCAAGTTTCTATAAGGTCATTCATCCGATTTAGGGATTTTAGCAGAGTGCTTTTTCCGCAGCCTGAAGGGCCAATAAGGGCTGTTATTTCATTGCTTTCTACGGATAACGAGACATTTTTAAGGGCTTGTTCGGTACCATAGAAGACATTTACGTCTTTAATGTCAAATTTGACCATAGTAATCCACCTTTTAAAGTTCTAACATAGCTTCGGGTACAGGTGTTGCCTTTGACCCAAGGGCGGTGCTTATGACCCCGGTGCGGTAGGCCATTTTTGCCACTTTTTCTAATGCAGCAGCATGGAAAACTGCTTGTATAGGGCTTTCTCCCCAGGTGAAAGGGGCGTGATTTTTCACCAATACACCCGGGATTTTAGTTGAGTCTCGCTGGGTAAAGGTTTCAGCAATCACATTGCCTATCCCGGCTTCGTAATCGGAAGTAATCTCTTCATCCAAAAGGGCACGGGTACAAGGGATATCCCCTTTAAAATATTCCAGATGGGTGATGCCGTATGCCGGAACTGATAATCCTGCTTGGGCAAAAATTGTGGCCCATGGGGAATGGAAGCTAACCACGCCTCCAATATTTTGAAACTTTGCGTATATACAAAAATGGGTAATGACATCCTTAGCAGGCTTTCCGCTGCCTTCTATTACTTTCCCCTCCAGGTCTACGACAATCATATCATCGGGTGTAAGGTCTTTACAGGATACATCGCCGGGTTTAACAACCACTAAGCCGCGTTCGCGCTCTATGCCGCTGGCATGCCCCCATAAATTATCTGTGAGGTCGAGTTTAGCTAGACGCTTGTTAGCTACAAATACCAGTTGTTTAAGATTCTTTAACATAAAATCGCTCCTTTTATAAGAACAACTTTTCCATAGGGGTATAGTTGCTCGTTAGCTTTTGGATTGTTTATATTGTTGGCAATGCAACCTCGAATTTTGTGCCTTTCCCTGGTTCACTTTCTAAGGTTATACTTCCATTATGATATTTTACAACATGCTTGACAATAGAAAGCCCTAATCCTGCACCGCCGGTTTTGCGCCCCCTAGACTGTTCTACCCGGTAAAACCGCTCAAACACATGAAACTGTTCCTCAGCAGGGATGCCAATACCTGTATCAGCTATGGTAATATAACATAAACTGCTGTTCTCAGAGTCGGATTTCTCTTTTATTGTAACATCAACTTTCCCGCCGGGGATATTGTATTGTATGGCGTTGCCAATCAGGTTCATCAGCATTTCGTATATTAGCAGTTTGTTGCATTTTATGTTTAATGGGAGAGCTGCAAATCTAACTTCAACCTGCCGTTTTACAGCCACTTGGTTTAGGCTCTCAACAACTTCAGCAGCAATTTCGGTTATATTTTCTGAAGCAAAGGCTTTCTGGGTGTCTTGTTCATCCAAATTTGATATAAACAATATATTTTCGATAAGGCTTATCATACGCTTAGCCTCAGTGTTTACTTTATTAGCAAAATGAGCCATATCATTGGGTGCAGCCATCCCAGTTGCCATTAGTTCTGCATAACCGGAAATAATGGTAAGAGGGGTTTTAAGCTCATGGGACACATTAGCGGAAAACTCCCGCCGCATATCTTCAGCCTGAGTCCTTTCGGTTATATCAGCCGTTAGCACAATTGCACCTTGGCTTGCCGAAGGTAAAAAAGATAGTTGAACTAATCGATCGTTTTTTTGCAATGTCATCTGACCACCTATTCCATCAATGGCTGCATCTATTTTTCCTAGAAACACACTGTCGGCAAGTAAATTAATAACATTCTTCCCTACCGGGTCTTGCCTTGCCTCGAATAGAGTAATTGCTCTTGGGTTTGAGGTTATCACTTTCCCAGTAGGGTCTACCATCACAAACCCATCATGCATGTTTTTAATAAGGGCATCTATGGTTGCGCTATGTGCCCGCAGGTCACTTATCTGGCTTTCTATTTGCCGGTCGCGTGCCATTATTTTTTGAAAAAATTCGCCTAACTCGTTAAAAATAATGTCCGGTGCATCGAAGTCGATTTTATTTATTGAACCAGCTAATTTTTTTGTTAATATACTGCAAGCAAGGATTATTAAGCCAATCAACACTACTACAAGTAAAATAACAAACGTAACAGAACCTGTTATGGCACTGAGTAAAGTCGTTGCCTGACTGTAAAAAAAGACAACCGATAAAAATAACGCCGAAAGAAGCCCAGTAGCGGTAGTTATCAAAAGCCCTATAAAGATTCTTCGTCCCATGTAATTTTATACCCCACTCCACGGATTGTTTTAATCATATCGCCACATGGCCCCAGCTTTTGCCGCAGGGTTTTAATATGCATATCTACGGTACGATTAGATGTACCGTCATATTCGTATCCCCAAATGTGAGTCAATAATTGCTCTCGGGTTTGCACCATATTTTTGTGCTGCAAGAAGTGATATAACAGCTCAAACTCTTTAAATGTAATAGCTGTCGCATTGCCATTAACTTTTACCTCTCGTGTTTTTAAGTTTAAAGATAACCCACCAGCCACGATGTCACCTGTTGTTTCTTCATTGGACTCATGTTGTGGGGAGAAGCTGTTAATGCGGCGAAACAAAGCTCGTACCCTAGCAAGAAGCTCAAGTACTGAAAATGGCTTTGACATATAATCATCTGCTCCGGCATCTAAACCCTTAACCCGGTCTAGTTCCGACCCCATTGCTGTTAGCATAAGCACAGGTAATGCTGCGGTTTTTTCGGAGGCCTTGAGTTTTGCAAGGATTTCTAACCCCGATTCATCAGGAAGCATAATATCCAATATAAATAAATCTGGCAGTGAATTTTCCAATCCACTCCAAAATGAAGCAGCATCCTCAAAACCAACGCATTCATACTCTTGTGACCGCAAGGCGTAACAAACCAATTCCCTTATGCCTGCGTCATCCTCAACTAAGTATATCACGTCTTAGAAAACCTCCTTGCTACAAGCCCTGAAACACCATTAAGGCAGAACACAACTAATAGCAACACAACAGCGGCAGCGTAGGTTTCATTTACAAAGCGCCCATAATTGGAAAGCTGCCACATATGCACCGTAAGCGTGGTACCAGTATCCATCAATCCTGTTGGGATGCGCGGCACTTGCAAAGCCCCTGCTGTGAATATAAGGGCGGCAGATTCACCCACTACCCGCCCGATTGCTAAAATTACACCGGCAAGTATCCCTGGTATAGCACTGGGCAAAATTATTTTAAACACCGTGCGAAGTTTACCTGCCCCAAGACCGAAAGAGGCTTCTCGGTATGTGTCAGGTACACTTTTAAGTGCTTCTTCCGTAGACCGTATAATCAGCGGAAGCATCATAATACTCATGGTTAACGCACCGGAAAGCACTGAAATCCCAAGACCAAGGAAAATGCGGAAAAACATCATGCCAAAAAGCCCGTATACAATGGAAGGAATACCAGCCAAAATTTCTGCGGCACTGCGGATTATAGTAACAAAACGGCTACCGGTTCTCATATATTCTACCAGGAAAACTGCGCTAAAAACCCCAAGGGGTACGGCAATTGCCAGTACAAGAGCTACCATCAAAATCGTGCTTACTATTGAAGGGAACAAGGACACTCCAGGGGTAGAAGCATCTATCGCAAAAAGCCCCGGCGTTGCCAGATGACGGAAACCGTTTGATAGTATATGAAAAAAAATGAATCCCAATGCAAGCACCGTGATGGCTGCGAAAACCCATGTAAGGGTATAGAAAAGTTTGTCCCAAAGCTTTGTCAACCACTTTAAAACATGGGTAGAAAGTAGAGTGTAAGCCCGTCTTGTAAGAGGAATGCCCATGAAAACCGATGAGCCTAATACAATCCATCGATTGTTGAAATAGAACTCACCAAGTAGAAGCATCACAAAAGGTATTGCCCATTTTAAGTATACCATGGATTTGTTTGTGGCATTAGAAAACCTTGAACCCTCCTGTGGGGCTTTACTTACCTTGCGATTAACAAAAAACACAAAAATCATGTTAATAAGCAAAATAAACAATAATAGCACTACCCCGGTTGCAATAAGGGATTCCCGGTGTAAGTCAGATGCATAGGACATTTCCATTACAACATTGGCTGTTAAGGAGCGGGCCCCTCGAAGCAAGTGAATCGGCATTCGCGGCTGGTTTCCTGCCACCATGTTTACGGCCATGGTTTCGCCAATGGCACGGCCAACGCCAAGAACCACGGCAGCCAAAATCCCGCTTTTAGCCGCTGGCACAACCACGCAAAGCACACTGCGTAGCTTGCTGGCACCAAGGGCAAGGGCACCTTCATAATAATGATCTGGCACAGCTCGTATTGCGCTTTCCGAGATACCAATAACCACAGGCAAAATCATAATTCCCAGTAAAATAGAAGCCGCAAGTATGCTGTTGCCTGTTGGGATACCTGCCGCGTCAACACGTTCTGCAAATGGTCTTAGGAAAGGCACAATCACCACCATGCCAAAAAAACCATATACCACCGAAGGGATACCCGCTAAAAGATTAACTACAGGTTTAATGATTTTATATAGTCGGCGCGGGCACATATACGCTAAAAAAACAGCCGTAAATACACCAATAGGCACACCAATAATAATCGCCCCGAGGGTAATGGTTACACTACCTGCAATCATGGGTAGTATCCCAAAGGAGGGGTAGCGGTCACGAGGTGCCCATAAAGTGCCAAGAAAAAACTCCCGAACGCCAATCTCACGCATAGCAGGCAGTCCGCCCGTAAAAAGAAAACCGGCGATTGTGGCAATGGCAAGAACGCTGACACAGGCGCAAAGGAAGAAAATGATTGCCATAATAACTTCCTTAGGCTTTTTGCCTTTAACCTGCTGCCTTATAAGATTTATTATTTTACCTCTCATTTTCTGACGGCTCCTATGTTAATTTTCTATGGTGTAAATACACACGGACGGTCATTGTGACCGCCCGTGCGCTATTTTACAGCAAACTACATAATATATCTATCTAATATTTTCCCATTGGGTAAGTTCGCCAATAAATATGTCGCGGATTTCATCTGTTGTAATATTTGCAAGTTCGTTAGAAGGATGAACGATAACTGCTAGACCGTCATGGTTCATAAGGAGACCTTCTACGGATTCTAGTTCCGTTTCGCGGAGTGCACGAGATGACATGCCAATGTCTACACGCGCTTCCATGGCGGCTGTAATGCCAGCACCGCTACCAGTGGAGTGTACATCTATCGTCACGCCAGGGTTAAACTCTCTGTAAACCTCAACAAGATAGCCCATTAAAGGCGCAACGGATGTAGAGCCTTCTATTACCAAAGTCCCGGTAAGACCACCGCCTGCGTAAGATGCTGGATTTTCTACAACCGTAATAAAGCCTCGTCTTTGGATTTCGGCTTGACCTTCTTCGCTTACAATAAAGTCAAGGAAGTCTTGCGCCAAATCACTAAGCTCACCAGGTAGCGCAAGGTAAAAGCTTCTGAACAGCGTATAGGAGCCATTTAGCACATTGTCCACGGAAGCTTCAACTCCGTCAACTGGTAAAGCACGCACATCATCCCTAAGGGCACCCAGGGAAATGTAGCCCATGGCGGCAGGATTTCCTGCAACAGAAGTAATAACTGCGCCGGTACCGGTTTCTACCAGTGCTTCTGTCCATGTACGGTCCACTCCGTCCTGATATACACCGGTAACATTAACAAAAGCATCACGGGTACCACTGCCGTCCTCACGGGTGATTACATGGATTGCGCCGGTAGGAATTGCTAGAGTCGGCTCAGGGTCTGGCGTGACAGTTGCAACAAAACCAGTACCTATGTCTTCCCACCTGGTAAGTTCGCCGATGAAAATATAACGAATTTCATCTGTTGTAATGTTGGCAAGTCCGTTGGTGGGGTGAACGATAACAGCAAGACCGTCATGGTTCATAAGGAAGCCGTCTACGGATGCTAATTCCGTTTCACGGAGCGCACGGGATGACATACCAATATCCACACGCGCTTCCATGGCGGCTGTGATACCTGCGCCGCTACCTGTTGAGTGTACATCTATTGTTACACCAGGGTTAAGCTCCCTGTAAACTTCAACAAGATAGCCCATCAAAGGCGCAACGGATGTAGAACCTTCTATTACTAAAGTCCCGGTAAGACCGCCACCAGTATAGGGAGCGGGATTATCTACTACAGGTATAAAGCCTCGTCTTTGGATTTCGGCTTGGCCTTCTTCACTCACAATAAAATTAAGGAAATCTTGTGCTAAGTCACTAAGTTCACCTGGTAGCGCAAGGTAAAAACTTCTGAATAATGGGTAGGAGCCGTTTAGCACATTTGCAACGGACGCTTCAACTCCGTCAACAGGTAAAGCACGAACATCATCCCTTAACGCACCCAGAGAAATATATCCCATGGCAGCAGGATTTCCTGCAACAGAAGTAATAACTGCACCGGTACCGGTTTCTACAAGTGCTTCTGTCCAGGTACGGTCTACGCCGTCATAATGCACACCGGTAACTTCGACAAAAGCATCACGAGTACCGCTGCCGTCTTCACGGGTGATTACATGAATTGCGCCGGTGGGATCAACAAGGGTTACTGGTGCAGGGGTGTCATCTTCTGCGTCTGTTGTGCCAGCATCTGCGGTGTAAACATCAGCATCGCTGGCATCGTTGTTATCATTGTTGCCGCAGGCGACCAAGGCCAACAGGCCCAAAACCAGCATTGCTAAAATAAGTACTTTTTTCATTTTCATCCTCCTAAAATGCGATTCAATTTACTTTCAAGCGCATTCTATTAAGCGAATGTAAAGAGAATAAGTCATTTATGTAAAATCCATGTAAAATTTCTGTCGATTAAAAAAATAACATTCGTTTTTTTGAAAAATCAGATTGAGGGCAGTAGCTCCGCCAATCACAATTGCTAAATTGATATAAACTATAGCTTTTTTACAATGTTTTTACGAAATTTTTAAATATATTTGACATCCTTATGTTATGTTATGTCTGAAGGCATCGGATGCATATAAAAGGTTCTTCTCGGTGCTTTACATTAATCAACTGCGAGGGAAGCGATGAATATTAAGAATCACTGTAAAATGGGATGCCTGATATACGAATCCATGGCTACAAACGGTATACGCATTAGTAAACCCTTGTTCGTTGCAGGCAATATGGCTCCGGATTTTTACATTTCTCCATTCAGCCGATCCCATAAACGTAGTACATCCGCTAGTCGCTTAAATAAATGGGTCAAGCGAGTGTATGAAAACATTGATTCCACTAGCACTGGTTGGTTTTCATTTAATTTGGGGATACTGGCTCACTATATATGTGATTTCTTATGTTATCCGCATACGCCTGCTTTTGAAGGTGGAAAGTGGGATCATTATATCTATGAAAAAATGCAAGTTGTTGACTTAAATGATGTCCTGCCCATTACGAAAGGCGCAGAGTTAAATGCAGAAGAATTAATTGATGTCCTTAATGGGTATTTTATAAAGCGAGAGCAAATTCTTGAACAAAATGCAGATATGGCTTTTGCTGATATTTCGGTTGCGATGTATGTAGCTATTCTGGCTTTAACTTGCGTTTATCATTATGTATCGAAACGAGCCAGAGATGTAACAATGTGTTTTTGCTCACCTGATTACCATGATATGCCTCTATTATACCCTATATGGGTTTCTGTGAGAGACGCAGGTTCTTTAACAGAAAATGATTAACAGCCTCATTTATATTGTTAAAACTTGCTTCGAATGGCTATTAATACGCCGCTTTCAATAGTAACGACAGCTTCACTTGCATTAAAGCAATTGCTTACCCTGCGTACTACTCCTAAGCGCAAGGTTTCATTATTCAGAGGGTAGGAAAGTCCGTGGGTCGTAATTCCAGTAACCTCTGTTGATAAAGGAATAAGTGATAGAGTTTGATAATCGTCTTTTTGCATACATAAACTGCTGTGAATTAGTTGTATACTTGTATTGTTATCCCATATTTCCGTGTGAATCCCTTTGGCCATTTCTAGCACATGAACATTGGCTATGAAATGGTCTACGCGACCACCAAGGGCACCAATTATTATAATAGAAGAAACAGGCTGAGCTAAGGCATGTGCCATAGCCAATGCAAGATCGGTATCGTCTTTGTCGGCAGGGTATCTGTAAATAGGTATTCCTCTTTGTTTGCAGACAGATAAATAGGTTGATGGGGCTGAATCTAGGTCGCCAATTATCGCGTCCGGCCACAGAGCCATAATCTTTGCATGACGCAGACCGCCATCACAGGCGATGATGTAATCCACACTTGTTAGTATTTGTTTTGTGGCATCGTAGTCGTTAATTTCACCATTGGCTATAATCGCAATGCGCATAAATACCTCCTTGCCCCCGATAGCAATTATGTAATTGCTTATATACCATATTTAATGGGTGCAGGCGCATCAAGCAATGAAGAGTTTTAAAACCAATCAACCCCGCCATTACGCTCACAGTATATCATTAACGAGGGGAATGTAATGATAATGTGACAAACGTAAATGTCAGGGTTGATAGTAAAAGGAGGAGTTGATAAATGGTACTAATAAATACCATCTTGTGTAACCAGAACTCTATTACATAGACTAACTCACATATGTAAAAAACTTATAATGATTGTGTAAAATATATGTTAAATTTAACACGTTAGAATACTACCAAATCACAGTAAGCGTCAAACGATAAATTCGTCTACGAAGGATTGAAGCAATAACGGGGCGCAAATTGAGGAAGCAAGTTATTGAGCGCATCAAGATTATTGCGAATGTCCCAGTTGGGAGCATTCTGAAAGATGAAAGTCAGGTAGTTGTAAGGATTAAGGCCGTTTTCCTTTGCAGTTTCGATGATACTAAACATAATGGCGCTGGCCTTAGCCCCCCTAGGGGTGTTGGCAAAAAGGAAGTTTTTGCGGCCAATAACAAAAGGCTTGATACTCCGCTCAGCCCGATTGTTGCTTATCTCAAGCCTGCCGTCCAAAAGATACCGCTCTAAATACATGCGCTGGCTGATGGCATATTTTTTAGCCACACCCAATGGCATTTTCGGTAAGGCACGCACGGTATCCAGCCATGTATAAAATTCATCCAAGATGGTTTTTGATAATTCTTGCCGTTTATAGAAACGTTCCTCCGGCGACAAGTCTGCAAATGACCTCTCCAACTCAAAAAGCTTGGCGCAATACAACTTACCCCGCGCCGCATCGAATTCGTTGCGGTCTTTGGCGGGGAGAGTCTTTAGTGCCTCGTCAAATTTTCGGCTGGCGTGTTGCAGGCAGCCAACAACGGTTATATTTTTTGGTAGTGCGTGATAGCCTTCGTACCCATCGGCATGAAGAAATCCTTTGAAACCCTGTAGAAACTTTGCAGGGTACTTGGTATGCCTGCCGGGTTGGTACTCGTATAGCACTATGGGGTACTTCGTTTTCTCACCCTTGGCAGTGTAACCGCAGGTTCGGTATAGCCACATATAGCTCTTGCTTTGGGGTGACCTGCCCGGCTCATTTAACACTTGTAAAGTCGTTTCATCGGCGTGGAGGGTGTCATGGTTAGCGAACATCGTCTCCTTAAGCGCATCGTAAATGGGTGACAACCAATCCTCTGTAGCCCTTAAAAGCCAGTTGGACATGGTTTGTCTTGAAAGCATGATGCCCTGACGCTCCCAGTCTTTTTCTTGGCGGTAAAGCGGGGAAGCCATAACGAACTTTTGGTATATGATATGTGCTATGGCTTCGGGGGAAGCGAAGCTGCCTTTTATTACAGGCTCACCTATTAGGGCTTTTATGATAGGTACGTCACAGGCATTCGTTTCACAGCCCCGGCAGGCGTAGGTTTTGCGGATATGTTCTCTTATCTTTACTTGTGCGGGGATTATTACAATCTCCCTGCGGGTGTCGGTTCCCATGACATGTAGATTACCATTGCATTCAGGGCAGACTTGTTCATCTGCCGGCAGGCCGTATTCCACTGTCTCAACTTGCAAGTCTTCCGGTAAGCGGTCATTAACCAAACGCTTGCGTTTGCGATAATGGCGCACTATTTCGGTTAGATCGGGTTCCGGCTCTTTTGCATCTGCTGTGGCTTCCGCTTCGTTGAAGATGGTTAGTTGGTCGTATTCGCTTTTCTCGGAAGATGCCCCAAAACGGCGATGCTGATTAAGCTTAAACTGGCCCTCATAGAACTTTACGAGGGCTTCCAGTTCGGATATTCTTTTATTTTTTTCGGCGACTATTTGCGGCCAATCCTTAGCTGTTTTCATGGATATAATATACCACAAAAACCGCTTAAAACCTAGCGTTTACAAGGATTTTCGAGGGGTGGCAACGTCTTGTTTTTGATTTTTTGCTACACCACTTTAGGCTGGATTATCTCATTGCGTTTGAGTTTCAAATCTACCCTTGTGCCACCCAGCAGATAGGATAATTCTTCGCCTGTTAGAATCATCGTTGCTTCTTCGCCCACTGATGGCCAGCGAAAGCGACCTTTTTCCAGACGCTTAAAATACAGCCAAAAACCATCCCCGTCCCATTCCAATATCTTTATTCTGTTGCGCTTGCGATTACAGAATACGAATAAAGCTTCGTCGAATGGATCAAGTTTGAAACCGACTTCTACGATTGCTGCCAGACCGTTGATACTTTTTCGCATATCAGTATGCCCACAGGCCAGATATACCCGCTTTCGTGTTGTGGTCAGCATGGTTGCATCAACGCCTTTAGCAGGGTGGTTAGGGATTCTGGAGGATAGCCGCTGTCGGCTGTTATTTTGTAGCCTTCGTACTCTATGCAGATTTGGCCGGAGGTTTGGATGGATGGCTCTCCTGATTCGACTAGCTTGACCTCTGTAAAACCCGGCACTAATAACTCTGTTGCTTGTGGTTGATTTGTTGCCAGTTCGTATGCTGCGGCCCGGAGTTTTCTTTGCCAGTAATGATAGACATTTTCGTGGATGCCTTTGGTTTCACAATATGACTTGATGCTTAAACCGCTCGCATTTCGGTCTTGCATTATCTGCGCCCAATGCGTCAGTCGGTATTCCGCTGCTATTTCTCGGGTGTTTTTCATCACCTTTCACCACCATTTAACTTGGATTATCACTTGTGGTTTTCCATGTCGTTTTGGTGTTATTTTATGGTGCGTTCGAGGCCTGGGGTATGTGCGATTTTATTTAACGCTTACAAATCACATAAACACATACACATTCACGCCTACTGGATTGACACATTGCGAAGCACAAAAAAACTGCCGCTACTGGGAGAACATACCCATATAGCGGCAGTTTTTTGCTTGAATCATTACATCACAATATTTATCTGTCTCGTATCGTTGCAAAAGCTTACCGATGCATTGAAGTATTCTGCAACAAATCTCAGGGGTACCATCGTGCGGTTGTCTATAATGATTGCCGGGACATCCATGCCTGGTAGCATTTCGCAATCATGAATGATAGCTCCTGCCCATCAATAACTATTACAACCCTTCTCGTATCATGGTGCCAGAATACCTCTGCACCCAAAGCTTCGGCTGCAAAACGGATTGGTATTAGCGTCCGGTTTTCTATTACGACTGGCACAGTGTCCATTAGAGTAGTAGTACCATATATTCCATCTGTTATAAGCAATGACCCCAGTGCCATTTGAATCCTTCGTAAATCGTAGACATATGCAACTAAGAAAGTTCCGGTTTGTAGTTTTGTTGTGAATTCAAAAATACCAGATTCCACACAGAATATGCCGCCAAGATTTCTCCCATTATACACTATTGTTATGCGGTTTATGTTTATACCTGTCAAATCAAAACCGCTTAAATCCGCAAATATAGTGTAGTAAGTGTTTAAAGAGTCAATTACTTCCTCGCCAATCGTTATGGTGATTCCAGCAGTTACGAAAACGTTACCATCGCCTAATGTTTCCACAATGCTAATCACGATACTATTGCCTTCCAACTCCAACATCGCTACCAGATAATCAACAGGGAGTGTAATGGTTATTATACCTTTGGTCATACTTAAAGAGGCATCAGCTTCAATCAATGCTTCTATTGTTTCCCTCGAAAGAAGTAAGTCATTTATCTGATCCTCCAGATATAGCGTTGCTGTAGACTCCGCCTCACCTTCTGTCGATTGCAATTGCGACTGCACATTTGCATGATTTTCTGCTTCTGATGGTGGAGCAGGAGGAGTAGTCGCTGGGGGCGGAGATTGTGCGGGAATCTGTGTTGGAGAAGGTGTGCGCATTGGAGGTGGTGATGGTGAGGGTGTCTGTGCTGGTGGCTGCGTTGGTGAAGGGGATGGTGTCTGCGTCGGGGATGGTGTTTGAGTTGGAGACGGTGTAGGTGTTGGGGAGGCAGCTCCCGGTGTATCTATCAACTCAATCTCATTACGGTCACGCACACGTATCCGGTTAATACCGGTGTCGCCAAACACTTCACCAATAGATGCAAGCCCCGCTACACTAACCCGCGCTCCTTCTACAACAAAGCTCAGGTCAACAAGAGGTGTAATATAACCGCGCATGTAAATTATTATTTCGTCGCTACCATGGCTAAGAATAAATTGTAGCATTAAATTACTTCCATCTGCTGCGCTTGGTTGCATCACGACATTGGACACAACACCTTCCACTTGTACCAGTCGGCCGATATTTGCAGGTGCGATTGCCGCTGCAATTGATATCTCTTGCGGGGCAATTGGATTAAGCGAACTATCAATAATCCTTATGCTACCGCCTTGGTGTACCGTAAGCTGGGTTTCACCTTGATAGGCACTTACAAAGCCGTGTGCCCGCACCCGTTGTCCTACAACCAAGCCAAGTGCATTATTCTCCGTTACCTCGAATAGATTGATACCGCCAGTTTCATCCTGGATATATATTGAGTTCATGAATCCTCTATTTTCGGCACTACCCACACCAGTAACCTGCAAGCCGGATGTCACGATACCTTCAATGGTAAACCATTGTCCGTGTTCTGCTTGGCGAACGGTGGCAATTGGTGTCGGCTCTATCGGTTCTGGAGCTACGCTACGCAACAGGTTTTCCGAAATAGTAAGGTTGGCATTGGGAAGTTGTCCGTAGAAGTCCAGTTCGGCCCGTACATCAAAATTGCTGAAGAAATTGGAGGCGAATACAACCACCGTACCATCGCCAACCTGTTGAGAAGCAGCTATTAAGTGCTGACCGGGATTTGTACCGCCTGCCGCTGGTCGCTGCCCGTCACCATTACCGATTGGCGGTGCAGGGGCTAATCCCAGAGTAGGATGCGCATAACGTGGAAATGCTGCGCCAGGAATCGGGAACTTTGTACGTCCAGCCCCTTGATTGGTATTGGAGTCCACTGTCCATGAAGCAGGATGAGCAAAGACCATTGGGTCAATGGCAAGTGGCAAGCTTCCGCCTGAGACAACGTAGTTGGATACATCTGTTGCATTTCGCACCATTGCGTATGGGTTGTTTACGGCATATAAGACACCTGTTGAGAAATTCCGATATAGTTGCCCCACACCTAAATTATCATGTTCCTGTGGAACAACACCCTGCATGAAGGGATTGTACAGGTTAAAGTTTTCAAGATACCGCAGGTTGTGTTGGTGGGCGGCTGTTGTTTCTCTAAAACCCATAGGTGCGCTGTGAGAAGCATCTCCTACACGTATATATGAACCCATTGCCGCAAGTAGACGGTTTAACTGATATGAAGCTGCTCCCTCAATGCCTGGTATGCTACCCTGCTGGTCATTGAAGTTACCAAAGCCAGCAACAGCAACGGTGCCGCCACTTGTAGCAAAATCAGCAACTGCATTGACAACCGCTGGGCTAAAGTTACGATGCACGCCTCTTTCCGGATCAGCAAGTACAGTCCCATGCCTGCTTGGGGATGAGAAGATTAGAAGCTGGAATCTTGGGTCACTAGCCGCATTAAGGATATCTTGCTCGGTGCGAAGTACCACCGTAACAAGATTCATGTTCGCAGCTACTTGGGCAAAGTTTGTGAATGAGTTTCTATACTGCCCATCAACATATTCGTTGAAATGAGCGGCATCTATTCCAATGAAACCGACTTCATTTGCATCTCGTACAAACAGATCAATGAAGCCATCATAAATGCGGTATGTCCCGTTTACATTAATAATTGCCCGTACATTAATATCATGTATCCCCGGAGCAATTGGTGTATAGATGAAATTGAGGCTTGGGGTTTCTCCAGGTCCAATAACTAGGTTTGGAGTTTGGGTGATAATTACTTCTCCGTTCACAATGTATTGAATGGTAGCAATTGTAACTGGTATATTCTCATCATTAAAGAAATGTGTAGTAAGAGTTAATGGCTCGCTGGTAACGGGCATGAACGTGCTGGATGTTACATCTGAAATACCGATTATCGGTGTTCTGCCAATCCACACAGGAGCGGTAACTGCGATTCTTTCCTGTCCCGCACTGTTCACAGCGATAACTCGTAAAAAGTAGTAACCAGGTTCTGGATTAGCCCTTGTCACACGGAACTCAGCAGTTTTGCCTACGGGTACGTCAAAATACTGAATGCCCCATGTCGGCTCAACGCCACCGTTAGTTACAAGAGATATCCTTGTGATAGTGTAATTATCCCTTGGCCTTATGGCATTGTTTTCGACCCTTGGCGTTGCCGGTACATAGACATCCGCATTGAAATTAGCCGTAGCAGGCACGTTATGCATAATCGTACCCATAGGCTCGTTATTTACATAATAACGGATTTCCATGTCGCGGATTTCTGTAGAGTATACTGCCCTGTCACGGAAAGCCTGCCACATACCCTCGTAGGTGAAGTTATTCGTGTAAATTGCTACTCGGCCCTCGTTGGACCAGCCAAACAGCCCTCTATGGTTATCTTGTGAGTTAACCGGGGCAAGTAGCCATCCACGATCCAAAGCCAGCGTAAATTGCTCATAGGCCGGGAAGTATCCACCCGTACCGATTGCACCCTCGCCATTAGCGACTTCGATTAGGGGGATGCGTAGTGCTATTTCCGGGTCAAAATGGGCGAAGTTATTAAAGTTGCCAAAGGTCGTACCCGGATGATTAAACATAGATACGGACTCAGGTGTGCGTCGCAATAGCTCATAATAGCGTAGTAACCTTTCGTCATTATTATTTATATTTAGATAGGAATTGTTACGGCATACCCATCCTGTGGTGTTAAAAGTATTAATATGACCTGGTCCGCCTGCCCATGTAAACTCAAAGCCATTGGTGGCAAGGAAGGGGGTAGCCCTTAAATGGTTATCCGCCATTGATGCGACTGCGGCTGCTCGGCCACGATCCCAGCGGTAGCTGCCTGTGGCTTGATAATCCCTGAGATTAAACACATCAGGCCCGTCGCTTGCACTAGCCCTTACTCCGCTTCCGGGAGATGTAAAACCCCAGTCAAACCAGTTGCTGTGGTCAGACAAAGCAAAGAAATCCAATCCTGCAATATCCCTTGCTTCCGCAAAAGCAGCCTCGGGTGTGCCTATTCCGTCCGACATGGTTGTATGGGCATGAAGCTGGCCGAAGAATATCCCTTCGCCACCTACTTGCCTCTCAGTAAAAGTAAGTTCCAATACTTCACTGTCCAAGAAGCCGTCAGCCCTAGCAACGGCTTCAATGTTTATCGGAAGCATGGACGTTGTTATGAGAATGCCATCATTATATTCGTTTTCTGGGAGTACAGTTTCTCCGGGTGTTCCTACATTGGTTGTTATAGTGTAGAAAATAGTCGCATTCGTTGTAGTAGTAGTAAGTGTCAGTGTAGTACCAGGGCGAATACTGCCGGATAAATGACTTGGTATAACATTTGCCACTGAAGCTTGTATATACGTGAAATATCGGGCCTCCGTTTCGTATTCCCATCCGATGCCGGAAACATACGGCGGTAGTACGGAAAATGCACGTATAACAGCAGTAAAATCTTCCAGTGGGTCGAAGTCTGCGGCGGTAAGCGTTACCTCCGCTGTGTTGGTATCGGATGTTGTATATGGGCCTCCATTAACGCTAAACATAATGCGACCTGCTGCCGGGTTAGCAGAAAGAGTTATCACTGTATCAGCAGGAATTACGCTGCCCGAAGCAGGATTAGCGGAAACATCGGTAACAGGCGGCGGATCCGCCTCAACAACCACTGCTTGAAGCAACTGTACGGCAGTTCTTCCGGTTGTCCATTGGCCTACATGTGCCTGGACTACTCTGATCCAATCCCCG
>Ga0123352_10001493_pt1 | contig 31192 bp, 32 predicted proteins | sample TergutLab28metaG_FD_89700 | JGI IMG/M metagenome (GOLD analysis project Ga0123352, IMG submission 89700) | Labiotermes labralis P1 segment gut microbial communities from Petit-Saut dam, French Guiana - Lab288 P1 | ecosystem: Host-associated > Arthropoda: Insects > Digestive system > Gut ...
CGGGACGTACAAACACGTGACACCGGCGATGGCGATCGGGCTGACGGACCATGTCTGGAGCATGCGTGAACTGATGTTATTTCCCCATAGACAAAATGTCAACTGAATTCGACAACGTGACCAAAGCCATAATCTCCATCAATCAGGAATAAAGACAAAGAATCTTGACAGAATCACTCGAACCAGAAGGAAGAACAGGCGATGAAATCCAAATCATCGTCTAAAAAAGCTTTTTTCGCCGCATTCGCCGCCGTAATTCTCACGGCGGCCGTATTCGTGCCGCTGATCGCTGACAGCGACACGGATAGCGACTTCTCTTACCCGCTCGGATCGATAGGAGCATCTGGTATCACATATGACGCAATACCTATCTCATCCGCCGCCGATCTAGCAATGATCGGGTCCTCGGGTGCCACCACAGGCGCGTGGCCCATGAATGCTTACTACTACCTAACGCAGAACCTCACACTTACGGGCACATGGACACCAATTGGAATCCCATCTAATCCTTTCACGGGAGTATTAGATGGACAGGGCTTTATGATATCCGCCATTACCACTACCTCCGGAATAAGCGGACTTTTCGGAGTAATAAACGGAGCGACGATCTCAGATCTGACAGTAAATGTAAGCTTAGCAGGAACGAACAGCTCTGCCGGCGGAATAGCTTCTCAGGCCATTGATTCCAACTTACGTAACGTTAACGTCACCGGAACGATCATTACAACAGGCTCCGGATGGCCGCAAGCAGGAGGGCTTATAGGCGAGGCATCAGGATCTATCGTAATAGAAAACGGCTCATTCAGCGGAAGCATTCAGTCGGTACGCAATGCAGGCGGCATAATAGGTATGACGCAAGCAAACACGCACATCACCATAACATATACATCCAACGGCGGTAGTGTAACATCTGCGACCAACTTCTCTGCAGGAGGAATAATAGGCTCAACTTCTCTGGGAACCCACGGAATAATAAATTCAACATACAACCACGGCAACATTACCGGTGCAACCAATAGCCCTACGGGAGGAATAATTGGATACATTAACGCCGGACAGATACATATATCGAACAGCGTCAACACGGGAGCTATAGCAGCGGGTATCGGCACAACACAAGGAATAGGTGGGATAGTTGGAGTTGCAACTTCACAACATGCAAATGTTATAATTCAGTCGTGCTACAACGCAGGATCGATAATCGGAGGCACCATTGCCTCCGGCGGAATCGTCGGAGTAAGCACAAGCATACAGATCGTCAACTGCTTCAACATCGGATCCGTGTCGGTAACATCCAACTCCACTAACGCAGCCGGAATCGCTGCCGTAGCCGAAGATACAAGAATAATAAACACATACAACGCCGGCTCCGTTACAGGAGGAGGAGGCGGAATCACAGGATCTGCGACAAACACCGCGATCATTAACTCATATTTCGCCGCAGATATTCTATTCAACACCAATGCCACAAACGCCCCCGATAGAATAACCCGCGTAGGAAATCCGGTCATAGACGGCGTAAGCACAAATCCGGAAAGGAGTGACACGCAGTATTCAGGAGCCAAACCAATGTCGGATATGATGCCCTCATTATCCGATGCAATCTCCGGGAATTCAGTATTTTATACGGGAAACACAACTTCCGCGCTTGCCTTCTCGACAGGATGGGATTTCACTGGGATTTGGACCATTGACTCGGCAGTAAACAGCGGACTTCCGACACTCCAAATGCAGGACATGGAGTCATCTTTCCAAATAAGATACATCGTTTCATTCTCACCCGAAGGAGGGTCGCCGGTTGATCCGATATCCGTTCCGAGAGGCGGACTATTGGCCCTGCCTTCAGATCCAGTGTATGAAGGATATAACTTCGCAGGATGGTTTACCGTTTCTGCACAACATTCCGTTGTTACAATATCCAACTTCAACACAGCAGCGCCAATAGTGTCGAATATGACTCTTACAGCTATATGGACAATCGATCATGAAATCATCGATAGACAGAAGCATCTCGTAATATTCGCGATCGATGCCTACAATATTATTCCGATCACAGTATACGACGGAGATCATCTCACGAAGTTTACGCCGGAAAGAGAAGGATACCACTTCATCGGATGGTTCACGGACCCGGAGCGCACAGAGCACTTCGACTTCTACGAGCCGATAACCTCAGACATCATAATATACGCTGGATGGGAGGCCATAGCAAGCAATATAGAAGATGATGAAGAGTCAGCTCTGTTCATATTCGTAATGATAGCTCTGATGGCATTGCTATTGTCTTTGGCGTTGATAGGAGCTGCGTTCATTTCCGGAAGATCCATGCCAGCAGGAGTGTTATTTGCGGCGGCATCGATAGTTGCCGCGATTGTAATATCGCAAATCATAGGAATCAATGGGTGGTTTTGATGATCGGCCGCGTTAAAGCAGTGACGGCATTTACTGCTGTTCTGTTGGTATCTGCGGGCGCATTCGCCTTATTCGGCATCACAAATGACAATGACGCTCAATCAGACAATTCTACAATAGGGGCCACACACACGGTCGTGGTATATGAAAATATACTGCTCTCCAATTTCGGAGGAAGCGGAAATGATAGATTCTATGCCGTAGAGGCCACGCCAGATGGAGGATTCGTATCGGTTGGAATTTTCTCAACCGGTTTAAATTGGTCTCCGGGAGACTGGATAGGACTGACACCTATGGGATCCTTTAATGCCGCAATAGCCAAATTCGATGAAGACGGAAAGGTAGAATGGGTAAACAACTTCGGAGGAAACGGTAATGATAGATTCTTCGGAGTCACATTAGCTGCAGATGGAGGGTTCGTAGCTGTAGGAGACTCATACAGCAATTCAATCGGAACAGGCGATTGGACCGGAATGACGCAGAAAAGCAACCTAAGTGATGCAATAATAGTCAAATTCGACAAACACGGAGATCTGGAATGGAGAAACAACTTTGGAGGAGCGGGAATGAATAATTTCGCTGCCGTTGCTTCCGCGCCGGATGGAGGGTTCATAGCTGTAGGATTCTCTGATATGACCGATCCCGGAATCGGAGATTGGGCCGGGGTTACTCCCAAAGGTACAAGAGATGCAATAATCGTTAAATTCGATCAGCACGGAAGTATCGAATGGATGAATAATTTCGGCGGAACTGGAAGTAACTCATTCTCAGACTTAATAATAGATAATGATGGCAACATTATAGCGGTCGGATCATCAGATTATAAATCGTTCGGTACCGGAGACTGGACTGGCGTAGAAGGAAACGGAGACCGCGACGCAATAATTGTAAAGTTCTGTCCATTGGGCGATGTCATATGGGAGACCAACTTCGGAGGAGAAGGCCTTGATTGGTTTATGGGCATCACAGTAACACACGACAATAGACTGGTTGCGGTCGGATACTCTTATTACCAATCATTCGGCACCGGAGACTGGACAGGCATAGAAGAAAACGGAGACCGAGACGCAATAATTGTAAAGTTCTGTCCATTGGGCGATGTCATATGGAAGACCAACTTCGGAGAAGAAGATTTCTTCATATTCAGATCTGTAACCGAATCACCAAACGGAACGTTCGTTGCCGTAGGATATCGCTCAGACACAAACCACTCTAACAGCATATTGAATTTGATAGGGGACATAGACGCGATCATTGCAAGTTTTGATTATTCCGGAAAGTTGGTATGGAGCGGCGGTATAAACAGCGAAGGTAACAGTTTATCGAGAGGAGCAACATCAACTGTCAATGGAAATATCATTCTTGTTGGATACGCTAATTCTGCGTCATTCGGTACCGGAGATTGGTACAATACTCCAGGCAAAGGCGGTTTAGACGCAATATTAGGCATATGGACTCCGATAATAACCACAATAACGGAACCAGATAATGAACCTGATACGGCTTCAATTGTAATGCTCATAATCAATATTGTAGTGGCAATATTACTGATGGCCGCAGTTGTCGCTTCGATCCTGTCTAAGAATCCACATATAGCCGGCATACTGGTAGCTGCCGCGATAGGGATCTTCTTCTTGGGATTTTTCGAGGTATTCAAATGAAAAATAAAAAGAAGAAGTTTCTGGGCGCATTCGCCGCTTCGATGATGCTATGCGCCGCCTTTGCGGCAGTCATCGCATCAGGACATGACGGCAACGCAGATGATGAATACGAGCCACTAGGCTCACAATTCTACTCTTATAACCTACTCAACATGCCGCGCCAGCTCGAACTTAAACCGGGAGACATACTAAGGGTGCACAACAATCAGTTCAGCATGGATAATTCTCACTTCTTCATAGCGTTCGCTAACGCATTCGGAAATGAAAACGTAAGGAATATTGGCGGAGGACTCGGAACTTTGGAAGTAACGGTAACACTCGGCGTATTCAACGTTAATTTCCCCGGCACATTTTCGTCGTTGAATTTCTCAGTCGATGTTTTTTTTAACGTCACTTTCAACTTCCCTGCCGGAGGTCAGCAGATAGTAAAATCATACGGAACCGTCCAGCTACTGCTTTTCGCTCCTTTAGCGAATTATGAAGCAAGGTGGTTCAACGCACATACCGGCGGAACTCAGATCGGGATAGCAGGTCAAACCATCAGCGTCAATACAGATCTGATCCTGTGGGGAAGATATGTCCAAACCTCCGCATACTTCAACCCTGCATTTGACACGGTACGTGTATCATTCATGGACTCACTGACCTACACATTAAGTGTCTTTCCATCTAATGCAACATTGACTCATAACTGGGCCAACACCAACATAACGCAACCGGTAACGATATCCGGAAACATAATCTCGATAAACCAACTGAATCTCCCGTCCGGAACGCACGAACTGCGCGTAACGGCAAGTCAGGCAGGACTCGCTTCATCAACCTTCAGGCTGTTCATAGAAATTCCGCCTGTATATTGGGAAGATCTGAGGCCTCATAATCTGTCTCCGTGGTCATACACGATAAGCACACTCAACCCAAATGACACAATAGGGCTGATCCAGGCAACAAGAACCGAGAGCGGAGTAACTGCGATCATAAACCCAGCGCTCGTAGGCATAAGTCCGACACTCCGCGTAATAAGTTTTAACTTCACAGAGGCCGGACAATATGAGTTCATTCTGAGATTGATAGGGCCGACCGGAGTCAGCGGAACGCACATCCTCAGATTGTACGTTTCTGATGCAATCGTTCCCGGCATTCCATCCATTGACGGAATAACCGTCTTATCCAACGGGAACGGTAACTTCGATTTCATTCTTCAGAATCCTTCGAATTTCGCCACGATACTATGGAATTTCGGCGATGGGAGGGTAGAGCAGAATCAGAGCACGACGAGAAATTACACGTACGGATGGGGAGACGTTTTTACGGTCACCGTAACGCTCATTAACAGCTTCGGAGACGAAGCAACCGCTTCAACTATTGCAAACAATCTTGTGCCCAACATGCCAGATGTAGCGCTAAGGACGGTTGAATACATTGCATTGGTGGCGGTAGCCGCCACAAACGCCATTCAAGTAAAAGTAGTATCCCCAGACTGGTTATCCTGGGAGTTCATACCCGCCGGAAGCAATAATTTTGTACGGATCACAGGAACATTCTACGACGGAGGTCTGGTAGGAACCGAGATTACCATATCCGTATATTCCAATGGAATCCTCGACAAGACAGGCACCATAACGCTAAGGAATGCCGACGGAGATTTCCTTGAACCCAACTTCATTCTGCAGAGGATAAGTAATTCTGAGGTAAGGATAATGTACACGGGATCGTGGGACGGAGGAACCACGCTTACTGTCCAATGGGCGGTAGGAGGAAGCCACGGAGTCATACTGCCGAACACATGGTATTATTGGACATATACCGAGAACGGAACGTTTACTATAACGGTCACAGCGCTTCGTTTTGAGGTTCCGGTTTCCATCTCTAGGACCGTAACAATAGAAGGAGTGGTCCACTCGTCTTTCCTTATTGAGCCGATAACAAACTCCGAAATACGAATAAAATTCAACGGCACACAGGATGATGGGATCATTATAATGGTCCGATGGACCGTTACAGGAAACTTCGCTCCGTTCAACCCGGATTCCGAAGGATGGATGCACCACACATATACATTCGACGGCCAACACACGATCACAGTTACCGCCGCGCTGGCAGGAGTCAGTGCGTCGACATCACAGACCATATCAATAACCGGAACCGGGAATACCGGACCCAATGCCGAAAGTGTGTCAGAATCGCCGCTGGCGGTCATAGCGGTCATACTTTTAGGAATTTTCACGCTAATAGCGTGTCTTTCGGGAAGATATACCACAGCATTCGTATTGGGAATTCTTACGCTGTTCACAGCATTCATTGGAGGCGTTATATGAATAAAAAAGAGAAAAAGGCCGCCACTGCATCGATACTGATAGCTTCGGTAATGGTGCTGGCAGGAATATCAATGGCATTACAGGAACCTCCTGAACAGCAGGAGGAAGAAGAGATATTAGGCGCACCATGGTTAGCTATGGCCGCACCATTAATAGCAGCATTCGGAACCGGATTCATATTAGGATATCTACTCGGATCATTAAACGGACCGGAAAGCGGAGGAGATCAGGAAGAAGTTAACGCCGTCCTACGGCAGCTCGAAGCCGAAAAGTTGACATGGTACGGAGACGGAGCGGTATCTATAGCGGCATCGATCCTTCCGATGACTGCCTCAATGTGGAATTTCACTCAGCAGCATTGGAACAGAAACGTTGAATTGGCCGTTGCGGAGCAATGGGCGCCGGGCCACACATACAACCCGAACATGGCCGTCGACGGAAGCAATCTAAGATTGAACGCACAGAGCATGATGTACAGCTGGCAGGCTGCGCTTGACAACATATTCACGCACAATATGATAGCGGTAATTAACACATTCAACGATGTTACGGCTCACGGAAATTACTTACAAAACGTCAGTACACAATTGACATGGGATACCGGAACCGCAGAACTCCGCAACTCTGTACTCGACTTCGCAACACTGGTTTCTGATGCTTCATTGCATCAGACAGTGTACATAGATGCATCTACTTACACGGCAGGAGGTACATTCCATCAGAGCACATCAGGTACAATATACAATCTGACATCATCCAACATCACACTAAGGGATGTATGGACGGGAAGCAATACTACAGTTGGCCTGACAATAACGTTGGTTCCGGGAGCAAATGACCTATCAGCGATCAATTACAATAACACAGCGAGGCCCATGGAATCCGGTCTTTATCGCATAGAGACTCCGGGCGCAACATTCGCCGGCCCATTATCCATGGCTGCCGATCCCAATGCCGCGAATGTGCAAGGTACACTCGTTCATATGTCAGACATAATCCGTTGGTTCACATGGGATGGCAACACGACGATAGTAAACAGTGCGAACGCTGCGCCGGCCGCAACAGAAGAGCTGACAATAGAAATAGGATACGTTAACCGATTCGGAAACGATGCCGTTTCCGTTACAAACCTTGTGGGAAGCAAACCGCCGACCCCGCAACCTGATAACTTCATCCCAAAGCAAGACCCGATGCTGATAGAGAAGTGGCACAGCATGATAGAAAATGTCAACCTATCGGTGGCCGCCGCCGCACGATCCGGAGAGGTAATGTGGTCAATATTCGACATAATACAGGAATCAAACGCATTCCTAGCGCCATCTTCAATGATAACACACATTCCCGGAGTTCACTTCAATACACAGCAAGCGGCAATGTTCGCATTACAGCAGATGATGCAGATCGCCGCTATATACGGGCAATACGGCAACGATCTGCATGACGGGATTAACATTCTCTTCAATGCCGACTCGCTCGGCCTGTACATTCGCGGTAACATCTACAGCGATAACGTTCTGATGTATGAGGACGTCGTATTCACTCCATTCTCAATTCTGAGGGAGCAGACATTCTCTACAGGTAATACCACAGAGTGGCAAGGCGGAGGTTTCATTCAGATATGGGGAACAGGAGATATCGATGGTTGGAGCGGACCAACATCTACTCAGATGTATGAGACCGTGTTCATCCAAACGGGATGGACGATCGATGTTATACAGATCGGAACACACGGCATACTGATAGACGAGATAACGCTCAGACTCGAAGAGATCAAAAGATACACGGTCGATCCAGGGACGCATCCTACTCCGCCGTTACCGCCGGTAATCAATGTAGTAGTTAATCAGACGGCCGAGTTCATAATCATAATAGGAATAATACTGCTGGCAGCAGGGATATTCACACGCAACACACCAATAATGCTGATAGGTCTTGCAGTGACAGGAGTAGGATTACTGATGTATTATTGGTCAGACATTCTAACATGGTTCCGTAATCTGCTTCCGTGGTGGATGGGAGGGTCGAGATGAACGCCTTTGATATGATCCTAATGGCGATCCCGGTAATCACGTACACACTCGTCATGATAAGCATCAAGACCGGAAAGCTACAGGGCGTATACGTGTTTCTCGTTATAACAAGTGCTACCATGCTTCTGGGATGGATGTCGCTGTCACTGATAACCCCTATTGATCCGAGTGCGCACACGCTCAGAGGGTTCGTTCTCAACACGCTGGTGGTATTGTATGCCCTGTCCTTCCTCTACGGAGGCATAGGGATGAGGAAGAATAATTACGAGCGCGCAGTGGTCGGCGGCGTATCTGTGGCCATGATAAGTTTAGTATCGGCGGTGGTCTGATGGATACCATTCTGATAATAGGAATATGCATTCTGATAGTCACAGTATCGTCTTTCTTGGGGAAGACTATACAAAAAATAACAGACTTCATTATCCCTTTAGAATTCATCACAATATCAATAACAGTAGCTCCTCTGATTGCATCCATTTTTATAAACGACCTGCTGCTGTGGGTGCTTCCGTGGATATTCGGATATTTCTTGGGATATTGCCTCACGTCAAATAAAAAGTGGTTGACGATAGGACCGGTTAATCTCAAAGAAATCACTCCGGGAGTATTCCCGAAGTGGATAGTTCCGTATATATACGAAGGAAAATGGTGCATTCAGAAGCAATGCAATAAAGCACTTTTCTTCAAAATATTCTTCAAAATACATCATTATGTAGATACAAACGTGCCACTTGCTCCAAACGGACGACTTCATTATGCAGGACACCCATGGATGCCAAGGGTTGGAGACGAAATAATGTATCTAGACAAATATATGGAATTGCCGCCAAAAATAATAAAAATTGGAAGATTCAAAGTAAAAAAACATTCAACATATATTCGAGTACCGAATACACTACTCGCCTCTCCCTTGGAAAGAATGTTGCGTGAAGAATCTTACGCCCGCGCGTCCAAAGCAGTCACAGAAATATCAGCAGATAATATTTTTCTCAAGAATGAAGTTCAAAATGAAATAATGAACACTGCGCTTAATCTTGTTAAAAATTCTACTGTTGAAAAGAAACCACTGAGTGTATACATGAAAGACATTAAAGATCTAAGAGAAAAACATCCAGATATTTTTTATGAAGATTTGAACAAAAAATCAGATTCAGATGAAGGAGAGGATAATAATGAGCAGTAAAACAAACTCTCCTGGAAATATGCCCGGAGAATTAAAAAGAGCGACCATATTAGGCCCTAGATATGCTAGATTCACAATCGAAGATGAAGTACTGTCGGAAATGATCGCAAAGGCAAAGGAACTCAAAAATCAGATTCCGCAGTTTATACAAGATTTTGAAGAAGGAGGCGGATTTGCAGAAATGGTTGATGATACGACAGCATATTACAGATTCGGAAATACTCACTTATGGCTCCTTTTTGTCGATGGAGACGTAGAAGATGTCATGTACAAGATCAAAATGAGCAACCCTGACGCACAGCACGAGATACAAACGATATGTAACAGATTGATCGCCGCAAATTTCAAAGATGAAATCGACTCCATAATCGAAAAAATAGAGGAAGGACAAGAAGATAATCTCAATCTTAATATGATCTTGGGATTACAAGAGTTAGGGCTTGAAGGCCGTAAGACATTTGATAACATTGCCCGTGCGCTAAACAATTCAAAAATCGGGAGAGTTGAATGATGTCAAGAGGCTATCGCATCACAGATTACAGACCGAAAAAGCGGCGCATCGGAGACATTTTCGACATAAAGAATGAAGTCTCAGATCTAACGGACCGAGTAATCCGTATGATGATAGGGAAAGAGATAGAGAACGATTTTCAACTCTTCACAATGACGGCCATGGGCCTTCAGGGAGTCGGAAAAACATACTTTTGCAAGTATCTCGCTTTCAAGGCTTACGAAGTATTCGGAGATCGCGTTAAGATAATCTTCACTAACCATCTAAATGTAGCGATAGACCAATTCGATGAGCATAGCATATATTTCATAGTGATAGACGATGCCGCCGAGCATCACGACTCAAAGGAAGGAACCACGAAAGCACAGCGTATAATGGCTAAAAGGTGGTTCAGGATACGCCATATCGCAAAAGAAGTATCAAAATCAGAAACCGGGCGCATAATGATAATATTCAACTATCAGAGGTGGACATCCGTCCACCCCAATTTCAGAAATCCGCAGCTTCTTTTCGCGTTAGGTCCTATGGCTGACACCAATGACATAAAGGCCATTGAGAGTAGAGTAGGCAATATAGCTTATGAATGTCTTGGAGACAAATTGAATCAAATAGAAGCAGGAGACAATTCATTTAAAAGCAATTCCATAGTGAGAATTACAAGCCAACCCATTCCGCAAGGAGTAGGTTGGATATTCGGAGACTTCATAGAAAAATGGGATGAGTGGCCTCCATTCTTGGACCACGCAAAATACGATTACACCAAGAAAAAGACACAAGCCGACATTATAGATGAAATGCTCTGCGAGGACAAATGGACGATCAAAGCAGAGATGCATAAGCTGTATCATGAAGACAGTATAGACCAAACGAAGATATCCGGAAAGTATGGAGTCTCAAGAAGTCGGGTATCTCAGAACATCAGTGAAGTAAAGGAGGAGATCACACGCCGTTTGGCGTCTGCATAAAAAAACAAAAAACATGGAGTATAGGCGCGGGCGCATGTGCGCGCGTAATTAGGACTTGCCTAACATGTTAGAGGGGTGTTAGGGCGATGTTAGGCAATATTGCGCGACGATTTCACACTAAAAAACGAAGAGGGGGAGTCCGACGGCATCTCATACATAAAAGGCCGCACAATCAGAGGAAGATAGAAATGAAGAAGAAACAAACTCAATCTAAGAATGCAACACATAACACGCATCGAATAAAAGACTTAGAGAAAAAGATAACGAAGATCAACAAAGACCTCAGTAAAATAGCAACCCCAAAGAGCAACATCGAAAAGATCAACAAAATCTCAATGAAAATCAAACGCAACGCATGGTTTACGAACTCAAAAACAGAAAGAAAAGAGCACACGATCCAAAACATCCGATAAGAACGAAGTGATTACAATGGCAGGCTACAAAGGATACAGCATGAGCAACAGGGCGATTGAAGCATATGAGGATGGAGAGAAACCTTTAAGCAAATGGACAAAGGCCGAAATACTCTCACAACTCGAAGAAGAAGGATTATCAAAGAGGAAAATCGAATCATTGAGTAAAATGACGGTTGCAGACATGAAAGATAAGCTCTTAGTAAGAACATCTTGGCACCATACGTCAAAGCATTACAACAGGACCGATTTCTATTCTGTAGATACAACCGCAGCGGAAAAGTTAGACATGAGGACGTACGAACGACCAAAGCCTCAGCCGAAGGAAGCAATTGTCAAGCCCGAAGAGGAGAGAGCTATCGCTGAGTATCTCGTATGGTCGGGAACTCGCAATTATCCAAAAGCAGATTATGTTAAAGCACAAGGAATGATCAAAGGAAACTGGTTCTACCCCGACAACGAGAAAGGAAAGAAGAGCATTTATGCGCGTGGATTCCGCATAATAGAGAAGCTTCCGGTAAAACAAAAAAAGAATCAGAAAATCAACTCTGCGAAAAAGGAGAGCAAACCTTATTTAAAGAAAAACAAAAAAACATCTGCCAAGAAGAGACGATAATGGACGCTTCGTTTCTTCGGGCAGAAACGACAAAAAACGACAAAATGAAAAAACACGCAGCACAAATGGTGCAACTCAGGTACTTTAAGTACAGGTCAGACTTCAGGTGCAACGCCCAAACAAACGCAGGGATTGATTTCAGAAAGCGAAAAGAGTATTGCCATGAACAGCAATACTGTATCATGAGCATCAAAGATAGAACGATTTCGGCACTCAGAGGGCCGGAAATCTCCGAGAAACAGAATGCCGCACTGAGTATAATGGTAGCGGCCATGTTATCCCCTCTGGCCTTAATGACATTTTTCGATTTCAATACAGAAGGTTACGAGATCGGACATAAGATATTATTCTTGATAGTCGCATCATTCCAGATTCTGTTTATCCTGTCTGCCCTCTTGTCCATAAAGAAGATGAAAAAGCATGACACCGATCAATAAGATAAACCCTGAACTATCTGATCCCAGAGTTCTTTCACATAGTTGGGCGTAAGCACAAAGACCAGGACAACAACCGTAATTAACGCGATGATTGAAAAAATCCTTATATTCCTTTTATCCGTGGTGCTTATTGAAAAGATCCGGTTGCGGATGAATATCAATATCAGACCCGAGACGATAAACCAAAACGCCGCTACCTGTGGAATATATCCGTAATTAAATCCAAGCGAACCGGCAACAATAAGGACAATCGCAATCGGTAGTAAAAGACGAACATCTAGCATATTATCAATTCACCTTCATAAAATAGGTTTTAATTTTCTCTGCACGGCGTTGGCAGATCCACATTTAACGCAGAAATTAGGCTGAAGGATTTCATACTGAGTATCGCATTCGTAGCAAAATTTGACTCCCTCTTTTCCTTTGAGCATGTCTGAAGTATAATACTTCAAAGCCCTGCCGCCCATCTCTCCATTTCTACAATTTTCAGGCATAAAATCCTTAGTAAAATATCCAGTAATATATCTTTCATCTGGCCCATAATCATTCACAGTTGCATACAATCCGGTTTGCACTGGAATGAATGTAACTTCCTGATCATCAGGTAATTCATGAACACTTATTATCTGCGGTGCTCCAAATTCATTAATAACAATAGCTGCATGAGGCAAACTCGCCCCTATAAAATCAGAAAATATTACTTCACTTTTCCACCTGCCTTCTTTTTTCCATGTAACCAATGCCTGAACGGGAAAATACCTCATCCTATAATCAACTTCTTTCATATCTTCTATACTTTCTATATTTTCATTCATCTAATACCTCCTATAAACTGGTCTTTCGGTATATCTGCCGATATTTCGACAGATTTATTTTTCACAATTTCAGAATTTTTTCGCGTCCACTCAATATTGCGCTGTTCCTTCCTGTGATTAATGTAATGCCTAACGGCATCGAGTATGAACTCAGTCCGCGTTTTATGCTCCCCGGCCTCATCTATATCTGCATCAATTCCTCTGATTATTCCATCGGGCAATCTGAATGATGTTGGCCTAGGGGTTGCTCTTCGAGACACAAACGAAATACAAAAATTAACATGATAATTATGTGTACTACATATGTATCTCATATGCGATACAAATAAATACTCATAAGAAAATGTACTACATAGGAGATACAAAATGACCTTATCAGTTAGACTCCCGACAAAAGATATAGAAGGAATTGAATTTTGTTTAAAGGAAGGTTTCGCTAACAATAAATCTGACTTCGTCAAGCAAGCAATCCGTGATAGAATCACAAAATGTAAGGAGGAAAACGCATGAGTTATTTTCTCGTATCAAAAGATGGAAGGACAATCATGACGTCCAACTATAAAGGCTCAGCCAAAAGAGCCTTCAAAGAAATATGCTCAGAGTACCCATACTCGTCTGTCTCACTCCTTAAAGTGTTAGATACAAGATCCAAAGAGTTAGACAAAAAACTTATGTCTAAGATAAAGGAGGCCCGCTGATGCAATATGCAATGTTGGCCGACGGAACGATTGTACGTGCGGATAAAAAGCTCGTCGGCCGCCGCGCAAAGGAAGTGACGGCATGGGAGTTTATGAAATTACTCAGAGATTCAGCGGATGGCCAGAATTTCTTAAAGTAGATAGAACCCTAAGAAATCAAAATAAAAGATCGATGAAGAAAAATATGAACGACAAATACCCAAAAAGATACACAGTCTCAACGAATGATGAGCTAAAAGGAAGCAAAGATTACAAAACCATACGTGGCGCGATCAATGCGGCAATAAAGACAGCAAATGAAAACGGTAAGCCCGCCTACATACACGATTGGCATATAGAAGGTAGCCACAACTCCATCCTATTGTCTATAGGCCCCGATGGAGAAGCCCACAATAAAAAACATGACAAGTGGTCAAAGGTCAGAATAAAGAACAAGAGCAGACGTTGAACTGCACAGCACTCCCTCTCCACACTCCGGCAGACTTCGTACAGTCCATCCTGAAGTTATTCTGTATTTCTGCCGGATAAGGAGGCACCGGAGGTCAACACTCCCTGACATTACCGCCGGTGCAGGTGCGGTCGCACTCAGACGCGACCGCACCAAACTACACCAAAACTGCGAGGAAAGAAAGAATGGCAAAGCATCCACAGACTCCGGAAGCATGCGTTACCGCATGGATCAATTACTGCAGGAATGAGTACCAACTCCTCAGCAAAACGCTAAAGGGATACGAGGACCGGGCGAAAATTACTATTAAAACAATGCTCGACAACGAAAGAAACCCGCTGCCTTACAATTGGACGTCCGAGGATATCCGTTTCTTCGTCGAGCATTATCTTAACAAAGGACTCAGAGTGAAAACAGTCATAGGATATCATCACGTCATGCAAGCTCTCGCCGACCATTTCGGCAACTCGGCCCCGGCAAGAACAAAGATAAAGTGGCCGGACGACCCGACGACAAATAGAAGATGGTTATCTCTCGAGCAGGCGAAAAAGATAATGTCGTGGCCGATGACGACAAAACAGAACACCGCGATATCTCTAATGCTGACGATGGGCCGCCGCAGGTGCGAAGTTATCCGAGCGAACTTATCGGATTTCTTCACCGGCGAAAATGATAAGTTTATGAACGTCGACGGCAAGGGACATAAAAAGTTCAGGATGCCGTTTGCACCCAATTTTGAGAAGAGTTTTTTCGCCTATCTAGACGAAAGAAGAGACACGCTGATGGAGGCATTTAATGATAATATACGGAAAGTGGAGGCATTCGAACCGCTTATAATCGCCAGACATCGTAAGAACACATACGGACGGTACAACGAGATACGTGCAACCGGGTTTGACAAGGCGATCACACACGCCGTATCGCGGGATTGCCGTATCCATTTCTCCAACCATGACCTACGCCGGACGTTCGGACGTGAACTTTATTACACTGCCGGAGTGGACATTGTGACGATCAAGAATTATTACAACCACTCCAACATCGAAGAAACCCTTTATTACATCGGCGCGGATCAAAAACGCATGTCGGAAGAGATAAAGAAAATACCGTTTTGAGGAGATAAAAAAATGAAAAAAGAAGCAAGGAAAAACACGCCTAGCGACGCGGTAAAGAACACGAATAATAACTTACTGGACAATTCGAAGGGGTTTCAAATCTCGCCCAGTCCACTTCTGCGATATTTTTTGCAAATAAACGATATTTTTCAGTGAAAGTCGATCTGTATGTGTAAGAAGAGACATTTTTATTACGTTCTGCGTTAACATACGCCATGAGGTTCTCCGAACGGACGGAAGACGTGATCGATTCGTTCATAATGAAGCTGATATCAGTGTCAAAGGAACCGGGAATGATATCCTTCGCAACCGGCCTTCCGGATAAACGTCTCTTTGACACGGAAGGGATAGTGAAGGCGGCCGCAAGCGTGCTCGAAGACACGGAAAGCGCAAAGGACGTTCTGCAATACGGAACGGTAAAGGGCATTCTGCCGCTTAGGGAGAAGATCGCCGAAAGGTGCAAGGGATCGGGTTTCAGCGTTTCCGAAGAGAACGTGTTCATAGTCAACGGGTCGCAGGAATGTTTTGACCTCATCGGAAAGATGTTCATCGACAGAGGCGATGATATGGCGGTTGATGATCCATGTTATTTAGGCGCGATCCAATCCTTTTCACTGTACGGACCGAAATTCACCGGCGTTCCGATGGAGGACGACGGGCCGAACATGAATAATCTGGAAGCCGCACTGAAGCGTAATCCGAAACTGTATTACAGCATACCGAATCATCAGAACCCGTCCGGTATAAGTTATTCCGCTGAAAAGAGAAAGGAGACGGCGGAACTGCTGTCCTCTTCGGATTGCGTTATGGTGGAGGACGACGCGTACGGTGAACTGGGATACGAAGGACGCATCGGACCGTCCGTCAGAGCGATGAACGACAATGTTATACTGACGGGATCATTTTCAAAGATAATATCTCCGGGCATGAGGATAGGATGGATGATCGTTCCGGACGAGATGACGGACATCACGATGAAATGCATTGAATCGTCATCACTCCATGCGAACACGTTCTCGCAGCACATAATGAACCGTTTCCTAGAGCAGACCGATCTTGACGCTTATCTTAAAGAACTGAGGAAGGAGTACAAGCGCAAATGTATGCTGATGCTCGATCTGCTCGGCGATCATTTACCTTCGGAACTTGAATGGAACACTCCGAACGGAGGTATGTTCATATGGCTGAAACTGAAAGAAGGAGCGGATGCGATGAGACTTTTCGAAAGCGCGCTGAATAAGAAACTCGTCATCATGCCGGGCCGTCCATTCCACATAAACGGCGGCGGGAACACGATACGCCTCAATTTCGCTACGGCGGATGATGAAGAGATGAAGGAAGGCGTCAGAAGACTGTCGGCGGCATACGGCGGATTGTTTTGATGTACGTATATCAAATAAAGATATTAGTGATGATGAACATACGGTCTCAGTGATAATCGATTCGCACATCCACATATGGAACCGTAAGATGCTTCCCGACCTGGCCATTAAAAATTATCTGATGCCGCTGCTGGAGCACGCGGACCAACTGGACGGGTTCATGGATTTCGATCTCGATCATGAAATTCCCTTTTTTGATTACAGTGTTCCCATGGAGGAGGTCAGAGAGACCCTGGACGTCAACAGGATAGATAAAGCGATAGTCTTGGCAACCGATTTCGAACTGATCAACGAAGGGAGGATGTCCAACGAGGAATACATAGATTGGCTTTATGACACGTGCTCATCCGACGACCGCCTTGAACCGTTCATCGGAGTCGATCCGAACAGAGGCGCCGAGGGGTTGAAGATGATCGATCGTCTCATGAAGAAATACGAGCCCAAAGGGATCAAGATGTATCCTGCGACGGGATTCTATCCGGACGACGAGAAATATTCCAAATACTGGGATCTCGTGGACGATCACGGTCTTATAGTGGTAACGCACGCAGGCATGGCGTTACCTCCTCTTGACGAGAAGTACTGCCACCCGGTGAACATGATGGATGTGGCCGAAAAACATCCGGACATGAAGATAATCATCGCACATCTCGGCGGAAAATTCCACGATGAACTGTTCGAGGTCATGGACAGATGCGACAATGTTTACACGGATTGTTCAGCATTACAGGGCTGGTTACCATCGGAGCCCGAGGCGGTGATGTCCCGTTTGAAAGAGACCACCGGAAGATATCCGGAGAGAGTGGTCTTCGGAACCGACTTTCCGCTTTACGATACTCGTTTTTCCACGATGCAGTTCATACGCCTTATAAACGAAGGAGATTGGGGAACGCAGCGTATGAAAGAAAATCTTTTAGGGAACAATATGGCAAAAGTTCTCGGGATACGATGATGTTCCTTGCAATATGTATAATATATTTGAGGAACATTCCTTCATTTGATGGAAATTGATGGGATCCTGAATACGTTAACGTCGAATTACATACCGGAGGCGGTGCTGGCGATAGGCGGTCTGCTTGCCGTGGTCATGACGTACCTTTACCTTAAGGACGACGAATCGACGAAGTACAGACTGACAATGATAATAAGCACGTTCTTCGGCATCTTAATGGCGGTCATTGCGTTCAGCACATACGGAACGTGGGCTCTTCCGACGTCGATAATAATGTTCGTAGCGGCGTTCACTTTGATCATAAGGCCGTTCAAGGAGATCCATTTCGCGGTGATCATCGCGTTGCTGATAATGGGAGTGGCGTATCTGCTTCTCGGAGGACTGGAAGGAACGAACCTCGCGTTCATGTCGGAAGGACTGTGGCGAATAGGAATAGCGGTGTTCTGCGGTGCGATAGTGTATTCGCTCATGCACATGCTCGAATCGATAGTGAAGGTGTTCGGTAAGATACTCAACGCATGGCCGATACTTTTCGTGCTCGGCGTAATATGCGTCGCGGAAGCGGTGCTGACGACATTGGATTACGGTTCGATATACAACCTGCTGCGGACACACTTCGACATCTGACGCTGCTTCCTCCGGACAAAGATCGGCTCACGCAAATAATGCGGATCGGGTGCCGTCAACATGTTTCTATACTACCGCGTTAATCGGTGCTGCATGCAGAGACTTTCGGAACTGATCTCGGAAGGGAGAGAGATACGTCTTTCGAACGGAAAACAAAAGAACATCGTAATGAGAAAGACAAAGAACGGCTGGACTTCCCAAAAGGATGATTCAAGCAACAAGGTGAACAAAGGCAGCAGTAAATCAGTCCTGCTGAAAGAGGACCCGATAAGATACGTCAGGAGATTGTATTCCTTGCAGTACAAGATAACGTCTCCGTCGAACGTACAGCTTGACTGGTGATCCGGATTTGAAAGCATCGGCCGTTTGTATGGGGCGTCGCGTTCCGGTAATGCCAGCGCATCTTCCGAAGGATGTCCGCACACCGGAAGGCCCGAAACATGCATATGGTAAAGCTTTAAATCGAATGACGCAATCGGGAGTGAGAGTGGGCCCGTGGCTTAGCCAGGATATAGCGCTGGCCTTCTAAGCCAGACGCCTCGGGTTCGAAAGTTTCAGGACGAAAAGAAACCGGAATTCCCGACGGGCCCGCCACGGAATGTATCGCATTCAAAAAGGAGAATATCAATGAAGAGAAGTTCACGCGCCTGGAAAAAACGCGGTAATCAGCGTTGGAAATGGCGCAAGAAGAAGATGAGAAGGAGAAAGAGAGCACAGAAGATGCGCAAGCAGTGATCATGAATCTCAAGGAGGTATAGGCTAACCTGGCAAACTGGCGGGCTCCAGTTATCGAGAATGATTGAAAACGGGTTTGCTGACAGTTGATGATTAACTGGAGCGATGACTCGTTAATTTCATGAGGGGTAGCTCCCCTCGTGGTGGAAACCCGCTGATATGGGTTCAAATCCCATTGCCTCCACTCCTTTCATTCACATCTATGCTTTTATTTTCACAATCATCTCCCGCTCCTGACCTCGGAGCGGATATCTCACACATTTTCGGATTCATGCCTGAGTATCGCATATTCCATGGAGTCCACCAGTGCCAGTAAACTCGCTTCAATGACATTCTGCGACACGCCGACGGTGGTCCAGCTGTCATTGCCGTCGGTCGATCTTATCAATACACGAACGGTCGCCGCGGTCGCCGCCCTTTCATCGAGTACTCTCACCTTGTAATCGGTCAGTCTGACGGAATTGAGCACCGGATAGAAACGCGACAACGCTTTTCGCAAAGCGGAGTCCAGCGCATTCACCGGGCCGTCGCCGTCCGATGCCGTGTGCTCGAGGTTCCCGTGTCTGTCCATTACCTTTACGCTGGCCTCGGACACGATATCGTTTTTTCCAACTTCGTCGATGTACATCCTGAAGCCGACGACATCGAACGGCCGCACCACATTACCTTTGAACCTTTTCACAAGCAGTTCGAAGCTTGCTTCCGCACCGTCGAATTGATATCCTTTAGATTCCAGATCCTTTATGCGTTCAAGTATCTCCTTGTTGTCCTTCCCTTCATCGGATATCCCGAATTCTTTGAGTTTCGATGAGATGCTCGCTCTCCCGGACATGTCGGAGATCAGTATCCTGCGTTTGTTGCCCACCGATTCCGGAGGTATGTGCTCATACGTCCTGGTGTCTCTGGACAATGCGCTCACGTGCATCCCTCCTTTGTGCGCGAATGCACGCTCGCCCACATAAGGCAGACCGGGATGCGGACGCATGTTGGCGGTCTCGCCGACAAACACGCTGACAGCCGTTAGTTTAGCGAGGTCAACTGAACCGATGTCGTAACCCATTTTCATGGAAAGGTTCGGCATTATTGAGCAGAGGTTTGCGTTTCCGCATCTTTCGCCTATGCCGTTGACCGTTCCCTGGACCATCCTTGCGCCGCTCTCAACGGCCGCAAGTGAGCATGCGACCGCCAGTTCGGAATCGTTGTGGCAGTGTATGCCTACTCCGACATCAAAAGAATTGACAACGTCCTCGGTCGCTTTTGAAACCTCCGACGGAAGCGAACCGCCGTTGGTGTCGCAGAGCACTATCCATTCCGCTCCTACTCCGACGGCCGTTCTTACGACGCGCATGGCGTATTCCTTATTGCCTTTATATCCGTCAAAGAAGTGCTCGCAGTCGAAGATCACCTTTTTTCCTTTGCTTATGAGATATTTGACACTATCTTCCACTATTTTCAGATTGTCGTCAAGCGAGATCTTAAGCGCATCAGTGACATGGAAATCCCATGTCTTTCCGAATATGCATATGTATTCCGCGCAGCACGCGGCAAGCGCCTTCATGTTCTTGTCTTTTTCAGCAGGTGCGCCGTGTTTGCAAGTACTTCCGAAAGCCGTCAATTTGGTTCCTAATTTCAAACTCGACGCCCGTCTGAAGAATTCGTCGTCCTTAGGATTGGATGACGGCCATCCGCCTTCAACAAAATCTATACCGAACGAATCCAGTTTTTTGAGTATCTCCAGTTTATCTTCTGTTGAAAACGATATTCCCTCGGTCTGCGCACCATCGCGCAATGTGGTGTCGTACATGAACACTCGGCGCAACGGATCACCTTCTGCGGTCCATTATGGCGATGAGGTCGCTCAGTATCGCCGATGCCGTTTCCTTTCTTCCCGCGCCTTTGCCGGAGATCGTTATAGGGCCTGCCAGGTCGGTAAGGATCTTAGCGGTGTTCAGTGTGCCGGATATACTCAGAGGATGACCTTTCGGTATCAGTCTCGGAGACACTTCCAGAACGGTGTCGGAAACCTCTCCGATAAGCCGTATGACCATGTTCTGATCCGCCGCAAGCGCTATGGCGTCCTCGCTGACGGATGTTATCCCGGTAATTGAGACGTCGGAGAATCTCACGTTCCGGCGGAACACCGAATTGGCAAGTATTACGACCTTGCATGCGGTGTCTATACCTTCGATGTCATAGGTCGGATCGCTCTCCGCATATCCCAACTGCTGCGCTTCCTTCAGTGCCTGCTCGAACGGCAGACCGCCGTCCATGCGGCTGAGTATGAAGTTGCATGTGCCGTTGAATATTCCTCTTATCGATGTTATCTTCTCGCCCTTGAGATTCTCGCTGCATAAGTTGATTATAGGCATTGCGCCTCCGACAGACCCTTCGAATCTCAATATCGCATTATTCTTTTCTGCCAGCTTGTTCAATTCTTTGAATTTCAGAGCAAGAGGACCTTTGTTCACGGTTATGACGTCTTTCCCGTTCCTGAGCGCATGCTCTATGTTCTTAAGACCGTCACCGCCGTTCTCGATGTTTGTAGGACTTACTTCAACGAGCACATCGTATCCGACGGAATCCAAGACCTCAATGCCGCTACTCAGTTTTTCGGTACCGACCGACCCGGTCGCATTTTTTCTTTCTATAAGCATTATAGGATCCAATCCGTTTTCGTCAACAGCATAGCTTTTTGAATCGAATACCGCAACGATCCGCACACCGCCGCCGGCGTTCAGAAGATCCGATCTTAAGCTGAGCACTTCGGCGAACCCCTGCCCGACGGTGCCGAATCCGGATATGACGATCCTCATTGCCCGACACCTCTGATGTAAACTATTCCCTCCTTCCTGCAGGCGGACGTCATGAACGCGTTGAGTCTGGAAAGATCCTCCTCAGCCCGGACCTTCGCCGATATCATGACCGTTCTCTTCTTCTCGGATATGTTTGACGAGAACCGTATGTCAACGGATTCAAGTTCTATTATCTTCTCAGCATTTTTTATAAGTTTTTCGATCTGTGCCGGTCCGATGTCCCCTATGAGCATATAATCCATCGGGAACGTCTCTATAACGGATGATATCCTGGAGATCATCACATCCTTGCTTTTCCAGATGTTCTTAAGCCTTTCAAGACCTTCAACGGAATCGACCTCGAACGTTATGTTCACCCCGATACGTCCGTTCACGATGTTGTCGCGATTGTGTACTACACCAACGATATTACCGTCCACAAGCGATATGGGCTCAAGGGAACCCACAAGCTGTCCGGGTACATCCTTAACGAATATATCGGCATTGACCATCATAACATTCACTTTTCGCAATGATTCCATAAGGGTAACCCTTTTTATTATACTTATCTAGAAACGCGAATTTGACAGCATAGGATCAAAAAGCGCCGAGAGGGAGATTTGAACTCCCGAGGCGGAGACCGCCACGAGCTTTCCAGGCTCGCGCCTTACCGGGCTGGGCCATCTCGGCTTTGGTGGCACACGTTACTTCCACATTAAATAATTATCCTATCCGTTCCGCGGTCATATCTTTTCAGCGCAAAAACTCACGTCAGCCATAACGTTTTACCGTCATCTATTTAGTCAACAGCCGCATAGTAATGATCATGGATTCACCCTTTCCGAAGATCACAGAGAGCGATGTGGAAGATCTGAAGGACAGAATACGCAAAGTTGTCGGAAGTACGGGATACGGTGCGGTCCTGGGATTAAGCGGAGGAATAGACTCGGCGGTCGTTGCCAAACTGTGCACGGATGCGATAGGTCCCGAAAATGTGCTGTGCGTGTTCATGCCGTCTCGTGCAACACCGGCGGACGATTACAGGATAACATCGAACCTGTGCTCGAAATGGGGAATGGAATACAAGATATTCGACGTGCAGCCTGCCGTGGATTCGTTATCGGCGATATTGGCCGCAAGCACGGACACACCGCTGGACGCAGGGAACATCGCGGCAAGATGCAGAATGATCGTTCTGTACAATCTTGCGAAAAAATACGGCCGGGTTGTGATGGGAACAACCAATGAGAGCGAGACGATGGTCGGTTACTTCACAAAATTCGGCGACGGGGCGTGCGACATATCTACGCTTTCCGGCCTGTACAAGACGAATATAAGGGAGATCGCCAGGATAATAGGCGTTCCGGAAGAGATAATAGAAAGACAGCCATCCGCAGGCCTTTGGGAAGGCCAGACGGATGAGGAGGATATAGGAGTATCATACGACGTCCTGGATCCCGTACTGTATGCTATACAAACAGGACTTTCCGATGAGGAGATATCAAAGAAGATCGGCATCCCGGCGGACACGGTATCCGGAATAAGGAAAAAGATAACGGACAGCGAGCACAAACGCATGCTTCCGATACATCTCTGACGTAGCCGCGGGCACATTCAGAAATATTTATTAATGTCAGCGCATTGAATGGGTCTGCGCTCCTGTAGTGTAGTGGCCAATCATGAAGCCCTCTCGAGGCTTCGACCCGGGTTCAAATCCCGGCAGGAGCACTATCACATATACATCAACGTTGTTTTTTTGCAAAATAGGGCACATGAGCGCCGTTTCAGTCACCGCATTTTAAAAGCGATCGCATTTCTATAAGCATCGTTATCCTGCCGGACTTCACATATTATACTGTTGTGCCGTATGAATATTATTAAATATATTTGAAATAGTTATTAATATACATTGAGTTACTTGAACTCGTAAATGGTGGATCGCATGACAATCATAAGCATATCATTACCTGATGAGAATGTCGGATCATTGGAAAGGATACAGAAATATCTTGGACTTTCAGGAAGGAGCGAAGCGGTAAGGGCATCGATAAAGATCGCGGAGACGGAAGTACGCGAGATGGAAAAGCTGGAAGGCGAAGTTGAAGGCGTCCTGATAGTTGTGCACAGTAAGCACAACGACCATTGGATAAGTATGCTTCAGCACAGGTACGATTATATGATAAAGACGCAACTGCATTCCCATCTTCAGAACAGGAAATGCCTAGAGGTCATGATACTGTCAAGCGATGCGGTCAAGCTCGAAGAAATGATGAGGGAGATATACAAAACAGGCAAGGCCGAATACGTGAAGTTCGTCAGAAGCCGGTAAATATTTTCGATACGGCACTGCCGGGTATGCCGGCGGCGGGGTACGTGCCCCGAAATGATGTGATTCAATAAAAGGATTTTGTTCAAAAGTTCGTATTAGATATAAAATATTAACGTCCATTATTTTATACGATGGCAAGAGTATGCATCCACGTAACATCGTTAATGGTTTAAAAAGGAGAGGAAAAGAGATGACCGTTGAAATGACTCCTACCAGGCGTGCGCTCGCCGCGGTCCTGGGTGGAAAAGTGGATTATGTGCCGCCGGCCAACCCGTTGGCGCAGACAACGAAAGAGTTAATGGAATTTGCGAAGGCAAGCTGGCCGAAAGCGCATACCGATCCCAAGATGATGGCGGATCTCGCCGCGGCGCCTTGGGAAGTATGCGGGATCGAAGCTGCGAGGCCTCAGTTTGATATTTCCCTGGAGGCGGAAGTGCTCGGATGCAGGCTCGATTGGAACAAATCGGACAGGCCTCCGGTGGCGGATCACGTGTACACCGATCCCAAGGACATCACATGGCCCGATGACCTTGAGCAGGCGGGAAGGATCCCTCATGTTCTCGGAGCGATAGACATCCTGCGCAAAAGATATGCGGGAGATCTTCCGATAATACCGGTCATAACGGCACCGTTCACGGTCGCGGGACATGTTCTCGGCGTTGAGAAACTTGTCATGATGACCGTCACCGACCCGGACAAGGCGCATGCCGCCATAAGCGCAGCGACGGATTTCTGTATAGAATACGGAAGGCTTCAGACCGCGTACGGAGCACACATACTGTTTCCCGCGGATCCTTCCGCATCCGGCGATCTTATTTCTCCGGGAACGTACGAGGAGTTCGTCCTTCCGTATCATAAGAAATTCGCAAGAAACGTGAGCTGTCCGAAGATACTGCACATATGCGGACACACCGAACGGCTTCTGCCGCATATAAAACGAAGCGGGATGGACTGTTTCTCATTTGACTCGCCTCCCGCCTGGTATGTAAGACAACAGTTGGGCAACGCAATGAGATGCCTCGGAAGCCTGGATGTCATAGACCTTATGCCCGGAGGAACTCCGAAACAGGTTTACGACAGAACGGTCCAGTGTATAAGAGAAGGCGTGGACGTCGTCGGCACCGCATGCGACGTGTCCACCGGAACGCCGCTGGAGAACCTGAAGGCGTATGTGCGAGCATGCAGAGAAACACCCGTTCCGGACAGCGACGATCCGGAAGACTGCGTCCGCGCCATAGGGATGGCCAGGGCGCGTATGAAAGCGGAAAGGAAGATCGTACTGGGGGATGATGGCGATGCGTTCTGATATAATCGTGGAAAGAATAGAAACGCTCCGTCTGAAGGATCCGAAAAGATATGAGACCCTTATCAAAGAAGGGATGGCCTACGAGCAGGGCGAATACGGCAAAGAGGAGAAGAAGACGGTATCTCTGAAGGCCCTTGAGGACGAGTACTTCTCAAAGGACGGAGGATACGCGAACATATCGAAATCCGTGCTCAGCGGAAACAGGGACGAAGTGGTAAAACAAACGAAAGAGCAGCTTTCCAAAGGAAAGGATCCGGTGGATCTGGTGTCCAATGCATTGATGCCCGGAATACAGGTTCAATGCGAGATGTACGACCAGGGCAATGCGTTCGTGCCCGAGATATTGTTATCCAACGATGCGATGCTCGGAGGCATAAGCCTGTGTCAGGAAAAACTCGGGAACATACCCAAAACAGGGAAGGTAATAACATTCGTTGCGGAAGGTGACCTCCACGACATCGGTAAGAATATCGTTGCTGCGATAATGAGGGCCAACGGTTATGAGGTGATAGACCTCGGAAGGGATGTGCCTGCTTCCGATGTTGTGAAAACGGCTAAAAAGGAGAATGTTCAGATGGTCTGCGGGTCAACCCTGATGAGCGCCACGAAACCCGGACTGGTGGAAGCCGCCAAACTGCTTGGAAAAGAAACGCCGAAGGTACCGATCGCATGCGGCGGCTCGGCGGTGTCCAAACAGTTCGTGGACACGTTCGACAATGCGATATACACCAAATCACCGCTGATAACGGTGAACACGGCGAAGGACGTCGGCAAAGGAAAGGGATGGAAAGAATTCCGCTGATTCCGTTCGAACCGTTCAAACCATTTTCCGAAATTTCCTGAGAGGGGATACCATGGACAACGCGATCACAGGACTGGCCTTGGACATCGGCACAAGCGGGATCAGAGGACAGCTTCTGGACATCGCCGAAGGAAAGGTGCTGAGATCATACATAATGTCAAGGAATCCCATCCCGGGATCCAATATAATGGATCATCTGACGTTTGCGATAGAACACGGAGTCGGTAAGGCCAAGGAACTGCTTCTCCGGGCGGTCAATGACATCATAGTATCTGTGAAACCGGAAAACCTCAGGAGGATATCCGTCTGCGGGAATCCAGTTCAGCTGTCGCTGTTCGAAGGGATTGAGATAAAGGATCTCGCATACGCGGGAGAGAACAAACTGAGATCGGAGAACATTCGGCGTGCCGACAGGACAGGACGCATAATATCCGGAGATGCAATAGGCCTTTCACAGAACATCGAAGTGATGATACCTCCCGCGGTAAGGCATGAGATAGGCGCCGACGCTTTGGCAATGATGCTCAAATCCGGATTCTTGGATGATGACATGTGCATGGTCACCGATTACGGCACGAATGCGGAGATGGCGCTGAAGGTCGGCGATTCCATATACACGGGTTCTGCGGCAGCCGGCCCGGCGCTGGAAGGACAGCATACGGCGTGCGGGATGTTAGCGGGTCCCGGGGCGCTGAGCGATCTTATCCGAACCGGGTCCGGATGGATCATGAAGGTTTTGGATGAGGATCTGAACGCACAGGACGGCCCGATCCTGAACATACGCAGCAACATCGTGAAAAAACAGGGAACGGCGCCGGCTGGAATAACGGGCACAGGAATGATAGCACTGATCCACGCCGGGATGCAGGACGATCGCATAGATCCGCCGAAGATAAAAGGGAACACAATAGACATAGGAAGGAACCTGTATTTCGGTGAGAACGATCTCAAAGAAGCGGGAAAAGCGATCGGCGCCATACGAGCAGGTCATTTAACTCTTATGAAAGAAGCGGACATTAATATAAAGGACATATCGACAATGTATATGGCGGGCGCAGCCGGAACGTATGTGGATCCGGTCAAAGCGAAGAGCGTCGGAATGGTGCCGGCGCACTCAAAGAGGATAGTTCAGGCAGGGAACACATCCCTGGAACTGGCGAAGGATCTGGTGTTTATGCCAGAGAAAATGGATGAATTGAACGGGATCGCAAAAGAAATATCCGCAAAACATGTAATGTTCTCCGCATCGCCGGTATTCAGCCGTATATACGTACTGGAATTGGCGTATTGGACGGAAGGGATGCCGCTGCATATGTATAAGGCGAAGCTGTCATCGGTCGGGATCGAATACCCGGACGGCGTATGCGAGACAGAAACAGAGAGAAAGCATGCCAAGGACATATCCGATACAGGCGACTCGCTGAAATTTTCGGAACCGAAGACCGTATACGGGGCGTCGTGGGATTGCAGGAGATGCATGATATGCGTAAGATCCTGCCCGGAGAAGGCGCTGTCACTCTCCAACGGAAGGTTCATAATGAACACCGGCAGATGCCTCGGTTCCGCGTGCTGCGTCTGTGAAACGCGTTGCAAGGACAGAATATTCAGACGATCGGATTTCATTTTGCTTTGATCCCGGAGAAGATCAATTCAGCAACAGACTCACACCGCCGGCGGGTCGCCGGCCTCACGTTCTTTCTTCCTCTTGCTGATCAGCAGCGACAGTATCACGGTCGTGGAAAGGATGGCCATTATGATCGACAGCGAGTGAAGCGGATCCATGATCGATTTCAGATCGAAGATCATCTTCATGGCAACGAACGCCAATATGGCACCCAGACCGTATTTCAGGTATTCAAGAGAGGAGACGGCGCCTCTGAGCGTGAAGTACAGCGACCGAAGCCCTATTATGGCGAACATGTTGGACGCGCAGACTATGAACATGTCGGTGGTTATCGCAAGCACCGCAGGTATGGAATCAACTGCGAACACAAGGTCGGTGAATTCAATCACCAGGACTACAACAAAAAGAGGAGTGACCATCCGGACGCCGTTCTTCTTCGTGAAGAAACGGTCGCCGTCGTAGTCGTCCGAAACCTTCATGAACCTTCTGCAGAAACGCACCACCAGATTGTTTTCCAAGGATTTGTCGGCGTTGTCTTTCTTTGTGACCGTCTTTATCGCGGTGAACAGCAGAATGGCGCCGAATATGTATGACATCATGTCAAATCTTTCAAGCAGCTGGACGCCGGCGAATATGAATATGACGCGGAACACGATCGCTCCGATTATGCCGTAGAACAACGCTTTGTGCTGATATTCCCTCGGAACCTGGAAGTACGTGAAGATAATGATGAAGACAAAAAGATTATCCACGCTGAGCATAAGCTCTATGACGTATCCGGTATAGTACTCGGTGGCGCTGTGCGACCCTTCGAAGAATATGACAACGCCGAACAATAATCCGACGGATATGAAGAATGCGGAAAGGCATACGGCCTTCTTCATGCTCATATCTTCTTTTTTCCTGTTCAGGACAAAAAGATCCAATGCGAGAAGAGAGACAACTATGACCAAAAGAAGCGTCCACATTATACTGTCATTTATCATCACAGGCAATACATCGGGAATGTTCAATTAAAATGTTCGTCCGAAAATGCGTATAAGGCGCACGCACAGAGGCGAAAACACGCGTTCCGCGTTCGCGCATATGTGAAATGTTTATCAATGTGAACATACATTAACCGTCCGGATGGGATAGCATGGGTGATGCAAACAATAGCAGAGCCTCTAAAGGTAAAGAGTTTATTGGAGGGTTACTTAAACGAGTTACCGGAGGTAAGAATGATGTGGAAGAAGCGGCTCCGAGGAGCAGCATAAGCCTTAGGGACAGATTCTCAACGCTCTCTCCGAGCGCCGTTCCGACGGATGCGCTGCCTCAAAGGTTCCAAGAGAACAATTCGAATCCTGACGGCAAAAGGAAAGCCGAGGTCATACACACAAGTACGGCCAGGTCATCTGGGTCGGTAAGGTTTTCGGACAGATTGGGATTGGCGGTGGCTTCCGAGTCGAAGAACTCCTATGGGAGAAGGATACCGTTCTATGAGGATCGGAGCTATGACGATGAAAGTTCCACGTCGTTGTATGAAGGCGACGGCGCAACGGTCAGCGACACGGCATCCGAAAGCAGATACGGCAGCGGCAACCGTGTGATATTCGAAGAAGAGGATCATACACACGAAGCGGTTGCCGACAGCACGGTTGACATATACGAAAAAATGAACGTACCGGATGTTTTGGAAATACCGCGCGATGATGAATACAACGCGGCCGCACCGGATGTTATGATCGATTCAGAGGAAGAATACCTTATGGACGCGGCTGCGGAAGAATATGCGCATACGGAAGCGCACACAATGCAGCCGGAAGCGTACAACATACCGGAACACACACCGATGGAAGTACACGATGCTTCAGCAGAAGAACACAGAATAGCGGAAACGCACGCACCGAAAGAGAAAGATTGTCATGATGTCTTCGACGGAGGCTATGATTTCCTGCCGCGCAGAGGAGCCTATGCAAGCACGGAAAGGATCGTGCCTTCAGTGAAAGCACCGGTCACACCATCGGCGGAGATGAGAGCGCCGATAAGACACGCAACCGTGCCGGTACTGTCGACAGAGATGAGAGGGCCCGTAAAAAATACAGCATCGTCTGCGGTTCAGCCCGTTGCGGAATCCGAAAGATATGCAATGCTTTCCGAGGCAATGATCGCGGAACATATGGAAAGCGCAGAGATCGGCGAAACGGAAGAGGTCCAGCAGTATACATCCGGAACATCCCTTCTTGAGAAAGAGATGCACACATCCACGGAGATAAGCGGCTCGGACCCGATATACGGGTCGGAACAGAATGATCAAACGGTAACGGAAATATCACTCGCGGGATGCGGAGAAACGGAAGAGTGTTTCGGCCATGAATATGCAGCCGCCGTTGATTTAACGGATCACATTGCGGCCGATGATGCAAACCATGCGTTCGAGATCGATACGGAACACACGGACCTGATGGAAATGGTATCATCGTATTTTGCCGGTCAGGATATGGCATCGGAGGCGGAGACCGTCGAAGAGGCGGCCGCACAGCCGATGGACCTCGCTACGGCATATAAGGAAATGATACATGAAACAGAAATTTTCGCTGACGAGCCGACGGAACATGTAACGGTATATGAGGAAATGATGCCCGTAGCAGAGATCGTCGAAGAGGCGGCCGCACAGCCGATGGACGTTGTCACGGAATATGAGGAAATGATACCCGTAGCAGAAATTTTCGTTGACGAACCGACGGAACATATAACGGCATATGAGGAAATGATGCCCGTAGCAGAGATCGCTGAAGAGGCGGACGCACAGCCGATGGACATTGTCACGGAATATGAGATGTCTGAGACAGAGGTCGTCGAAGAGGTCGATGAACACATACGCCTCATGGAGGCCGTATCATCACATTTCGCCTGCGCGGACATGATGATGCCGGAAACGAAGGCGGATATCGTTGAAGATATAGGCACAGAACAGATATGTCTCGTTGAAACGGTATCATCGTATTTTGCAAGTCTGGACATGATGATGCCGGAAACGAA
>Ga0123352_10001494_pt1 | contig 31191 bp, 21 predicted proteins | sample TergutLab28metaG_FD_89700 | JGI IMG/M metagenome (GOLD analysis project Ga0123352, IMG submission 89700) | Labiotermes labralis P1 segment gut microbial communities from Petit-Saut dam, French Guiana - Lab288 P1 | ecosystem: Host-associated > Arthropoda: Insects > Digestive system > Gut ...
CATATGGGTGAGGAGAGGGGGGTGTATAGGGTCTTGGTGGGGAAACCGGAGGGAAAGAGACCACTGGGGAGACCTAGGCGTAGATGGGTGGATAATATTAGGATGGATCTCCAGGAGGTGGGACGTGGGTATATGGACTGGATTGGACAGGTGATGGACAATTGTGAGTGTGGTAATGAACCTTCGGTTCCGTGAAATGTGGGGAATTTATTGACTAGCTGCAAACCAGTTAGCTTCTCAAGAAGGACTCTGCACCATGGAGTAAGTAAGTAAGCAAGCAAGCTATTTTTCAGAAAATAAAAGGCCTCATTAACAACTGTGTCAGTTCCATTTACATTTAGGCAGTCACAAGTAATAATACTAATAAATCATACATTTTAGGTGCATGCGTGCTGATCCATGGCCAGATCGTGCATCGCAGTGAAGCAAACAAATCAGGACATTCTCGACATGTTTACACATTTCATGTGGTAGACATGAATGGAACCACATACTCATCTGATAACTGGCTTCAACCAAATCCTGAGCAGCCATTTCCAAACCTCTACAAGAACTGAAAATCAGCACAGGGACACAAAAACAGCAACTTAAAGAAACCTCATCAAATATTTTCCATGGTTTATAGAAATGAAATCTCAAAGCATAAATAATTAAACTGTTATGTAAGAAGTGCAAAATTAATCAGTACCTGATGCTTTCTTGATAATACACAAGAAGATATGAAGAGTCAAGTATAGGAAGGGTGCACAAAAAGGAAAGGATGCAGCATATGCCAGAGTTATTGCCAAATATTTTAACTGCTAGAAGCCAGCATTTCATTTTTTGTCCATTACAGCTTCTCAGTTAGTATTAAACAAAACACACAAGTGTATGTACCCTGTTCTTATTATTTGGAATAAAATATTCTTGATGACATGCAAATTACTATGTAACTGACTTCTCATTCAAGTGTGTGTGTGTGTGTGTGTGTGTGTGTGTTTATATATATGTAACACCTATGCACACTGTCGGATATAACTTACAATACTGTGATGTTCTAAAATCTTTGTTTGATTTCACCTTCACAACTTAAAATACCTAACAAATTACAAGTTAATGATATGACAATAAAAAATACAAATTTATATTATCTGTAAAATAAATATATATAACTATTTCCAATACAATGCCCAGTTAATTGTTACAGAGTTTTAAAAAGTACCTTTCTGCTCTTTATATGATGCACATGCACATGTGTGCATGCGCTGGCTGGGGGGTGGGGGCACAAAGGTGCTTCAGCTTCTAAGGCTATTTGCACCTGGTTAAACGATTGTGCTAATGATAAATGAATCCATGATGCAATGCTGAGCAGCTGGGCATGCATGCAATGATGGTTTGAAGCAACCTGCTATTGCCAGGCTTAGGGATCTTCTGTTCTGTATGCACCAGCAGGTCATTTTAAACTGGCAGAAACCACTAGCCAAGCCACGCAGCACCACACCCATAAAGATTATCAAATTAACATTCCCTGCCATGAGAGCTTCAGTCTCATGTAAGGCCAAAATATGCTGGTACATTACAGTAACAGCATGCTAACAAATGATCAAAATGCTGGGCTCTATAGGGACCTCCCTCGCCTTGTGATTCTAAAGGAAAGCTGAATGACTGCAGGGGTTCCTCTGACAGTGGGACAGCTGGGCCAGAAATATGTGAGACAGCAAAATGAAGGTGATGTGCACAGTAGGATTCACACACCATAATAGTTAAGCTCAAAATGCACATAAGGAAGCTTTCACAAACTTTCTGACTACCACATGCTGTATATTAACCAAAATTCTAAAGTCTTTAGGACTCAGCTGTTGGCCAACTCATATAAAAGGGTATGAAAGATAACTTGCAGACCTACACAACATACAATAATCCCACTCATATATTGAATTGAGGACAAATGTCACTGTTGAAGTCAATATTACTTGTTCTAACATATGCTGCTCCCACAATATAGAAGTGTAAAAATATCACCTGTTCACAACAAAAACATAAATAAAAATAACAGAAAGTTTTCTATTTAATATATGTATTTACAACTTTTTAAGTTCTATGGATGCAAAAAACACAAAAGGAACATGAATGATATCTCTGGGCTCAAATACAAGCTACAACAAATGTTCCAGTGCTGTTTTCAAGTATCTTCCAACATAAGTAATAAAATAATAGCCTAGGACACTACCTAAAATTTCTGAGCTAGTACCAGGCTACAGTTGGTGCTCAGATTATAATAATTTAATTCACCAATGCCCATTATGCATGTTCACTGCACATTGTGTAACAATGCTGGGACATAAGCCTTGAACAGATGAAGTATATTTTCATGTCACTAATTGCTATGCTAGACGCGCACGCATATGCCGAGCCATTCCAAAACACTGAAAATAACTCATAGTTGCTATCTGATTACAAAAACTGTAATTTACACTGAAGATACAGTAGATATCCGTCGACATATGGTGACACAGAACAGTTATAAATACGATCTACAAGCACCCAGTACTCGGCGTATACAAGATAGAAATACGGAAAATGTGAACTTTGTGCCTAGCAGTATATACCACAATTTGTGACTGAAGACAATATATATATATATATATTGAACTTTGTGCCTAGCAGTATATACCACAATTTGTGACTGAAGACAATATAATTTTATATATATATATATACACTGTTAATTTTAACACAGTCAGACCTAAGAGTTATGTTATTATGTATCTATATTAAATTTCCTTTCAAACTTTCACAAAACTCTTTATTATATCACAGGCAATATAACCAAGGTTTTTAAAAAATTTTAACACTGATGTAAGTTTTATGGGATCCCATACAACGCTGATTTTAATGTGCACTAAATGAAACCTGTTTTAAACATCTTGTTAAGATGGCCTAATGACCGAAACTTGTAACCAAATAAGTTAAATAATAAAATATTGTTGTGTTTGACTAAAAAAATGCTTATTATTGTTTTCAATATTTTTTGTGTATTCGCATGTTTGAAAGTTGAATTAATGGCATGAGCGTTATTGCACAAAACAAACCCAAGCATAAGATATAGTGTCTTTTGGAATGATATTGAATAGCAGCAATCAGATAGCTGGCCCAACATGCAACAAAATCATTCTAGTGTTTCATTATGAACCTTGAATGCTTGCATTTCTTAAAATGAAATCCAGCCTGCCTTATCATTTTCTATAATATTTCTTTCCCATCCTGATAGTCAACTGCTTTTCTTGCATCATGTCACACCTTCTTCAGGGTTGGCACTTCATGTTTCAAAACATAAGAACTGTGCATTTATTGCCTAATTGTACAGTTGATTGTGGCCATAAACAGTGGTATTTTGTGAATACAGATTGTTCTTCCCTGGTGTCAAGATTATCTTACGCTACTCTTTTTCTCTTATTCTTTAAATCGAAGGTTCTTATCTTCCGCAGCTAACGGGTGTTTACTGAGTATCACATAAATATCATACATACATAGTCTACACTGGTTAAGAAAGACCATCATCACAACTGATCCTTTTGATCAAGTTAATGCTTGTAACATGGCTACATGTATGGCTTGAAATGAAGCCCTCTTCAGTCTACAGTAACATTCATACATACAGAAAACTACGTAACCATATATACCTTTATATTAGTACCTGCAATCTGGGTTTCACAGATTACAGTCACTGTCATTCAATGTTAATAGTTTTAAAATTAAACTATAGTAGACACTCCCAAATGGTGTTCGGCAATGTGAAAATAACAGCTCTGAAAATCATAATGTAATTAATATTACTATAAGTGGGCCAGGATAGCACAGTCAGTATAGCGACCCTCTATGGGCTGGACAGTCCAGGGATCAAATCCCAGTGGGGGTGAGATTTTTCACACCTGTCCAGACCAGCCCTGGGGCCCACCCAGCCTCCTGTACAAAGGATACCAGGTCTCTTTCCTAGGGGTAGAGAGGCCAGGGTATGGCACTGATTTCCTCACCTCTGTCCATTACTGAGGTTAAAGACAGAGAACAGCTGCACCTGTACTCCCCATCTGGGTCTTCCTGGCTTCTTTACAGGGTGAACTGGAACTTTTGTACTACTATTATAAACTTCACATAAAATAGTACCTCAGCCAGTCAAGTTATGCAACCTGAAGGTTCATTACTGTATTAAAAACAGCTCACCACTGGTCCCTCTCCTCAGCCAGATCAATCTCTCTCCCATCTTATTTTTGGAAGATCTATTTTAATATTATTGTCCCATCTATTCCAAGTGGTCTCTTCAGGTTACATATCATTTACAATTCTCCAAGATGGAGAAAATGTACACTATATACCAACAGTTCATAGTGAAACGTTACTTCTGTGGGACAAAAGTACTGTGCACTTACATAGGTTATTCAGAAAGTGAGTACTGTCTGCGCATATCTCTCGCGTATCCTCGAGACTGTCACTCTGTGCATGTGCAGTGACTTCCTCTATCAACTGAGAAGACACAGATGCCATTTTGTGAAATTCATGTTAAGTTTATGTTTGTTCCTGTGCATTAAACATGTTTAAGACAACTGAAGGGGCTGCTGACTGTGAAATACGGACTGTAATTCGTTTTTTGAATGCTAGGAATGTGCTACCAAGTGAGAATCATCAACAGACCTGTCAAGTGTAGGGTGACAATGCGATGAGTGATGGCATGGTTAGGAAATGGGTTCGGATGTTCAATGAAGGACGAGAGAACGTGCACGATGAGGCGCGAAGTGGGCATCCATCTTTGGTAAATGATGATTTGGAGCGTAAGGTCAAGGAAAGAGTGTGTGATGACAGACGTTTCACAATTTCTGATCTGTTCCTGCACTTTCCTCAAATTTCAAGGACTGTACTCTACGACATTGTCAGTAGTGGCTAACAATGCAGGCAGCTGCATTCTATGAGGAGGGTATACAAAAACTTGTGCCCCACTATGATAAGTGCCTCAATAATGGCGGCGAATATGTGGTAAAATAGTTTGAAGAATGTAGAATCTGATAACAATAAAATTTTATACAAAACCTTACTCAATATTTTTTTATAGCGAAATGGTACTTACTTTCTGAATGCCTCGTACATTACATAACAGGTAAAGTCACCTCTGACCATGCCATGAAGGCATACATGGGGAGCAAAAGTATAATTTCATTCACTCTCAACCACTGTGCTGGATGGAGGTGAATGGACAACATCACACCCCAACTGCTTTGCTCCCAGGAAATAACCCTGGTACCCACTGAATAGGGGGCTGAGTGGGTCCCACAGCTAGTCTGGGATGTTTTGGAGAAAAGAAACTTCCTTCCCCCTGCCAGCATTCAAACCACAGACCATCCAGTCTGTAGCCTAGTGTCCATACTTATTACAATATCCGGGCTCCACTTACATAATGTAATGCAACATAAAGCAGAATATCCACTTACCTTAACAAATTTGGCAAAAATTCTTAAATTATAATTATGTACTAGCAAGTATCACATTGCACAAAATAATTCATTCCTCTATACAGAATTACTCCCATTTCTTGTAACATCACCTGTGCTGTTTCCAGCATACTCCTGAGGACAAAGAACAACAGTTATTGCTAATTCAATGATATTAAATAAGGACAAACATATACACACACAATAAATTAGTCAGAAAATAAATTTACCATGCATACATTTTGGGTTCTGCATTTTTGGCTCTAACAAGAAGTGTCCCACTACTTTTCCACTAAGTCCCTGCCACAGCTTAGTCATTTATCATATTGTGGAATAAGCTTTCCTATAACGAGTTATGAAATTATTCACAATGTGAACTTAATTTCTGACTGACAATCATGTAACAAAATGCCAGTTTGACAGCTGTGGGCAAATTATGATAGACTAAAGCAGTAGGTTAAAGTAAAACAAGGACTGTTCCACAAAGTCCAAGCTACCTAACAACCTTAAACTCGGCTTTCTGAAATGAATCTTAGGTATCACTAAAGTTATAATAATACACGTAGCATAATACAGATGGTTGCAAATGAAGCACTTAGTTCATAATCGCAGGTAGTTAGATATGGTGTGTAGCAGCACACTACCTGTACCTTACCTGGTACTTTCCGTGGTGCAGAACTTCAGAATAAGTTCAGGATTAATTTTTTCTTCTCCCTCTTCTGATGGAAGAAAATTTGTCAATGTCAAGAAAAAATTTTTTACTGCCTCATGATCCACAGTAAGGACACTCATTGGTAGCTCCCGAATTCTACATATCAACAAAATATAAATATATGAAATAATATTTGTTATCAATTTTGTGTGTGAACACTATTCACACGCCAGAAATCACATAAAATAATCATACACAAATCTTGTTCACACTGGTTCTTGTCCAAAATGAGATAAATACAAGTTCTCCCACCCAATTTGTTTTTGTTCTGTCTACCTTTATTCTCCCAGCCATGTCTATATCTCCCACATAGTTTCTGTCCTTCAAGTTACTGTTATCTTGAGCATTTATTGTAGGATTTAGAAGATCTTAACATGACTCAAACTGAGCTCCAGTGACCAACAGACTCTGGAATTCATCATGAACAGCTAATTGTACACACAAAGATAAAAAAAAAAAAGTGCTAGAACAATTTGTACATTTTTCTCATGATCTTACTACTGTAAATGAAAGCCATTGTAATATTCATGGCTTACATTATTAATATGGCATGCACAACAAATACTTTTATATTAACAGAACACACAGAATGGAGAGACAGCTTTTGTTTCAAACCTTGAAAAACATTACTCAATGCTGATTATTATTCTAAATGCTTACAGCGAAAGAAAATGAATTTTTCATACTGGCAGTAAAATTTCATAACAGGGCATTGTCTGTAAAATATTCCATAAAAATTAAAATCATTACATACCTTATAATATTCTTGATTAATGCATGGATGCTATGACAGTAACGTGGCAGGTTCTCTCGTATAGTATCTGGTGTAGGTAATATTTGTGGTCTATTGTACAGCATGTGATGTTCAATGCCGAGCACATCACACATGACTGCACTGAAATATACACACACTCCACAAAATTAGTTATCCAACAACCATTATTGATTAACCTGTTTATAGCATCTCTAATGAACTCCCACCTATAGAATCCTTCTGGACAGGCAGTCATTCTGCCCATCAAGAAGTTCCCACATTTTATGAAACCTCATACTTCAGCTACCCTGTTCAAAAGAACCTACCACTGAAACATACAAAAACCAGTACATGAATTCACACCATATTTCTTTACAAATAATCTGAATTCCCCGGCATCTGAATTTTATGTGCCAACATTTTGGGAAACTCTGTCCGTTTCATCTTCATTACCCAGAAGAAAGCATGCAACATTCAGAACATACAGTAGTTTGAAATCAAGAACAACACTGTTAAAATACACTGATCAGCTGGATTGTCTGCGCACTTCACGGGTAGTAACAGATGAGTACAGAAACGCTGGCATTACAAATGGCAGATTAAAACCACTGAATGGCCCCAGTGTTAGCGCGTCCAGTATAAAACTCACGCAGACTTCCCTGCGCTGGTAACTATGTCCCATCCATCTAGAAATTCACAATCAATCAAAACTGAATAACTGAGAAGTGAAATATAATATTGTCACAGTTCACTGCAGCAGAGCACCAAGTACACAGATCCTTTGTCCAAACTTACAAGGGGACCCATCAGAACAGACTGAACTAAACTAACAAAACCAAACTGTCTTTGAGTGATATTCACCTCAAGTTATCCAAATCATGAAGTATACAATTATGTTTTGTGCCAGATGGAGAATGAGGCTTCCAGCTGGGTGATAATTTTACCTACACTTAATCTTAAAATTTTTGCAGATGGTTTATGAAAAATGTTATTATTTGAACAGGAAAATATAAAATCATGAAATAAATAACATTTTGTGAATAAAAGAACACAGATTATTCAGCATGTCTTAAAAATGCAGTAAATCTCCTTGTTCTAAATATATAAAATGAATTTCTGAGGCTGTTTTCCTATGTGCGTTTGCATCACAGGTCTTGAAAAGGTTAACACTGAATTAGTGCAGTGTTATTGCATTAGATTTAACAAACCAGAGTCCTTGTTGTGATGATGTACAGAAACTTATTCATAAGTAAGACTGGTTTCACTGGAAACAGATTACATGTGCAGTAAAAAATATATGTAAAACATAAAATACTCAACTCTGTTATGTAATAAATATATTATGAAACATACCAAAAAAAGTAGACTGAATTCCAGCACTCTTTCAGTGCATCTATCACACTCTGAATGTCCCCACGCTGTGCCTCATTTTTAACAAGAGATTTTACTTCTTCGTTTTTTTTCGTCACTGCTGATCCAGTCTCTTCACAGTGCTTTTGAAGTACCTGAAGAGAAGAATTGCTGCACCTTACTAGGAATGTCATATGTACCGTAACATACATACATTGGAGAGAAGAGATAATCTTCATATCCATGTACACATTTCAGTTACCCATGACAGCCTGCATCATACTCAAAATACAGGTATAAATCAACTACAGCCCGACAAAAATCACTCAGGCTATTTTAAAATGTTCTACAAGAGCTCAAAATTTATGTCCAGAATATTTTGCACTTGATCTCAAAATTTCATCTACTATATACTTTCACTTAAGAATGAAAATTCTAATAAAGGAAATGCAGTATCTGTTCTTCTGGGATGTAACACTGTGCCACATCAAAGAAGACCAGACACTTCATTACACCACTGCAAAACCTTAATACTCGCAAATGAAATGTTGTCCAATTTTGAAGTTATACTAGCCCAAGCCCTGTTTTAATGAAGTTTGTAATTTGGCTGTAAAGGCAAACAGACTTTATAAATCATCAGATGCATTAAAAACAAATAATGCAAACGCCAGCACTTTAAACCTGCGTACCTCTATATCTGTAACACATCTTGACACCAACTCAAGATAATCTTCAGACCGTATCAGCATGCAAAGACGCAAGCTTTGTTGTATTACTGCTTTCACATCAGATAAAGAATGCCCATAACCTGGAACAGGAGATATTAATTCTAAAAGCCCCACTGACAGAAGCAGTAAACTATAACTATCTCTGATGTAAAGAATAGTCAACACAAATGAACCATACATTTTTATACACCCTGTGAAGTGGCCAGCAAAGAAAGAGATCACTTACAATGCCACTTAACATTTAAGAAAGACTAACTCTTAGACCAACTGTGTTGCACCATAGTTCAAAAAGGAAAGGTGTGCAGGTACATTAAAGAGTACAAGTTTGCACATGCAAACATGTTTCTAAACAGGTCTCCCTCCGATTTTGTGGCAAATATGAGGTGGTACATTGAGACATGTGCATAGAAATGCAAATACCTTACCAGTACAATTTACTGCACTCACAAAAATTGCAGCTTTCCAATCTATCTTGTAGTTCAGCCACCTCACTTGCAATTCAACATGTATTTTTCTATATGAAGAATAACAGTAACAACATATGCGCCCAGGTACACTGAAATTAGTTTATAAACACAATAAATTCCTACATGTCTCAGCCAACTATGTGGCCATCTTCAGGGTGCAAAATAATTCTCTTTATGGGATTCTCACTTTTAACAAAATTAAACACCAAAAACACTTCCCATTCTTTGCTTCTAAGCGCTTATCAACATGTACACTTTATAAAGACAGTATCATGCATTCTCTAGCAACAAACTTTGTAATAGTGTGACAATGTCGAGAAAGAAACTGTTATCAATCTACACTGACTGTCTGAGAAGATATATACCAAATGGCAATATACAGTAATTAAGCTCACACTGAAGAACAAGGGTGCCAATGTAAAATATAGTGTTTCTAAAAGGATTCCACTGTAAATCACAATGTTTTATGAGCCAATACAGCCTGACTGACAGCACACTGAGTGGATTACTAATACTCAGTCCTGTGACATGTATTTTTGCATGATTTGCAAAAGGTACTTTAACAATTAAAAAAAACTGATGCATTTTGCTTACCTTTACTCTGTGTTATATTACCAAAAAATCCACTCAGACATTCCAGGATGGGTTTCGCTTCTGCAGGCATAACAAAACCAAAAACCCCTATCCAGTGCTTACGCATACAAATTAATATGTCTGACAAAGTCCACGGTGGTTTGATCACAACAATCCGCTTCCATGAAGTATCATACACTTTAATCATTTCATTTTCCACTACCTAAAAAGAAAAGTACTACATTCACAAGCAAAATAAAGCTAGAGCTGAATCTTTGGTGTCTACCATCACAAGCACCTATGATATGAAGATGCCTATCATACATGTAATATGCCACTTACTTCAGACAGTACTGTTTTATTTATGGTATCCTTTTGCCAGCATGAGACAAGAGTAATGTGCTACAGTATGGTAGTGTGATCTGAAGCTAGCAGCAGAAAGTGAAGGGGTGAGAATGCATTTATGCATTTTATTGAAATACTGACCATTAATTAAAATACAATTTATTGAATATTGATGTGCCCCTAGACTTTTAACTGTCCACTCTACTGTTTGGCTTCTAGGTTACTTAGTACAGGTAACATATAACATGACATGCAACGTACATATGACATAACACTGAGGCACATTCATGTAACCACTGTTGCTGCTGAAAGGCAATAAGTATTACGTATTCCTTGTGTGTGTCTGCAGCCCTAGTCATCCAGCATGCAATGTGCATGCACCCTACTACAATGCCACCTGTAGCCTGTCCAGCTCTGCCATATTTTTCCACATTACCTAAAAAAATGGATCATTTTCAGAAAAAAGTTGTTGAACATAAAATGTGGGTTTTGATTTCCTCTACAACACTGTCTTAACATTTCTCATTCTAAGAAGAACTAAGGGAGATATTATCATAAATGTATACATGCCATCAAGTAAAGTACCTGTTATTCTTGTCAGATTTTAATCAAATCTGAATTTTCTTGACATACTTTCAAAAAATGCTCAACATCAAATTCAATGACAATCTGTCCACTAGGAGCCAAGCTGTTACATGCTGATGCACAGAGAGACATTATGAAGCTAATAGTTGCTTTTCACAATGTTGTGAACGTGCCTAAAGACCAATGTTTCTACTGTCAGTAAACACTATGTAAATTTCTTTCACACCTGCAATCAAATGCTCAGCAAGATATGTTTGACTGTGAGATCTACATGCAAAAAGATAGGTAGAAATCTACTATTTTGGAGAAATCTGCTTCCCCTTTGTTCTACTGTATAGATGAAGGCAGCACCTTCCTCTGAAACTCTTATAAATTTCTACCATACAACATGGCATCACATTCCGTAAGACAGAGGTCTTCAAAGTCACTAACATAAGATGTCATATATCACCTGAGCCTGACCACATAGCCAAATGTATGCAGCTTACATACAATAATAGGATAATACTAATATAACTGACAATCTGCATGTAGTGAAGTTCTGGTAAAATTAAAAAAAAAAAAACATATTGCCGAAACATGCATACGCAAACACACACAAACAAGCATGCACCCACAAACAAACAAACAAACACACAACATAACAGACAGTTCAGCCTTCATCCTCTGTATCACTTGAACTGAGGGTCACAGATGTAATTAAAAAAAGAGATAATGGCTTTCCATGAAAATTATAGCTGCCAGGACCCAATATTGGATGGAAAACATAACTACAAAACTGTGCATCTCCTGAACTGCTGGTTATAAATAAAAATTGTTATAATGAAAGGCATTTCTTCAGACAAGAACAGACAATGAAAAATAGTGTGGATACCATCTGGGTCCATACTTTTGGGAGAGGTTAGGTATTCTCATCAGGTAAAACAAGTTTCAAAAAGTACACATGGATAATGATTGCACTGCATTCACTCTCTTTCATTTAATCATCTTGAAAATTGCATAATGGAAGTGTATTGAGTACAAAATGTACTTTTTTATTATTTTTTTCTGAAAAATATCTTGCCAGCTACATTCAAGATTTGAATAATTGCATGTAGGTTTACATATAAATTGTCTCTTATGATTAAGAGCTTTTTACCAAAACTGAGTTGTGTAGACAAACTTTAGGGAATATCAGGATCAAACTGGATGAAAATCTGTTCAGCATTTCCCAAGTTGTCACACATGGCTCGATGGACAAATCAGACATGAAGCTAACAAGCACAATTTTTTTTCAACTTTTCGCTGCAAACAAACAAAAGCAGGACCAAGAGTAAAAAATTTTTGTTCTAACAAGAATACTGAGGAGCCGTTAGTACCAAGAGAAGGATGGATTGAGTGGGGCATGCATAGAAGGAACTGGTTACAAACAGAACTACTTGTTATCCAAAGGATCATGCAGAGGGTAAGTATTATTCCTGTTAAAGGCTACAATTATTTCACATACAATATCACAGCTGTTCATTCCTGTAATACACACAATATAAAATGCCAACAAAGGCAAGATTAAAATCATGCTTTTGTCAGAACTCTATACTGTGGTAAAAACTGTAGCATGAATGAATTCATTATGCACAACTTAACTTACTCTGCTTAGAAGTTCTTTCAACAGTAATTTCAATCTGCATTGTACTGATTCCACCAAAGGAACTGCTTTATCAACAGGCATAACATCCACTAATACTGAAAAACAAAATACCAAAAATTATCCTCTATTCTATCTGCTAAACAGAATACTGACTATTGCAGCAAAAATAATACTAATATTAAACAAGTTAGCATCAAATGGACGTTATTCAACATCACACCAATCAACAACACTGCAAATGGTGTAATTCATAATATAGTACACAGATTTACAAAGACATTCTTTGCTTTCAAAATGTCAAATGGTTTCATGTTACATGTATAAATGTAATTTCATTCATGCCTGAAAGAAAGTAACAGCCTTCCACAGCCAATTTTCATAAAACTCACCAATGCTGAACAACACTGTGGAACAGATCTCTTTTACTAAATTTACCCCAAATCACAAAATAAACACAAAATAATTAATTGATGTCCCTAGGTACACTTGGCTTTCACGAAACTGATTTTTAAAAAACACAGTCACTCAGTAAATTTTTGCAGACATCTCCTATTATAATTGTTATCCAAATGTAATAAATAACGTAGAAAACATGGCCAAAATTTCATTTATGCCCGCAAGTCAAATATGCCTTTCACTGCACTGAATTTCATGAAACCCACAACAGCTTTTCATGAAATTCACAATGGCAATACATGGACATATCCTACAACAGATTTCACCCAAATACAGAAAGTACATGTAAAAACTAATTTATTCCAACCAGTGGACTACGACCATCACAAGCTGATTTTTACAGAACTAGTGCTTGCTTGAGAACTTGTTGTAAAGAACTGTTACACCAAATTTTTGTTGCTATTATGTAGCAGACAGACAGATTAATGTGGTTGCCACATAAATTTTTTTTTTTTTACTTCACAAAGAATGCCTACAGTACAGGCAGTTTCTCAAATATAAATTCCAGCATTCACTTTACCATTCCCCAATGAACATTCTGTACCCCATTCTTGAAGTGCCTGTTGTATTTCTCCCATTTTGTATGCTCTTATTCCATTCACAATAGCTTTATTACACAGGTTCTTGTCATTTGATAACAGAATCTGGAAAAATCGAAATTACATAAACAGCAAGACAAAATATTTTACGTTCCTTATTATGACTATTTTGTATCGTCAAGAAATAAGATGGAGGACATGCAGTGGATTCATATGGCTAAGGATATGCACAAGTGATGACTCCTATGAACACAATAATGAACATATGGATTCCATAAATTCCTCAACTAGCTTAGGAACTATACGCTTCCAAATAAGGAATCTGTTTAGCTTAGTCCTATGACCATGCCTATTGTGTATATCTATGTACATCACCAACCAATGGACCAAATGACAAAATTTGGCCTGAACACCATGCAACTAACGGGCAATGACCAGTTTTGTGGTAACTGAACTCAGAAAAATATACAACTTTTGTTGTGGTAATTTTATGAAAAATATAAATGAACATGACAACCATGTGAAACCTACATTTAACTTTCAGTTTGACAACAGTAACTAATGAAGCAACAAAGCAAATATGTACAAACTGGGAAGGAGACAGATCACAAACATGCCCACTAATTCTCTATGAAATATTTTTATGTCAAAATGAACAGGGGGATTTTCCCCAACGACAAGGATAAGTACTGAGGATGAGAATAGGGGAGCTTGGTATGACTAGGGATGACTTTACCTTTTACAGTGAAACCTGGATTCCATATTTCTGAAGGGCCCACTTAAAATGAATGTAAATCAAGGAAATGAAAATGCATGTAGCTATAAAATTAAATACATTAAATTAATACTGTATTACACAAAAAATGTAATATACTTTAATGCTGGGTGCACAAATCCTGGTCACCAAGTCACCCGAGGAACTAACTTTGTAGTGGAACATAATACTTGTAGTTCCTCTGTATGGAACGTGCTTCATGTCACCCCTGCTTCAATGTACCGCATTATACATGCAATCTAATTCACATCTTCCTCATATCCATTAAAGTAATTTGCTGCTGCTTCACTTTCTCCTAAACCCTGCATACCACATTCTCAATACTACTGAGGGCAGCCATTGTATTCTGAACTACATGAAATTTTACAAAGCATTTCCACCTAGTCTTGATGCTCTCCAGTGCCAAAAAATGCTGATGAAGGTTCACTTTATCCACTGCCATTTCATCCCCCTCCTTCCTTCCCCCCAGATACATGATATGTGAACCTTTCTAAGGTCTGAACCTCACGCATCATAAAACTGGTTTCACAAGATACCTGTTCTTGTAATTACACACCCGCTTTCAACAAACCTCAGTCATTTTTGGCTATGCTAAATTCTGTGACATCTTCACCATCATGGGTTTGATTTAAATGACACCCACATTTCTGCAACAATGCATTACTGTCATACGTGTTACACAGTGCCGGCATTTTGCAGTGGAAGGTGGCCCATCGAACACATTTACCATCATGATGATGCATCATGAAGCAACTTGTGATCTATCAAACAAACAGTTTTCTTATAAGCTTCTTGTGATAATGACGTCTAAATGATCTGACTATTCCTTGCTCAAGTACCTGGAGGATACTGGTATATTCAGGGATGAAAACACAAAACTGTCATTAATAATCCATCTTAATATTATCTTCTGTCTTGGCCTATGTCTCCTAAGTGACCTTTTTTCTTCAGGTGTTCTAAATGCATCTAAGCAAATTTGAGACAGGATGTTAAAACAGGCCACAGACACCTTCCTGTACAGTATGGCTCACAAGTTACACTCATTCTGACTTTCAAAAGTTGAACTTGTAACAGTCCTGTTAATCTCAATAATTCTTACCACTTGATTTGTCTTCTGAGCTATCTGAAGGCAACAATGAAGAATAGCATCATCTGGCACTTCTATTTTAAAATCTTTCGAAATGGCATCCAATGCCGTTTGACCTAAAACAAGCCCAGCCGTTTACTCAGACATGAAAATGCTAAATTATACAGTGACAACATAAAGACTCTATCAGTATGTGGAAAATTTCACACATTAATTCCAAAGTGCAAGGAAGATGTTCTAATTCATCTACCTCATAATACACTTTCAATACAGATGAAGTTTAAAATGTAAATTTGAAGCAACATTTACTTCTATATTTTCCCCTACATATGACAGACTTCCAATAGCTATTCAGAAGAAAGGCCACATACATCTCACACAGGTAACATAAAAGCAGTACAACATAAAGGGAACTGTCTGTGCTAAATATAATTCTGTCATTTTCTAAAATCTCATTTACAAGATTCAGAACATTTCTAAATCAAGAGTCTAAGCATAGACACCTTACCTCTGACTCGTGGATGTTGGGATGTAAAATTGGAATGCAAAAACGATATTGCTCTTCTTGCTCTTGCAGCAAGCAAATTTCTTTTGACTCTTCCTTGATTCTTCATTACGTCCAATTCCTGCAGAACCTGCCATGGAATAACCAGGACAGGGAATCCCAAACCTTGTATAGAAAAATGCAGTAAACCAGACTGGTAAAATTTATCTCATGCATACAGATGAAAACACCTTCACAATGGAAGCAGTGTGTATCTCTGCAAGTCACAGCCCTTTTCTTGTAAACACAGAGTATAAGCAAAAAAGAAAAAAATAAATAAAACTGTGAAAATACTATATCATCTCATGCGTTCATATCTGAATCTCTAGACCATTCAAAATATGCGTGTACCTTCATCAGCTTAGAGACAGCAAACATTCTATCCACCTTACACAATCAGGGAATCCCTAGCAGAGATCACAAGCCTAGTTTCCTACTGCATAGATTTCTGGTACTACAAATATTTATAAGTATTATTAATACTAACATTTTATTTTATATATGAAACCAACTTATTATTGAACTACAGATTTTGCATATACTGGATATAACCTCAAAGTTTTGCACCATTAATATGATTCTTATCACTGACAAAGAACAGTTCATAATGTACTTCTGTCTAAAATTTCAAATGCCTAGCTCCAATAGTTCATTAGTTATCACTATCAAGCTGAAAGGCCAAAAAAATGTTCTCAAAGGTGCCATGTTATTTTATGTACCACAAAAATACTGCCAGATCAAAAGCTGCATATTTTTTTAAGGTCTGTTACCACACCATTTCAGGACATTAAATTGATTTTCACTAGCAACACTCCAGCGTCAGAAGTTTGTGCATAGGCCACATTATTTTCACCAATCCCACAAAATTAAAAACTATGGTAATGGGGTTCACTCCAATGGTGTGGGGATCAAAACAACTCTCTTTGTCAGACCCAACCCAGTACATGTCTCATCACCCTTTCACACCTGAGGATGGGAACAGATCTCACTCCAAAAACAGTGGGTCCTTTTTTGAATATGAGATAACAGACAAAGTCCAAGAACTTGATAATCCCAACCAACAAAAGAGTTTCTATGCTTAATGACCACCTGTTTATATGTCTGAATATTATACATGGTGTGTGATTTAAAATCTAGCAATTTTAATGCCTTACTGCAGTCCTTCAAACATCCTCTTTTCTCAACTTCAAGAATATATTATTAACCACATGTGAAACTGTTTGTTTGATCCTGACATGTCAATAATTTTGCAACCACATTTAAACACTCAACAACAGTAGGATAAAAGTGTTTAGTATACAGTCAGGTTCAGATGAGGATTCTATCATGCTTTAGAGATGCTAACTTTTCACAGATTTTTCGTAAATTGCAACAAACACAACCATGACATGTTAACACCACAGCAGAAACATGTTAATCTAAAGACTCAAAGCAGTTGCTTTCACGCACAATTATCTTTTACTTCTGCATCTAGTTAAAAAGCAAACTAAAACTGTATTTACATGTGCACAGGTTGCGATCATGTACAAGTTGTACCCCAACTTTATGGCACAAACTTTGACACTTACAATTTAGTATAAATATTTCATTTGAATTTTTCACATTGTAAGAACTGCCTTATCATTTCAAATCACACACATATGATCCAAATAGTTTCTTATTCATATACATGCAGCACAATTCTGTTTCAGAAGTAATTCCAGAATCACCATAACAAGAAAAGTGGTAATTTTGAGACAAAATCAATAAAGTGAATTAAATTCCAAAGAGTAGCCCTTCCACAGAACTTTAGAGTCACAAAGCCTATATAACATTTTCCACCCTATCCTAAACCCAAACACTCATTACAACATGGACAAGAATCTTCCATTGGATCCCAAAATGAGTCAGTCAAATCTAGTCTGCACCAACACATCATATTTATTTGTGATCCAATTTAATATTATTCTTCCATGTGTGCCAGCATGTCTCGAACTGTCTCCTCCCTTCAGATTTCCTGACCAAAGATTTATACTAACATCTCATTTCTCCAATGCATGCCATAGAGAATTAATAAGCATTCCAAAGCTCAAGTTCACAATACTTGCAGATTTTACAGTACTGCATTACTCATCCTCTGTCTTTCTACTACTATAAAGAGGCAACGGTCTTCTGTAGCTTACCTTTAACATTTGTATCACGTAGCTCCTCAACATATTTGACATTTGATATAAGTACATTTGAGTCAAGAACTATAAACCACTCTTGCTGTCCACTGGCAGAGAAAATAGGAATCATGCCATAATCCAACTTCTGTATACTTTTGTCATCATGCTGGATCTGAATACGGACCTCTTGAATCTGAAAACAGTTATCTCATAACAAACAATTTCCACAAAAGTACAAGCATACAATGCAACCCACAAAGCCACACCCCAGGTACCAGAAACCATGCACCAAAATACAGTCAAAGAATCCCACTAACAGAATTCAGAGACGTTTCCAACAGTTCTGATTTCCAGTGGACATAAGCAACACCACCAAAGAGATAAAAATCAACGCTCAAAGTAAATTTCATAAATAATGACCTCATGTCTATCATAAAAAATTAATCGGCTCTCCCCCTACTCCAAAATGGGTGTGGGGGGAACTGTATCATGAACTAAGTGCCATCAACCTCATCTCTGAGGTGTAGATAAACTGTAGTCTGTAAACTGGTTTCATTGCTCAGAAAGAAGATTCTAGTCCACAGCACTGTTAAGATATTGTGTGCACACACTTTCATCAAAGTTTTACAAAATCAGAAGAACCCCTGGTACATGCAATTTCTATATGAATTTACTACACGAATATCTGGGTATGAGAATGTCAAGGATGGCCTACTCCACATGCAGCTTAACACACGTAAACAACAATCAGTGTTTAGAATATCCTGCAAATATTAATTATTAATATTGTTTTGATAATATTCTGACATATCTGTATGAAGCATGCTCAGTCAGAACAAATAATGCATAAACATTTAAAAATTTTTAATACAGAATGTTTGACTCCCTACTTAGCATTCAGTTGAAAATTGCCCTATCTGGTGTCCAACCAAAAATAATTTCCTACCGTTAGGCTGTACCACAGATGTAAACAGCTACCACAGCATTCAGTGCCACAACACTCAGAATGCAGCTAATTCGTCCATAGTGCACTCTGATGAAGAACGAATCTTTAAAGATTTGAATCACATGCTACTGACCTAATATTTTCACTTCCATATCCACAGGACCTTTCTAACTAAATATACCTATCATTCCTCAAATGAAACATATTTCACAAGTTGTATACACACATTTAACATTCTTTAGGGATAATTCAAGAGTTGAGAAACACAATGCAGGACAAATGCAGACAAAAGACTCTGACATAAGTAGGAAAAAGGATCAGAATAACACACAAGGTTGGCCTTCCACCAAATTCAACATTCTGTACACACTAAAATTACCTTGGAAGATCAGCAAGATCAAAATTTGGAGATGCTGTTTCCATTATCAGGGTTGATCAATTGTGTATATGGAAGGACAGCAGGTCCCTGAAATGTTGGCCTTGAACTGAACTTTGACATGGCTTATCACCAAAGAGGATTTTGATGCATTTATTGGCTATGAAAGTGTTTTTAAATATTACAAAAAATTACAGTTCTTACATGTGACAAAATTTTGTCGTCTTCAATGGGCTCCCACTCCATGAGTTCATCTTCATCTATTGTCATGTGACCTGTTAGATCAGGACACTGCTCTGAGCCCTGTTTTATGTCCTGTTGGAAGCTCTCTTTGTCCCTGATATTGCTGCCATATGTACTGACATAAGCTGATGGGCTTCTGTCTCCTGAAATCATAAGACACATAAAATTACAGATCATTCACATGCAACTGTAAACTTGCAAATTAAAACTTACATGACATTAGTCAAATTTCCACAGTCCAAGCCTTTCTTAAATAACCATGAGTTGACATACCTCATACCTTCACTAGGGATAAACAGATGTTGGCTTTAAGATTCAAGTGTTCTGGGATATGATATCACATGAATTGGTAAATACAGCAAAACTGCAATGATACCTTTCTGTGGAGACCACCTAAAAATGGCATAAAATCTGGTAAACATTGTTCTTATGGGCATTTTGCCCCAACTGTACAGAAATGCATAAAATCATGGAGAATGCAGTATGCAGAAATATAAAACCAGGGTTTTACTGTAGTTGCCAACATTTTTGAGGAGCACAAGCCTCCTTTTGCAAGGTTTCAGTACTCCATTCTCATAAATACCCAGACCTTGAATGTGAAGGCAGCCAGCTCCTCCAAAATGTTACAAACTATTTACCAATTAACATCCTGAACAACTCAGATCTTCCCCAGCACTGCCATGAGAACATCAGATATGGCAAATGTTGGCCTGATGATAAGATAAAATTACTAGTCACACTGGATTCCATAGTCTTTCAAATGTTAACTTCCTGTATTCAGTACTCAGTCTTTATATAACACCATTTATCACAGACTTCAGGGAAGTTCACTTCCTCAATGGGTTTTAATGTATATTGGCAGTACAACTTCCACAAAATTTGTTCATTTCTCTTCTAGACTTAACAGATGTCAAATTGTTCCTAAAAGATTGCTTCTGTTACAAACGTACACCTGATCCTGGTAATTTTTCCCCAAGCAGATGGTTCAAAACAAACACGGCATGCTCACCTCATCTGTGTGGTATGAGAACATTGCCTATCTCTCATGACATCTAGAGAAATTATTGAACCATCAATTACGAACCTCTCGAAAGGTACTACTCATCACTTTCAGATTACTGTGTTTTTTCAAACAATTCATTAGTACAAATTTTGCATGAAATTGAAACCACCATTTGACTATGCTGTAACATACTTCTAGCATAAGATTCAGGACCATAATGAGTTTTTACAGGTGAGTTGCCTTTTTGAACATTGAGCTCTTTACAGTCTCTGTCATGATCCAACACCAATTTTTTTCGAAGGGCTTCTAGACGTTTTGCAGCACTACATTTTTCAAAACCTGAAATAAAGAAATAATGGGTACATATTAAATTCATAACATAGTACTTGCCTTGGACAGCATTAATCTCCCATTTAATGTAATGGACAAAATAACACTAAGAGAAAGTGGCAGAAATAAAATTTAAGAACATTAACATACAAATATAATGTCCAGCTAAAGAGGACAGAGAAGAAAAGTCAGGAAATAAGATGAATACAGAGTTGAAAATTGAAGTCTTCTGGGGTATAATGACATCCTGATTCATAAACAGTTGCTGAAATTTAAGATAAGTTTGCTGCCTCAATGTTCAGCATCTAAGATGTCCAAGAAGACTCTGATGATGAAGACAGCAAGCTCCTCCTCCAAAATGTCACGTAACTATTCATACCAATCAACATGGTGTCACATTCTGGAAGACTTATCAACACCACCACCAATGTGAGAACTTTATCAAGTAATACAAAGCCATCAAGGCACATGGGGTGTGAAGGAAAGTTCAAAACATTCTTTACCTCAGCAGCAGACAGATGTGCCTGTCAGCTTCATGCTCTGAACAATGTCTCTTTGAAAAAACAGCCCATCAATATCTACTGGACAGGAGGCCGGGTAAACCCCAGAGCTACTCTGGGCTGTAGCAACAATTACAAAATTTATAATAAAAAATAAAACAAACAAATAAATAAATACCTGCTGCCAATCCAATTCCAATCATCACACCCATACCTATTCACATTACTGATGATTGTGCTATCCGGATTGCTTGCTTACTCACTCTCTCTCACACAGACACACACACACACAGACTGGTATAAAATTTCAGTCAAGAAAAATTTTAAATTAATTGAAATAAGAGCATAGTCACGTTAACGGAGAAAAACTGTTGTTCACAGCTTGTCACAGTAACATAAAGTATACCTCTCTTTAAATAAGTATGTTGGCATGGATCAGGTACAGCCTTTTCCAAGTTCCGATTATCAGTGACAGTGCTGCAATCATTCTTCAGAAGTGAAGATTCCTTGCGTGAAGTCTGAAGTGAATGTACCGGAACACCAATTTCTGAACAACCTGTGGTGGCACAACTGTCACTTTCACAATATTCTGAATATATGGCATAACAAAAATGCATGTTCTCAATTTTTAACTGAGCGAGAACTATAATACCTATTTGGCACATACAGGTTTGCAATATACCATTGCGTTATTCAGGCTACCTTGAAGTATTACATATGTTATTCAAACATGCTGCCAATTCCTTTGGTTATATATCATAAATGACAGACAAATGAATAATGGAGAATTGGTGGAATGATACAAACAGAAGAAACTGAACTACTAGGAGCAAAATCTGTCCCAGTGACGATTTGTCCACCACAAATCCTGCATTAACTGGCATGGGATTGAAGCCAGGACTTTGTAATCAGAGGCCAGCAATGAAATGCCAGCTCCATGCAAGCAAGTAGACACACATGCGCCCACCCACATGCATGGTGGGGGAGTTGGTGAGGGGGGAATTATGATTTGCTATAGTCAATGCACCAAAGAAATTACAAAAATGAAATAATTTAGACAGGCACAGAAATGCTACAATATTACTGCTGTACAGGCAGGTCTTGTTTTATGCAGTTTTGCTTTAATGCCACTTGAAAGTTTAAATAACTTCTCAAATTTACATGATCGTTTTCAGTTTAATGTAATTTGGCATAGACTGTGTGTGATAATTTTCAGTTTAATGCAAGGGAACATAGACAAACCATCGCCACACTTGTCTTATGTGGCAGTCTAGCAGACAGTGACTTCACCGTCACTCCAGCAGTTAGGTGTATGGGTTCTTTATGTTGGTGATACATAATCACATGGATGATGTAGGTCCCTCTTCAACAGCATTGGTTTTTGTTACCAAAACAAGTGAGAAATGTCAATCTACATTACCTAGTGCAATCCAAGTGAAAAATAGGCAAAAGACAGCTGGTAATGATGATAAGTTAGATGTAATAATGAAAAAGATGATCAAACTGTTGACATATGCTGTAATGTTAGATTCGCTCATGCTAGTGTAGGTACAGTTCATGATAATGCTGACAGAATTACAGTAAGTGCTAAGTCACGAGTTAAAGTGACTGTGTAGCAAGACTATCACAGTCCTATCAGAATGAACCATACCAAAACTACAGATATTAATGTCTTCCATTTTTGTTGCATTAAATTTATATACATATTGTACATAAATGTATGTATACCATACAGAATGTACATATTCTCTATATACATTACATACATACTCTACAGGTTTGTATGTCCACTAGTGGTATAGCCATACACTATACAGGATGAAGCTGGCAATCTCCTAACCCCCAGGCGATACACTGTTTTAAATAGGAATTTTGTGTTCAATTTGCATGAAATTTTTCAGGAATGTAACTTTGGTATAAAACAAGACCTGCTTATATATTACATTTCACTTCAGAATGTGTTACTGTCAGAGCCGTAGTCTTAAATCACATTATGACACCTAAGAGGCATTTTCTCCCCCCACATCCCATGAATCAAACTCTGTTAATACAGTTTAATCGAGGACATCCCGTTGTGTTTGAATTCAAAAGTAAAACAAAATGTTTAAAAGTTACCATCAAAACAAAACAACAGTGTATAAATATTAGTATTTTATTGTGGCAACATATTTTGGTCTTTTTAGACCATCTTCAGGCCAGCATTCAGAAATATGTGATACAATCAGTGCATATCATTTATTATGGGATCTCCTATTACTTACAGGGTGTACATAGAAAATAGTTTAAAATTATAAAATTTATATATATATTAAAAATGGTTAAAAAGAATTTATATTGGTTAGGATGGAATTATATTACATATAAATTAGTAGCGTACGGGCATCTTAATAAGTTGAACAAGTTGGGAAGGTACTGTGATTCACATATGAAGGTGGTTGAATCTCAAGGTTACATTAGCACTCAAGTTCAAGGTTGCAGTATATCATGCACATAACTCTGATTTACGTATTCATGCCTGTACATGTGTACATAGATATACTGAATTATGGTGGTGGATCTATTAGTCACACATTTGGCGAATTAGTATCTGGTTGAACGCATACGCATGTAAACTGCAACTTAGAGTCAATACATCAGTTGCAATTTACATGCATATTTGTACAACTAGACACTAATATGCCAAATGTGTGACTAGTAGATCCACAACCATAATTCACTCTAAGGTGCTGTAGCCTGACCCACATGAAATGATAACATTCTGAATACAAGTCAGCATTACCACCTGAGCCAGTATGGTTCATAGTTGTGCCCCCCCCCCCCCCAAAAAAAAAGCTGTAAGGGAAGTTTTAACACATGAATTATTTGTCAGCAGTTCAAACACAGATACTGGAAAGGTGCAAGGTTCAAACTACAATAATTTAAGATCAACACACCTGAAGTACTTCTACTTGGATTTGCAAATTTCCGTATTTTTCGCAGAGGTTCTTCACTCTCCTGACCTACAAAAGAAATATGCATATGCAGATATCAGCACTTACATAACTTGTTCTACTTTGAGTAGATCACAAGTTTCTTGTTTACTTCGGGCACACAGTAAAAAGAGAATACATATTCTGAAGGTTATATAATATCAATCAGTACATAACCCGCGCATTCCACACAATGGCAATTAGGTAAATACTCTTCACAATCATGATATGTTACACTAAAGAAGTATGGCACTCTGCAAGTGACACACTGCCGGTAACCAAGTTACAAATCACCCAATGAAATTTTTAATGTGTTATTTAACAATGCTGTCAATTGCCAAGGTTATATGGCATTGGTGCTGACTGGATGCACAATTATGGAGTAACAAAAGAGGAAAAACTGTCCCTGTGCCACTTTGTGCACCACGAATACCACATGGTTCTCGGATTGAATTAAAGTGTCTGTAGTGAGAAGCCGACTACTGACTGCCTCAGCCACACCAAGGCCCACATCTGGTTAACAACCAAGTAGTTATCACATATTATACTCCTACTGAAAAGTTATGAAACATGCATTTAATACCAAAAGTTTGTGTATCCTGAGATTACCTAAATGGAGAATATTGCAGCTGATTTGCAGAATCAAGACAATAAATATCTATACATTATCTCACTATATTTGAAGCTTGTATGATATAATGGGCATGGGATGTTCATGAACAAAAACATCCTCATTAACTAAGAGCACCACTGCTTCCACAGCAGAAAGCCTACAATAAAACAAACGTTTACACCATGAGTCATCATGCTGCATGGTCAATCATGGAGTACAAATCATGTATCAGTAACTTGGACCTCTGCCCCACCAAAAACAGGAGATATCTAATACTGCAAGATGTTTGGAGACAGCTCTTTACATTCTTACATTTTAGATTTTAATACTTCATTTGAATTTTAATCTGATAATTTTTAGTAATACATCAATTGACTGTTTTATGGTGCTGAGGTATATATGTTTACCATTTACAGACATATGAAATGCTGCTTGTGTCTTTATGACCTATGTAAATTTACTATTTTACCACTGACCTTGGACTGACTTAAGAAAATCATGAACAGTCTCATTCAGCATGACCAATTTCTACACCAAGACTCACATTCAGAATTTCTGAACATAAAGTAGGAGTGTTAGCCACTGCATTACCCTACACTACAATTGTGAGTAAACAAATGTAAGTGGCAAATATAAATAAAGAACTAAGGTACAGATTCAAGACCTCATGTGATCCTCATTACCTCCAGATGTTCCTTTATTCAAAAGTTCTTCAGCAAGTTCAGTTTGTAACACCTTCAAACGTCTGGCTGCCAACCCAGAGTCACAATCTAAATTAAGTGGAAGAAAAAATGTAAAATATGCATCATTCAATTGGTAAATTATAACTTTTTCCAGATAACAAAAAATAAACTCTTACCCTGTCTTAGAAGCTGTCAAGTTTCCACTCATTCACACATACAGTATATACAGAGGAGGTAAAGCAGGATACAATGATGACTGTATGTGTGTGTGTGTGTGTGTGTGTATATATATATATATATATATATAAATACAGTTTCACTTCTGAATATGCAAGTTACTCTGGGAAATGTACAGTTCAATATATATTCAATAATACCATGTTTACTGCACCACATAATGTGGGTGGTTAGAACACAAGATACACCAGTGGAAGTACAAAATTCAAATAACATTCAGTTCTGAAAGAAAAGTTGGTGACTACGGACAGCCATATTTCTATGCCTACTTACCTGTATATATTCCCAAAAATATTTGATGGCCAAATATGTGCGAAGTTTCATAGCACATATCTGTGAATAGATGCCAGAGACAGTAGTGCCCCTATGGATAATCTGACCTAGGTTCCAATCAACATTAGACTTGTATCTAACTAAACATTAATTATTCAAATAACTAAACATTATTCGCCTTTTGGTATGTATGATATCATGGTAATTTTATAGTGTGATACTTTTTTATTTATTTCTAAATTTTCAGCCCAACCTCAAGTCTCTTATCTCACAGCAATCTGCATACATCAAAAAAGTTGACGTGCCTGCTCCAGGCCCATTAGATCACACAATATTATTAACAAACTACATGTACAATATATTCTGAAGGTAAATTTGTTGTTAGCATGCAACAGACATCAGACACTTTACCTGTCAACCACTTACAGCCTCTTGCATAATGTAAATGAGCCAGGCTACTTACCAAAACAAGTGAAAATTTACTTTCATGTAAATGTACCACACATTTCACACTGTACTTACAAAATGCACAAGCACGTAAGAAGCAACACTGCTATGTCAAAGGGAGTATGATGTAATCATAACAAGACACACACAACAGAGCTATACCAGCTCCATTCAAATATGGTGCTACTTTACTGGGTGAGGCTCAGGGGAATGAAACTATGTAAAACCTTGATAAAGCTGAATGAGACTGCAAAGTGTTTATAATTATATTACACTTGAAGAAGTGTGTGATACTGACCCTGAAGATCACTTTTTCTTTTTGTAGTATTTACCACTGCATGTTCCAAACTTATTTTATTCTGTCTTCTGACTTTTGATATGTGTTGTTTATCAACCTTCTGCAAGTGCACCTCACAACTGCGCCTTGCTCTTGAGGTTGATGGTAACACCATTTGATTATTTTTCTTCTTGTTAGGTGACACTTCTTTTATGCTGTCATTGGAGTACTGACAACCACCATCATGGTGTCGCTTGATTTGCTTTGATGGTGGTCTCTCAACTGCCAAATCAACAATCGCTTCCACTGATCTGGAAGACTTCTGCTTCATCTTCCTCTTCCTACATACTTCTTCCTCACAGGTACATTGACTTGTGTGGTATTTGCACTCTGCACCACCAAATGATGACTTTTCACTACCTGCATAGAACTTCTCATTTGTATTCACTTTATTGTTTATTCTTTTACAATCCTTTACATGTGGAAATGTTGGATCACGTTCCATTCTACATCTTTCATATTTCTTAGACGGTGCCAGTGTCATTCTGTGTGAATTATGTGACAATACACTTGAATGACTTGTATTTGATCTTAACCTGTTACCTAAAGCTGATGTTAATGTAACTTCACATGGTTTATGTGAAGCCATTTTTGCACTACTGGTGTCTGACTTTGGTAACAAATCTGTTAATTTTTTTCCACACTGCTCCTGTAAAAAATGTATTCACAGTTAATTTTTCCTATTCAAATAATACAAGGACACCTCATTAACTGAAGTAAAACTTTATGCAGCAACTCTAAGTTAATTCCACAAAACTACGGGTACTACAGCCAGACCTTGATTTATGGCCTGTTCATGTTCCTGAGAAAGTGAAAGTAAATAAGAAATGTGTATATCAAACACAACATCCCCATAATAAATAACAGAATACACAGGGATTAGAGGAAATCATACCAATAACAGCTTCTTCATATGCACTACATACACATATATTTATTAAATTATTACAATATCATTATTGGGTTACTGATAATAATACACAGTTAATATTCATTCTTAAGCTATTTAAATTAGGAGGGAACAGTACACAACTTGCATACTTCTATATTAAATGCTGGATAAGATGTCTTGAGGAAGCTGGTGGCAGTGGTGGTTGTGTTAAGAGTCACATATTTTCACTTTAAAGTAGGGATCCTCTGATCTATGGAGGCTTTTATCATTGTTTCTTGTCTTTTTACTATTTCAGAATAAAATCTTAGTGATCCTAAAACATCTCTTTTCACTAGGGGTTATCAATGTATGTTTCTTGAATATTTTGATACAAAAAATACTGTGAAATAAAGGCAAATAACCACACCAAAATTGATCACATGGCATACTGTCCCTCAGCTTCTTCTATACCAAGAGTTTTATACACCCTTAGTATCATACTAGCGCAGAGTCAAAACGTGTTAAAACAAAAATGATGGGGTCATGAATTAAAAGTGGTGTACATTGTCAAGGGCATTAGAGAAAAATGTTGTAAAATAAATGGGCATAAATCAAGGTCTGGATGTATTGTATTAAATTCACATATTCAAAAGTCACTTCTTCCCACACAAATCATATACCAACAAATCTAATCCCTAAGCAAAGAAAAGATTACTCTGAATGCTTTGCAACTGCTGATCTTGTGGGTAACACGGAGTGTAAGTAAAAGCTGTCCACTTACAGTAGTGACCAGATTACTTGCTGGTTGCTGGGTTGATGGCATGGGAAGAAGAGGCAAACTAGTAACAGGGGAGGATCTACACATTCACCACCCAGCATATACTGTTCCGGACATCCACAATTACTGAAGGTATGAATGTATTCCCAACACACTAAACGTTTTTGAAAGAGTTATAATGCTTCCTGGTCCCAAGATGACCATAGCAGCGAACATGCCATGTTAATTGCAGCGATATAAAGTGGTACAGAGCTCAGAGAATAAGTGCTGTGGTCACTACTATTCACTATCTTGCATTTGTGTAACCGGCATTCTTAATTTATTGGACTGTTTCTTTTTCAGAAAAAATATTCTATTCACAAAAACCATAAATATGTAACAACCCCCAACTTCTCACAAAACGTTTACTGTGAAGTCATTTAGGAAAAATAATTATGAAACAATATGAGGTTTGACGTTCTCAAGAGGGCAACTTAAAATTACTGTACTTATCCACCCAATTACACAGTGTCACATGAAGAATTAACTTCATACTGGAACAACTTTGTAAGACACTTCCCATTCACACATATTTCTCAAATATGGATTTTATTAACTCTATACAATCGTTCCTGTCTATTTAACCGTCCTAATAAGACTTTCATTAATTAAGCTTTAAGGCAAAACATCCAATCTCCAGCAACAGGTCATCATGTTCTAAGTGTGTACCACAATTTCTACAGTGAACCCAAGTTCACATGCCTCACGTTTACGTTTTACTTACATTATCATTTACGGGATACTTGGGCTCATTCCATGATGAACATCCAGTAACCACATTATAGTAATACATTCTGTCAGGGTATGACTTCGAACGATAAGCCACCCATCCACTAGGAAGAGGCTTTTTCTTCGATTCAACATTTTTGTTCGAGGAACTCATTTCTTCTTATGATACACTGACATACACGAGATAATATGCACAATATGCTTCCACGCCGCCTCCAATTCTTCCGTCTCTAACCTCACCATTCGACTACCAACACTTCTAACAGCTGACCACCACGGATATCAACCGCGGCCGCAGGTCATCTATACACAGTCACTCCGTGCTAGGTGGGTAGATGGAGGAGGAAAATCGGCGGCTTTTATCGACGTCTTTTGATGCGACGTAGTGCCATCAACCATCACAGGCTTGTAGTAATTTTTATGAATTTGGGCCACAGTTTGTGTGTGAGATACATCCCTACAGCCAAGAAATTTGTCTCTACACCACGCAATTGAATCGCCTTTACCACGGATGACTTCACTAACCCATGGATCAGTATTATGTGTGACACGATGAAACAAGTGCAGGCAGATTCAGATTCCGATTCCGATTCCGAGAGTCGGCTCCTGTTGGCGCAATGGAATGTCCTTTGTTTAAAAGTGTAGGTGCGTATAGTTGTGGCAGGCAGTCGGAGTCAGACGGCTTGCCGGATTGATTTCCTCATTCCGGTTTCAGATGCAGTCGGACATCGGCACGCAGTGACCATGTCGTCTCATATGTTTTTGCTTTTTAAACTTATGTATTTCCTTTAATAACAATGGATACTGATACTCTAATCAGTAAAGTGTTTCTCAGACCTGCAATTTGGGATAAAAGACAAAGTCTACACAAATCGGGCCGTTGTGGATAATTGCTGGCGAGAAATTTCAGGAGAAAAGGAAGTTCCAGGTAAGTAAAGATTTTTTTCCCTTTATAAAAGTCTGTATTTAAAAATTATTGTTATTCAATGACTATATTGTGTTTAGTTCAATTAATCACAACAGAAATACTTTTCCATGTTTTTTTAATTATATCGTAAGGGATATTCTTCCATATAGAGAGCAAATAGATCTCTAATGTTTTTGGCCTCAGTGGGAAGCCTCCCTCGTCGTTTCCAGGATACAGATTTACTTTGAGCCGTAACATCAGTGAGATGTCTTTCAACCCCCTCTTTTTCTAATATAGTATTATGCAAAACGCAAATGTATTTCACAATATTGTCAGCTAGTTCAACCTCCGTCTCTATTGCTTTCGAAATAATACGCCATTTAGAATACAAAATTCCAAAAGCACATTTCACCGTTTTTCTTGCTCTAGTCAAGCGCTCGTTGAAATTGTGTCTTCTGTCAGTTAATGAGTTACGTTCGTACGGTTTCATCAAGTAGGGAAGCAAAGGGTAGGCCTCATCTCCTAACATTACGTACGGAGCTGTCACATTGCTGTGAGGGAGAAAGCCCGGTTCTGGAAAAATGATTCTTTTTCCATCGATGAAATTGAACAAATCAGAAGCCAAAAAATGTGCCTCCATCGCTCTGTTTCCCGAAACCCCCCATGTCAACAGTAATGAACTTATAGTTTGCATCCACTAGCCCTTGAAGAACAACAGAAAAGTACTTTTTGTAGTTGAAGAACATTGCACCAGAGTCAGTA
>Ga0123352_10001499_pt1 | contig 31152 bp, 16 predicted proteins | sample TergutLab28metaG_FD_89700 | JGI IMG/M metagenome (GOLD analysis project Ga0123352, IMG submission 89700) | Labiotermes labralis P1 segment gut microbial communities from Petit-Saut dam, French Guiana - Lab288 P1 | ecosystem: Host-associated > Arthropoda: Insects > Digestive system > Gut ...
CCTTCACCCGGTATAACACATCCTCATCCAGCCCGCCAAAGGCAAAATGTCCGTCCGCATCCGTCATCATCTGCGCCACAGGCACCCCTAACCGGGTGTCTGTTTCTATGCGGAACAGCAAAGCCAATGCCCCGGCTAGGGGTGTGCCGGAAGGTTCCGTCACTTGCCCAAAGATACAAGAGGCGGGGTCAGGGGTGAGGGTGAGTTTTGTTTCAACTCGCTCTCCGGGGCCAAGTTTGCAATGAAAAGTTGGTTGTTGCATGGGGGTTCGTCCTTCTATCCATATGGTTTCGGTCTCTCATTAGTATACGGCCCTTGACAGGCCGGATGTTCCGAGATAAAATACTTTAATACTGTTAAGGGCAATCTGCCCGTTAAGGAGCGTGCCGAAGATGGCAAAAGACAAGCAAGTCGAACAAATCACCGACATGGAGGTAGATTTCGCCCAGTGGTATACCGACGTGGTGAAAAAGGCGGAACTGATTGATTATTCCGGCGTGAAGGGTTTTTATGTCCTTCGCCCCTACGGGTACGCCATTTGGGAGAACATCCAACAAGCCATGGATGGCAAGTTCAAGGCCACGGGGCATGAGAATGTCTCCATGCCAATCTTAATCCCGGAAAGTCTGCTTCAGAAGGAGAAAGACCATGTAGACGGCTTTGCGCCGGAAGTGGCATGGGTAACCCACGGCGGCAGTGAAGAACTGGGCGAGCGGCTGTGTATCCGGCCCACGTCAGAGACCTTGTTTTGCGACCACTACAGCCGTGTGGTGCGTAGCTGGCGGGATTTGCCGAAGCTGTATAACCAGTGGTGCAGCGTGCTCCGGTGGGAAAAAACCACCCGCCCCTTCCTGCGACACCGGGAATTTTTATGGCAGGAGGGTCACACCGTCCACGCCACAGAGACAGAAGCCAGAGACGAGACCCTGCAAATGCTAGAGGTTTACGCCGATGTGGCAGAGAACTGGCTGGCCATGCCCGTCATCAAAGGCCGCAAGACGGAAAAAGAAAAGTTTGCTGGTGCCATGGAGACCTATTCCATCGAGTGTATGATGCACGACACCAAGGCCCTGCAAGCCGGGACAAGCCACTATTTTGGGACCGGATTTGCCCAGGCGTTTGACATTACCTTTACGGACAAAGACAATAAAATCCAGCACTGTCATCAGACCAGTTGGGGCACGTCCACTCGTTTAATCGGTGGGATTGTCATGACCCATGGCGACAACAACGGCCTAGCCCTGCCGCCGAAGGTGGCACCGGTTCAGGTGGTCATTATCCCCGTCGCCATGCACAAACCGGGCGTATTGGATGCGGCGAGGGCGTTGCTGGAGCGACTCCGTCAAGCTGGGGTGCGGGTGAAGCTAGACGACTCTGACCAAAGTCCCGGCTGGAAGTTTGCAGAGTATGAGATGAAGGGAGTCCCCCTCCGCTTAGAGATGGGCCCTCGTGACATTGAGGCGGGCCAGTGTGTACTGGTGCCTAGAGTGGGCGGGGAAAAAACCGTGGTGGCCTTAGATGAGCTGGAAGCGCAGATTCAAATCGGCTTAGACGGCGTACAACAGGCCCTGTATCACCGGGCAAAGACCAATCTGGACAACCACACCTTCACTGCCCAAACAGCGAAAGAGGCCGCAGCCATTATTGAGGAAAAAGGCGGTTTCATCAAAGCCATGTGGTGTGGTGCGCTGGCCTGTGAAGAGGCGCTGAAGAACGAGTACAGCATCACCTCCCGCAATATCCCCTTCGAGCAGGAGTGGGTTGGGGAAGTGTGTTTGGTATGCGGGAAACCGTCGGATACGATGGTTGTTTGGGGCATTGCGTATTAAAGAGCGCAAAACCCTTACATTGACCCCTTTACAACCGACCAAAAATATGCTACTATAACTGAGAGTTCCCCTTGCTGGGATGCAGGATATGTGCCGGTGACCCGTGGCCGGGCCCTTTCCGCCTGCCTCTCTGCTTGGAGGATAATTAAAGAAAGGGTTTGAAACCAATGATTACAAAAGACCAAAAAACCACCGTCATTTCAGACAACCGCACCCACGAGACCGATACCGGCTCGCCGGAGGTGCAAATTGCCATCCTGACCGAGCGGATTTCTCAGCTCACAGAGCATTTGAAAATCCACAAGAAAGACAACCACTCTCGTCGCGGCCTGTTGAAAATGGTCGGTAAGCGTCGTAGCTTGCTGGACTATCTGGCCAAGAAAGATATCGAGCGGTACAGAGCTTGTATCGCAAAGCTCGGCATTAGAAAGTAATGGGAAGGGCGGAACTTTGTTCCGCCCTTTTTCTCATGATTTTCGGCTTTCACGGGTATACTACCCGTTAGCAATAAAAACTGCAAAAGGGGTACACTCATTCCACCTTTAGCAGTTGAACTTGGGCCTAAGTTTCAGCTTCGGCCTGTGTTCAAGTGCTAAATGGGAAATTCCGTACTCCTTTTGACAACGAAAGGAGCATATTAATATGCAAAGCGCAAAACGCACATTCCCGGATCAAAAGACCTATTCTATGGAGTTCGCCGGACGGCCCCTGACTATGGAGGTGGGCAAACTGGCAGAGCTGTGTAATGCCTCTGTCTTAGTCAAATACGGTGAGACCACGGTACTTGTCACCGCCACCGCTTCCGCCCGGCCCAAAGATGGGATTGACTACTTCCCGTTAGCGGTAGATTTTGAAGAAAAACTCTACGCTGTGGGCCGGATTCCCGGCTCCTTCATGCGCCGGGAGGGTCGTCCTTCCGAGCGGGCCATGCTTGCCAGCCGGATGATTGACCGTCCTATGCGGCCTCTGTTCCCGGAGGATCTGCGCAACGATGTGGTTATCGTCTGCACCGTGTTATCTGTAGACCACGACTGCAACCCGGAGATTGCGGCCATGGTGGGTGCCTCCGCTGCGGTCTGTATCTCGGATATCCCCTTCAATGGTCCCATCGCCTCTGTGGGCTTGGGTTATGACGGAGAGAAATTCTTGCTCAACCCCACCACAGCAGAGCGGGAGACCAGCCAGATGTACGTCACCGTGGCGGGCAATCAAGACAAAATCGTCATGATTGAAGCCGCCGCCAACGAGATAAGTGACGAAGTTATGCTAGACGGCATCAAATTTGCCCACAAAGAGATTCAAAAGGTCATCGCCCTCATCGACCAAATGGTGACCGAGGTGGGGAAAGAGAAGTTCAGCTATGACCAAGCGTCGTTTAACAACGAGTTGTTCGATAAAATCAACGCCGAGTTCTACGGTGGTTTTGAGCACGCCTTAGACACTGACGATAAAAAAGTCAGAGAAGAGCGCATCAACGCCCTCTATGCCGACATCGCTGAGAAATTAGAAGCGGATTTCCCGGATTTCCCCACGTATTGGGATGAAATCAACTACAGAATCCAGAAAAAAGTGGTGCAAGCGTGGCTCTTGCAAGGCAAGCGGGTAGATGGTCGCTCTATGGATCAAATCCGGGCCTTAGGTGCCGAGGTTGCGCTGATTCCCCGTGTCCACGGCTCCGGCCTCTTTAGTCGCGGCCAGACTCAGGCGTTGAGTATTGCCACGCTGAATACTATTGCCGCCAGTCAAAAGCTGGACACTATCTACGAAGAAGAATCCAAGCGGTTCATGCACCACTATAACTTCCCCGCCTACTCCGTGGGCGAGGCCCGGCCCGGCCGCTCGACCAGCCGCCGGGAAGTGGGTCATGGTGCGTTAGTGGAAAAGGCCCTAGAGCCTGTGATTCCGCCCATTGAAGAGTTCCCTTATGCCATCCGTGTGGTGTCTGAGATATTAAGCTCCAACGGCTCTACCTCCCAGGCTTCTGTCTGTGGCTCTACGCTGGCCCTCATGGATGCCGGGGTACCTATCAAGGCTCCGGTGGCGGGGATATCTTGCGGCCTGATTACGGATGAGAACGACCCCAACAACTGGACGACCTTTATTGATATCCAAGGCGTGGAAGACTTCCACGGTGAGATGGACTTCAAAGTGGCCGGTACCAAAGCCGGTATCACCGCCATCCAGATGGACTTGAAAAACGACGGTCTCACCTATGAGGTCATTGAGTCCGCCCTGACTCAGACGAGAGAGGCGCGCTTCCACATCTTAGACGAAGCCATGCTTCCCTGTATTGCCGAGCCTCGGGCGGAGTTAGCACCCACCGCACCCAAGATGATTCAAATGAAAATTGATGTGGAAAAAATCCGTGAAGTCATCGGATCTGGTGGAAAGGTCATCCAAAAAATCGTGGCGGAGACCGGTGCGAAAGTGGACATTGAGGACGACGGCAACATCTATATCTCCGGTGTTGACATTGAGGCTTGCCGTGCCGCGAAGGCGTGGATCGACAACATCGTATTCGTGCCGGAGGTGGGCAAGCTGTACTTCGGTAAAGTTGTCCGCATCTTGCCCATTGGTGCGTTTGTAGAGCTAGTCCCCGGCAAGGACGGGATGGTTCACATCTCCAAGCTGGAAAATCACCGAGTGGAAAAGGTGGAAGATGTGCTCAAAGAGGGCGACATGACTTGGGTCAAAGTTACGGAGATTGACGACCGGGGCCGTGTCAACCTGTCCCGGAAAGATGCCATCAAAGAGCGGGAGAAAATGGGGCTGATAGACTAACCACACCCCACACTTTATCTTATATGACACCCCCACTGCACATTGCAGTGGGGGTGTTTTGGTGTGCAAGAGCCGGACGGCTGAGAACTGCATCCCTACGAGGGAGGGGTAGAGACAATATCCCGCCCATTAGTTGTTAATATGCCACGGTTCGGAATCTGGGTAGTGTAACCGAATCCACGGTCGGTTCTCAACCAGTGCAGTCCATTGTTTGTGGTGTCCGTTTGCCTTCCACTCGTATTGGTTAGAGTTGGTGGCCTCTTGAATATCGAGGTAGTGCCATGCTGCCTCGTCTGTGTTATCGGGCCATACAATCATGCCATCTAACAGGTCGTCTGTGGTCTCTGGATGCCGTATTTGGATGCGATTTATTATGGCTGCCACCTCGGCCCGGGTTATTTCACGGTTTGGCTCAAATGCACCGTTGCCAGAACCACGAACCCAGCCCAAGGTTCCGATGGTGTTGATCTCGGTTCGTGCCCAGTGTCCGGCAATGTCAATAAACAGGTCGTCTCCGTCATAGGCACCGCCGAAGAACCGGGATACTGCCGTTGCAAACTCGGCCCGGGTAATGGCCCGGTCGGGGGCGAAGGTGCCGTTTGGCATCCCTTGGAACACCCCAGCGGCAGACATGGTGGCGATGGGGTTATTGAACCACCGCTCAAGCATAACATCCGGGTAGGGGCTCTCTTTCGTCCAGACCTCCGACCGGTAATCGTCTGTGACCAACCGGAACAGAATGGTGGCAACCTCGGCCCGGGTGATGCTGGCCTGCGGTCGAATCAGACCCAGATCATCGCCAATCAAGTATGCGTAGTGATCCGGCGTGATGGGCGGATAAAGTGTCGGTGTCCACCCAGCGTAGAGGTCGAGGTCTTTCGTTACCGCCGTGTCAAAGTTATAGGGGATCGTGGCCTCTGCGTCTACAAACCAGCCGCGGAAGGTGAAGTGTTCCCGAACCGGGTCTGCCGGTGCTGCGACGGTCTGGCCGCCCGGGACTATGACTTGATAATAGATACCATCATCGTCCCGCTGGTAGTTCCAGTGGAAGGTCACCCTATAGTGAACCGGGTCATCGATGCGCTCCCACTGGGCGTATAGCGTTACGTCATCATCCGGCATAATCAGCCAGCCGGCAAACATATCTTCGAGGTCATCGACCCAGTCTGTGGGCAAGTATGCCTGACCTGAGCCGTCTGCACTTGTGTTCCAGCCTGTGAAGCGATAGCCCTCTCGCTCCATGTCCCATTCATACAACGGATCCATGGGGTCAAAGACATAGACGGGAATTCCTTCTGCATACTCGTTGAGGTCCTCCGGCACTGTGCCGCCGGTATGGCCGTTTCCGTCGTAGTACACACGGTACTTGCCCTCGATATATAGAGTGACTTTCGGGAAATTCCATACGGTGGCTTCTAAGCTCCCGCCGTCCGGCATCTCGTCCAGCATTGCCTCACCATAGTCCGGCGTGAACTCGGCGTTGAATTCGTCATCGTACTCGATGATTTCTTCGATCTCGTAGATTACATCCGCCGGTAAGCCCTTCAAGACGGCAGGCAGGTCAGAGCGGAACAGAATCTCTGTCACAGCATCCTCGCCGACGTCCATGGACTCGTCCCCGGCGTAAATCCAAATGTTTTCCCCCTCGCCTGCGGCGGGGTCTTTGATAAAGCAGAGATATTCAAAGTTCTCGGTATTCATCACACGGAAGTAGAACGCATATGGGTTCTCAGGGTCATTGAATCGGTACTCGCCTTCTTCCTCGATGATGTCAACCACTTTGTTCACCGTCAGGGCTCCTGCGCGGAACTCCCACACGGCAACCAGTGTCACATCTTTGTCTGGCATGGTGAACGTGTCACCGGCTTTGAACGGCTCGTCATCCGGGAGCGTGACGTCTTCTGTCGTCCAGCCAAGGAAGTTGTACCCTTCTTTGACTAGGTCGCCTTCATCCATCACGGTGACGGTATCTTCGGCGTAGTAGGGGTTATCCTCATCCACAACGGCCCGGTCGCCGCCGTTTACGTCATAGGTCACGGCGTATTCGTCATGCCGCCACTGGGCGTACAGAGTCACGTCTGCGTCCTCGAAGGTGAGCGTTGCATCCTTGCTGTAGCCGGTGCCCTTACCGTCTGCTCGGGTGTTCCAACCCATAAACGTCCAGCCATACCGCTCTCAACCGGTTCCGGGGCCTAGTACTGTAGTGCTCTCACCGGTCAGATACCAGGTGCCGCTGGGCGGGGTATCTGTGGCGACGATGCCTTCTGCATAGCCGTTTGCGTCATAGGTCAGGGTGTATTCTTGCTCCCACTCCGCAGTCAGGTTCACGTCTTTTGCGGGCATGGTGAATACTTCTTCACCCGGTTGCAGCAGCGGTGTGTCCGCTAAATCAGACCGCCAGCCCATGAACCGGTGTCCGGCTTTGGTCAGATCGGTAGGTTCCGCCACATCCACGACATCGTCGGCATGATAGGCCGCATCGTCTACAGGCACGTCACCTGTCCCACCGCCATTGTGGTAGGTCACGGTGTATTCGTCATGCCGCCACTGGGCGTACAGGGTCACGTCTGCGTCCTCGAAGGTGAGGGTTGCATCCTTGCTGTAGCCGGTGCCTTTGCCGTCCGCTTGGGTGTTCCAGCCCATAAACGTCCAGCCGTGCCGATCGAGGCCGGAGCCGGGGTCTTGTACTTTCGTGCTCTCACCCGCCAGATACCCGGTGCCGTTGGGCGGGGTATCTGTGGGGACGATGCCTTCTGCATAGCCGTTTGCGTCATAGGTCAGGGTGTATTCTTGCTCCCACTCCGCAGTCAGGTTCACGTCTTTTGCGGGCATGGTGAACACTTCTTCACCCGGTTGTAGCAGCGGTGTGTCCGTTAAATTAGACCGCCAGCCCATGAATCGGTGTCCAGCTTTGGTTAGCCCGGTGGGTTCCGTCACGTCTACGGCATCGTCAAGATGATAGGTCGCATCGTCCACAGGCACGTCACCTGTTGCACCGCCGCTGTGGTAGGTTACCGTGTAGTCTATGGGCTCCCACACCGCCGTTAACACCACGTCATCGTCCGGCATGGTCAACGAAGCCCCGGTTGTGTACAGTGTATCGTCATCAGCAATGTCAGAGGCCCAGCCCTCAAATGTGTATCCTTCCCGCTCAAGGTCATTGGGTAGGATTGTTGCAACATCGTCTTCCAAATACCAAGTCTCATCCACAGGCATGGTGCCCGTGTCTGGAATCAGGTCTTGATAGGTGACCCGATAGTAGCTCGGATAGGTGTTGGTGACGATTACGTGTGAGCGTTCGCCGTTGTTGAGGAAGTTGTTGCTGTCTCTATTCTCATCCTCTGGGCTGTAGTAGCGCACGGTGTAGTTGTAGGCCGGGGCGTCTCCGGGATAGTCTGGGTCGCCCGGCAACACTTCTTCCACGCGGTACTCACGGTTTGTCCAGAGGTTTTCGAGGCGGATGGTTTCGCCCGCTTTGATTTCCAGAAGCACGCCGTCTGTGCCGGGTTCCACGAGTTCGGAGTTCCCATCCACATCATTGCCTACGCAGCGGTAGACTTTAATGCTCGGGTCGCCGTTGTCGCCCGGCTTTGTTTCGCCTGCATCCGTCCACAGAAGGTAATTGAGCTTCGTCACATCAAGCACACGGAGGAAGTAGGTTTCTTCGGCTACGCCGGGCGGAAGGGGTGTGTTGCGGGTACCGGCTGTATATGCCCGGCCGTCCGCTGCCGCTGCAATCAAGCGTGCGCCGATGTCCATCGGGTTTGTTTGCGAGTTATCTGTCGGATTCGTCAACCAAGATGGCTCAAGACCTGCGATAACTTTCGTTACTTCCAACTCACCCTCGCCGGGGGCGAAGTAGTTGGAGACAGTGGCGATGGTGTTCTGCAATTCTGTCTCTTCATCGTTGTGTGTCAGCAACTGGAAGTCCACCTCATAACGCAGCCAAGGTGTCGTCGGTTTCCCCATGACAGTCAGACGGTCTTCGATTGGCACATAGGCCAGCTCGCCAAGCGGCCACAAGAGGTCGCCCTCTTCGTCCCGCTCCCACTGTACGAGTTCCCAGCCACGGGGGCTTTCCTCGTCTACCATGGCAAACTTATTGCCCACCAGCTCTGCGAAAGCCGCATCAAGGGGGTCATCTTTCCAATACTCGACAATCTCAAATGCCCCATCCGGCGGTAGGCCGAATAGACGGAGGGGGTTCGTAACGGAACCTGCCACCGTGAAGCTGAAGTAACCGTCTTCTATGCCCGCAAAGGACGCTTCGCCGGAGGTGTTGTTGAATACATAGCCGTCTTCCTCGGGGTCGAAGGAGAAGTAGTCTGTAAGGTCGTCCCATGTTTCTATGTCAAACAACGCATCCATATCTGGACTCCCGACTAAGAAGCCCGGCGGTGCGAAAATTTTGAAGTAGAAGGGGGTGTTTCGATCCACGGGCCAAGTGTCGTAGAAGGAGTTCGTTTCAAACCAAGCGTCACCTATCCCTTCTGGGAACGCTTTGGTCACGACCATAGCACCGTTAGAGGCGGTGTAGTTATTGTAGACACGCACGGTCAACTCTCGTGTACCCAAGTCGTCAATACTGATACCGTGCTGGTCTTGGTCTAGCGGCATGTCCAGATAGTCTTGCAGGCCGCAGCGTTTTGTATAAGCACCGTTCCGCGCCACTGCCACATCGGTCATGTGCATACAGTATAGCGAGTTGAACAGCGGCTCCACATCCCCCGGGTCAATGGTTGCGCTTCCATCCAAATACGCAGAGTACCAGTCCGCATAGGGGCTATCTTGTACTTCTAATATCCCAGTGGCAAACACGCGTGCCCACCAGTCGTCATACGTCTCCCCTTGTTGCTTACAGGTGAGGGGGTCATATGTTCGGGGATTGCCGCCGGCTTTTTCCACGGCCTGTGCCCACACGTTATACCAGCTAACATATGGCATTCCGTGTTGTGATGAAAATCTCGTATTAAAGCCGCTCAACCAATTGGGATACGTCATCTCATGTTCTTCTTGGAACGTTGTGTTGAACGCTTCCCACCATTCGGCATAGCTCATGCCGCGATGGCTTTGGAAGAGCCGATCCTCTTCGGCATACTGTCTGCCGAAGTGGTGCTCTGCGATGTAAAGTTCATGCAAAGCATTTTGGTAGACGTTCCATGCGGCCTCTTCGGCTTTCACCCGCTCTTCCGCAACTGTGGCCATGTGTCCGCAGAATAGGGTAGTGAAATTGTGGACATCCGGTGTGTACCCCGGATAGTCTTCGTCACTGCCAGATTCCAGCCAGCCTGCATACCAGTCGCGGGGTGTAAGTCCCGCCGCATTGAACTTTGCCCCGAAGCCGGTGCCTTCTGGTTCACCCAGCCACCAGTCTTCATAGGTCTGCCCCTGCTGTTTGACGAATGCAAAATCGGAGTCTTCATTGCCTGCATCCAGCCACGCCACGTAGTTGGCATACCAGTCAGAAAACAGTGCTATGGTGGGCACTTCTGTCAAGTTGTAAGTGGCCACAGCCGCACTGCCCAGTGTGGATTGCCACCCTCGATAGCCGGTGCCTCCGTGTGTGGCTCTAAATTGTGCATCAAAGCGTGTCCACCATGTGGCATAGGACTCTCGTTGATTGGCAAAGAAGATCGCGTCTTCTTCGGCGTAGGACCGACCCAAGTGGTGCCCTGATGCAATCAGCTCGTTCAAGGCGGCTTGGTAAGCCGGGTTTATACGTGCGAGGTTCATGTCAATTTCCGCACCTGCCCGACCATAGGTAATGGTAGTGTTGAGGATTTTTGTGTTGCCCTGCGGCAACACTTCTTCTACATAGATGTGGTGTCCATTGATCGGCACATCAAAAGCCCACTGTGGTCGTGCCTGTGACACGGGAATGGTGAGTACCAGCCGATCCGGATCAACGGTTGCATCGAGTTCGTAGTAGAATGCCCCATTCGTGGGCACAGCCGGTACATCGTCTTCGCCTTCCTCCTCCTCATCATCATCCACGTCTTCTAACCCTTCCGACATGATTGCATATAGGTCTATGCCACTCAAGCTGCCGATGGGCTTGGAGTTGAGCAGGGTGCTATCAGTTGTGCCATACAGCACCTCGCCTTCAGGCCCGAGTAAACCGTTGGGTTCAATATAGCCCACCACACGGTACTCAAAGCCCGCCGTGCGGGAGGCTGGGATGCGTTCAAATACCAATGTGCGCTGCACATCGCGCCAGTAACCGCCCGCCAAGGAGTCCTCGAAATATGTCGGGTGTATACTGTGCAGACGCAGGTCAAAAAAGTCGGTCGCCTTGATGCCCCAGTCGGTGTAGTAGCCGCCCAATTCCTTGGTCAGCATGATATCCACGCTACCCATTTGGTACCAGTTAGACATGCGAATCATAATCGTCTCGTTGAAGGTCAAGCGGCGGTTGCCGGAGACCTTAACTGGATCGTCCTCTGGATTTTCAGCCGGGACAAAATAGCTGCCGTAATTGTAGTGTACCAACCACGGGGTATCTTCGGCGAGTTGGGTGCCGCCTGTGTCACCGCCAGTGACCCAAGGCACACGTTCCCAAAGGGGTTCCCAGTCGGTGTACATCCAAGCGCCCGCACCCCAGTAGGCAACGTCATCGATACCATAGCGTTCATCGATATCTTGCCCAGCACCCCAGCGTGCGCCCCGGAGGGCAAAGTCGAGCTTGCTACGGTCGCCGCTGATGTCAAAGGTGATGTCACGGTCGTGGTCGCTGATGCCGGCCCACACGTCGTTCCAGCCCCGCTCAAACAAGTCTGTCATATCCGTGTATTCGGCTTCCGGGCCGACCACACCGTCTTTGGGGGTCACTTCATGTATCTCGTATTCGCCCCAAGTCCAGAGGTTGGCCACACGCACAATCTCATTGTCTTTTACCGGGATGTCCATAATCGGCGCCGGTCGTGCCTGTGCGTGTTCCTCGGTAAAGCCCACAACGTGGTTGCCGATGCACCAGTAGGTCTTAACGCCGGCGTCCCAAGCCGCCTGATAGCGCGGCCGCACTTCAGGGTCAAAGAGCAGGTAGTTTTGCGCCGCCACGTCCCAGATGCGGAAGTAGAAGACTGTGTCTTCGTCCACATTATGCTGTATTGGGAATCCTTGTATGGATTTGTAGATTTGCAGATAGCCCACACCATGTCCGAAGTCGTTTTGGATGGTAACTTCGAGCTCTTCGTTTTTGACCAGCCTAATTTCGGTCAGCGTCTCGTGGTCAAAGAACGCAGGGTCGGGGGCATCTTGGGTCAGAGACGGCGCAACATTGATTGCGCCAGATTGATAGTACGTACCCAGTTCTGGGTTGTGCTCATCGACCCATAGCATGTTACCGTCCGCGTCTTGCCAACGGCGGGCAAGGGTTCTTCGTGCGGCAAGTTCTGCGCCGTCCACATCCCGCAGGGTGGTGGTAATCAAATCAATATCCCAGTCGCTCAGTGCGCTGTCATGTATTTCTTCGACTACGTACCACTCGAGCTCACGCTGTGCATCGTCTGTATACTCCCCAACTGTCGGAATTTTGGAGAGCCGCAGCGGCACCTCTTCACTCACATACAACAAGTCCGCAAAAGAGCGTTGGCCAACGGTGCCGATGCAGGGATAGGTACCGAAGTTTTCGTCGCTGGGGTCTGTAATCATGGGGCCGAAAATCAGATAATGACCCTCAGCATTTTTCAGGTACACCCCAAAGGGTGTCTCCGGATCCACGTCCCAGTCAAGTTCCCACCAGCCCGAGAGAGATTTGTGGAGAGTAAGCCGTCCCACATCCGGCGGCTCTTCGTAGATGGCCATGGACAAGGTTCCTTGCATCCGCTGGATGATGGTATAGGGGCCCCAATTCACATCATAGGTGGCGGATTGCCCCAAGCTATTCGTCAGGTCTTCCGTGCCCATGATGCCGTTGGTGCCATTGGCAATGCTGCCCCACTCCAAGGCAGAACTGTAGTAGTGGTGCGTGATATCTACAATCCGTTTCGGGAAGTAGTTTTCCGCACTGACGGAGCGGACGAAACGCTCAATCGTCATGTCGTTTCCGATACCCGTGTCAGCCCGGTATTGGTACACCAGATCTGCCTCACGGTCATAGATGGTGATAATAAAGGGCCGAACCTCACTGCCCGGCGCCTTGTTCCATTGGATGTGATAATCTATGATTTTAACAACCGTCTGTGAACCCTGCACCCAAGTTGAAGTGACACCCCGGGTCCAGGCCGCACTCCAGTTGATGGCGTAAGTAGTGGGGTTAATCGCCGCAACATTCTCTTGCCCGCCACTAATATTCGGAATATCAATCTGATACTCGTTGTCTATGATGTGGGCGCTAGTAACACCGCCGCCATTGTTGGTATTGAGTGCGTTAAGCGACACAATCCCTGCGGCAGGTGTTCCAGAAATCGACTGTGTCCAATAATATTCGTTGCCACGGGCTGGACTAAACCAAGCTGTCGTGTTTTCTGATGTATAGAAGTAGCTGGGGGTGAGTGCATCCACGTTCCAGTCCGGTTTGTTCGCCAGCCAAATCCGAATCGTGGTCGAGGCGGGGGATTCTCTGTTTATGATTTGGTCTTCGTGAATCCGCCAGACCACGTAGTGACCATTCACATCACCCGCCACGGAGAAGACACCGTCTTGACTTTCGTCCACGTAATAACCGCCTTGCCCCGGCAGACCGTCGCCGTCAATGTGCCCACGGTACTCCGGTTTGTCTTCAAAAGAGAATTCGCCCAGTTGGGCGGTCATGTAGACATAGGGGTCATTCGGGTCTAAGAGAATCTGTGTGCCCACTGTAGGATACAGGCTCGTGGCTTTCTCTGTGGTATAGGGTGCGCCCTGTGCGTACAATGTTGCGCTAATCCAACCGGTGTAGTCGGGCCGCCCGATACCATCCAAGCTTGCGACTGGGGTCATACTTGTATTAAAGTAGACCGTTTGCCCATAGGCGACTGTTGAATAGCCAAGCCGCTGATCTTCCAAATCGTAATAGGTACTTCTACCGGTGGCCGGATCCACAACCTCATAGCCGATTTCAGTCAGCGTCAGAATGTTTTTTTCCTCCACCACCTCCACTTCGAGCTCGTAGCGGATGACCCGTGACAGACCGGGTGCTGTGGGGCCGAGGGGATTGCCGTCCATGTCGTAATAAACAGTTCCCCAGTTTGTGCCGTCTCCGTCTCCGTCTAAATCCTCATAGGTTTCGTAACCGACCGGGTCACCGGCTCCGTCGTTGTCAAACAGTAGTACAAATCCAAACGAGGGGTCACCCTCGTTTGTACCGGTCACTTTGACCTGCTCGTATTCAACGTAGCGCCCTGTCCAGACCTCACCGGGCAACAGAGTGCCCGTCCGTGGTACCTGTCCGCTCATTAAGATTTGTCCCTGCGCATTTGTTAGTATTTGTTCTTCCGGCGTACGGAATCCGCCGCTTTGTCCCACATTGATAACGTGGTTTTCGAACAAATCCGTTGGGTAGTGGGGATCCTCTTCCTGCGCCAAAGCGCCAAGGGCAATCAGCCCCAAGGCAAGTATGGCAACTAGGCCAAGAACCAGCTTATTTCTTGTGGTTGTTTTCATGGTGTTCACTCCTCTCCAATGGCCGCAAGAAAATAAACAATATAGCTCTACATCATCACTATAGCCACCTCGCGCAAAATAATCAACCGTTTTCATAATAAGTTCACGGATTTTGACCAATTTGCCCGAAAGTTCATTCTTTGTCTATATACTGTATTAAAGTGTGAACAAAAAAGCTATCCTTGTCTCTGAGGCTGTGATTTGACACAAAAACACAGAGCAAATACCGCTCTGTGTCGAAATGCGTCTATTCTACATTGTTTTAATGCAGAGTACGCTCAAATTAAAAAGATATTTCAAAAAATATAAAACTAGAGCTTACTCAAATGACGAATTTTGACATAAAATTACCCCCTATTGTAGAGTGGGCACACTACAATAGGGGGCGGGAGTGGTCAGGGCCTTTCCAACTATGTCTTGGCCCTGGAAACAATCTCTTCTCGAATCTGTGCAATGAACTGCTCTACCGGCATACTCCCCTGATCGCCGCCGGTGCGGGTGCGGACAGAGACTTCGCCAGTCTCCACCTCTCGATCGCCCAGTACCAGCATATAGGGGACCTTTTGTACTTGGGCTTCCCTGATCTTATAGCCGATTTTTTCGTTGCGGAAATCTGTCTCCGTGCGGATTCCGGCAGCCTCTAGCTGGTCGGCTACGGCTTGGGCGGCCTCTTTCGCTCGGTCGGTGATGGGCATGACCCGTGCCTGTACCGGGGCGAGCCAAGTGGGGAACGCACCGGCAAAGTGCTCAATTAAGATGCCGATAAACCGCTCAATAGAGCCGAAGATTGCCCGGTGGATCATAACAGGGCGGTGTTTCTCCCCGTCAGGGCCGATGTATTCCAAGTCAAACCGCTCGGGGAGGTTCATGTCCAATTGAATCGTACCGCATTGCCATGTCCGGCCGATGCAGTCCTCTAAGTGGAAGTCGATTTTCGGGCCGTAGAATGCGCCGTCGCCCTCGTTGATGATATAATCCTTGCCCACCTCATCTAAGGCGGCTTTCAGGGCGGCGATGGCCCGATCCCAAGTCTCGACCTCGCCCATGTGGTCTTCCGGCATGGTGGAGAGTTCGATGTGGTACTTGAAACCAAAGGGTCGGTAAATTTCATCCACCAGATGGAGTACGCCGACGATTTCGTCTTTGATTTGCTCTTCCGTCATGAAGATATGGGCATCGTCTTGGGTAAAACTGCGAACCCGCATGAGACCGTGAAGCGCACCGGACAGCTCATGGCGGTGAACCAGACCCAGTTCCCCCACACGGTAAGGCAGGTCACGGTATGACCTCGGTTCAGACTCGTAGACCAAAATACCGCCGGGGCAGTTCATGGGCTTGATGGCAAAGTCCAGCTCGTCAATATCAGTGGTGTACATGTTGTTTGAATAGTGGCCCCAATGCCCCGACCGCTCCCACAAATTTTGGCCGAGAATAACGGGGGTGCCGATTTCTTGATAGCCCGCTTTGCGGTGGATTTCCCGCCAGTAGTCGATGAGTTCGTTTTTCACCGTCATACCATGGGGTAAGAAGAACGGGAAGCCCGGCCCCTCGTCCCGGAGCAGGAACAGGCCCAGTTCACGGCCTAATTTCCGATGGTCACGCTTTTTGGCTTCCTCCAAGCGTTCTAAATGCTCGTCCAACTCCGCTTTTTTCGGAAAGCTGGTGCCGTATATCCGCTGGAGCATCTTGTTTTTCGCATCCCCCCGCCAATAAGCACCCGTGGCGTTTAACAGGCACATGGCGTTCGCTTTCAGTTGGCCCGTGTGCTGCAAATGCGGCCCGGCGCAGAGGTCGGTGAACTCCCCTTGGCGGTAGAAGCTAATCGGCTCGTCCAGGGGTAGGTCTTGGATGAGGGCGACTTTATAAGGGTTGCCCGCAACAAAGGCCAAGGCATCTTCCCTTGGGAGGGTATAGCTCTCAATAGGCAATTTTTCTGAAATAATCTTTCGCATTTCGGCCTCGATTTTTTCCAACACTTCCGGCGTAAACGTGATGTCGGAGTCGAAGTCGTAGTAAAACCCGTCTTTAATGGCGGGGCCGATGGCAAGCTTTGTGTCCGGGTACAGCCGCAGTACCGCTTGGGCCAGCACATGAGACGCCGTGTGGCGATGAGCCAAGCGGCCGCCCTCATCGGCGAAGGTGAGGATGCTCAAGGCGGCATCCTCTGTCAGGGGTGTACTGAGGTCTACTAGTTTGCCGTCAACCTCAGCAGCCATGGCCATACGAGCCAAGCCCTCAGAGATACTAGCTGCGGCCTGGAGACAAGTGGTGCCGACCTCGGCGGTGATGATTTTGCCATCTTTTAGGGTTAGGTTAATCATGGGGGTGTTTCCTTTCCGTAGTGGGGAGGGTTATATGATAAGATGCTTGATTTTGTTTTTTCCTATTATACAGGAAACCCCCCCCTTTGTGCAAGCTATAGAATAACAACTACACGACAAGAACGCAGAACGGTTTAGAGCTGTTCCAAACGAAGAACGGGGTCAAGGGGCGACAGTATTGTTGTGCTTTGAACCTAGGCTTTTTTCAAAGGAGTTGTTAGTGGTGGCTGACGGAGGGTTGCTTTTGGTCTTTCTGTTCGGCGTTCCGCCGATTTTGTCTCGGCGTAGGCCGAGGGCTTTTGTCCTGCCGGACGGGCCATCTTTTTGTCGTTGAACAAAAAGAAGCAAAAAGTCAACACAAGGGCTGCGCCCCTATGTACCCGCTAAGGTCAAGGGCAGAGTGACGACGGTTTTGCATCTTATACCCTGTTTTGGCGACAATACCCTCACGCCAGATGTAGTAGTTGTCGAAACTCCAATGGTCAAGGGCGGTGGTGTTGTCGGATTGATGTGCTATTGGAATGTGCTCATGAATGGGTAGTATATGACTGCCGTTTTTGAGAGCATTCCAATAGAACATCCTACTGGCAACGGAAAACGCCCTTCTAGGTTCCGAGGCACCCGGACTTCTGGTAGGTGACTTATGTCGCCAACACAGAGTATAACATGAAAACGGTCTCTACCTTTGCCCTTGACCTTGCGGGTACATAGGGGCGCAGCCCCTGTGTTGACTTTTTGCTTCTTTTTGTTCAACGACAAAAAGAAGGCCCGTCCGGCAGGACATAACCAGTTGGCGGGAACCGCCAAGAATCCCTCGGCGGCAACACCGAATAGGGAAGGGAAGGGAAGGGAGGGGAAGGGAAGGGGCACGTCCCCTACAAGGGATGAGGCTCAAAGCCTCCTACAAATGACTTACTTCCGCCAAGTCATTCTTATCCCCCAACAACACCAAAATATCCCCCACCTCAAACACATAATCCGGGCCGGGCGATACAATGACCGTATCCCCTGCACCGGCTTTTTTCACGGCGGCCACGAAGCAGGCGTATTTTCTGCGGATATCAATCTGCCGAATACGCTTCCCCGCCCACCGGGTAGGGAGGTTGATTTCCAAGATACCAAAGGTCTCACTGACCTCTAGCGAGTCGATGATATTTTCCTCTGACACTTGCAGGGCCAGCTTTGCACCGGACTCTTCCTCCGGGATAATGACTCGGTCGGCGCCGATTTGTTCTAGAATTTTTCTGTGTTGTTCGTCTCTTGCCTTACAGACAATCTGGGCCGCCCCTAGTTCTTTGACCGCCAAGGTGATGAGCACACTGCTGGCCAAATCTTGCCCGATGGACACGATAACCGCATCATAGTTGCGGATACCCAAACTTTTCAACGTCCGCTCTTCCGTGGCGTCGGCAATGACGGCGTGGGTGACGGTATCTTGCACGTTTTCAATATTGACCTCGTGATTGTCCACAGCCAAGACCTCGTGCCCCAGTTCGCAGAGTTCTTTCGCAACAGATGTACCGAATCGGCCCATGCCGATGACCAGAAATGATTTTATCATGTTATGTTCCTCCGTTTTTATTTCAAGTTACCCGATAATCACATGCTCTGTGGGATACGTGTAGCGCACGGAGCGCACCCGCCCCCGCATCATGAAGGCAATGGAGAGGCTGATGACCCCGATTTTGCCGAAGAACATATAACACATGAGTAGTACCAGTTCCAACCGTCCCACCTGTTCAATCACACCCAGAGAAAGCCCTGCCGTGCCGTAGGCGGCCACGGTCTCGTACAGTGCGTCCACCAAGGCCACGCCTTCGGTGCGGAACAATACCACCCCGCCGACTAAGGAGAGCAGCACCCCGATTAACACCAGTGTGGCCGCATTTAATATCTGACCCGGCGCGATTTTGCGCCCGAATATCACCAGATCATGCCGCCCCCGCATGACCGAGATGGCGGACAGAACCAGTATCCCAATGGTCACCGTCTTGACCCCGCCCGCTGTCGAGCCGGACGAGCCGCCGATGAACATGAACAGGATAGACAACAGCCGCGTATCGTCTGTTAAGGTGGACTGGCCGATGACATCGAACCCCGCCGTTCTGGTACTGACGGACTGGAAGAATGACACCAGAACCCGCTGTGGCCCGGACATGCTGCCTAAACTGTTTGGGTTTGTGCCCTCCATGGTCAGGTACATGATCATCCCCAGACCAATGAGTACGGCGGTGATGATGAGCACCAGCTTAGAATGGACATGTAATCTGCGGAATCGGCGGCGTTTGAGGATATCCTCCCACACATAAAACCCGGTAGAACCCACGACGATAAGCACGGCCATAGTGAGCAGTACCACGGGACTTTCCCCGTAGGACACCATGCCGGAAAACATATCGTGTCCGCCCAGAATGTGAAACCCGGCATTACTAAACGCCGACACAGCCAAAAACACCCCTCGCCAAATGCCGGGGCCGAGACCGAACACCGGGATAAAATGGATCGAGAGGATAATGGCCCCTGCCAGTTCAAATAACAGCGTCCCGATGAGCACATGTTTCATCAGGGCCACCACGCCGGACATTTCGTCTAGGTTCATACTCTCCATAATCACCAGCCGCTCTCGCAGGCCTACCCGTTTGTCTAACAGAAAATAAAACATGGAGATAACGCTCATAAATCCTAGGCCGCCTACCTGAATCAGCACCAAAATCACCGCTTGGCCGAAGCCGGTCCAATGGGCGTGGGTATCCACTAAGGTAAGCCCTGTGACACTGACCGCAGAAACCGCCGTGAACAGGGCCGTAAACGGGTCAGTCGCCCCCGGTGCCCGGGACGCCACAGGCAACGTCAACAATACCGCCCCTGCCGCAATGATGGCGAGGAACACCAGTACAATAATTCGAGTCGGCCGCCACCGGCGAGTCCGGCGCACCGCCCAAGTGATAGCTCGGTTGAGTCTCATAGGGGGTCTCCCTTTTTGAAGTTGTTCGAATATAGTATACTGGGAAGCGATGGAAATGGCAAGGGGGCGGTGTTGATGTGCTCGTTACAAGAGCAGTTATTCATGAGAAAAATAATAAAGAGCATACTTAATAAATCAAAAACATAAAGAAAAACAAATAAATAAGCGTACTCAATAAACAAAATTCAACCAAAAAATCCCTTACCAATTCCTATTACGGAAAAATAAAAAAGGATTCCACTCACAAAATGTCGTATAAAGCTAATGAGAAGAAAAAACCGGAGGAGACCTCAACATGAGCGGTTTAAGAGAACTCAGAGAAGACTTAGAGCGACAAATGATCTCGCCCTTTGGTATCCTGGCCGCAAACTCTGTGGGGCGACCACGGGCGGAGATGGAATGCTCTATGCGGACTTGTTTCCAGCGGGATGTGGATCGTATCATCTATTCCAAAGCGTTCCGGCGGCTCAAGCATAAAACGCAAGTATTCCTCCACCCGGAGGGTGACCACTACCGCACGCGGCTTACCCACACCTTAGAGGTCAGCCGAATCGCCCGGACGGTTGCGCGGGGGCTTCGATTAAACGAAGATTTAACAGAGGCCATCGCCTTGGGTCATGATTTGGGACATACCCCCTTTGGGCACGCAGGCGAGCGGGCCTTGTCCGAGCTCTACGACGGGGGCTATCACCACTACGACCAGAGTCTGCGGGTGGTGGATCGTATAGAGAAAAGCGGCCTTGGCCTAAACCTCTCCTATGAGACCAGAGTCGGGATTCACCACCATTCCGTGGGCCACGAGGATGACCCCTTAGAGGCGCGGGTGGTGCGGATTGCCGACCGGGTGGCCTATATCAACCACGATGCCGACGACGCCATCCGGGCCGGGATTCTCACGGAGGTGGCGATTCCATTGACCGTCAGAGAAGTGTTAGGCACCGGCCTCGGTGAGAGAATCAACACCATCGTCAGTGACATGGTGGCCCAATCTGAAGGCGTACCGGATATTATCATGAGTGCCCCAGTCGGACAAGCGGTGAATGCGTTTCGTGAGTTCATGTTTGACCGTGTCTACCAAAATCCCGCCGCAAAGGGGGAAGAGGTAAAGGTCAAAGACATACTGGGCGGTATTTTTGACTACTACGTAAGGAACCCGGAAAAGCTTCCCTTAGACTATCGAAATCTGATGGAAGAGGACGGGCTAGAGCGGGTGGTGGTGGACTATGTATCCGGTATGACAGATAAGTTTGCCATTGACACCTACTCCGATTTGTTTATCCCCTCGGCTTGGTGTGTGCGATAACCGGATGTTTTTACATTTGTTTTGCATACTTTTGTAAGATAACACAGACCTTTTATAAAAAGAGAGGAAGTAATCTCCAATGCAGTCGATTAGAAAAATCATGTCCCTTGTACTTATCCTAACACTTGTGCTGGGGGCCATTTCTGCAACAGCTATCACCCCCGCACAGCTCCCCACAGCCTTGGGAACAGGCACGTTCCCATCGCTACACATCACAAGTGAGTTACACCCATTCCAACAGGAGCGTGAGTTGTGGCATCCCGGATCAATTTCGGTCACAGGCGGAAATCCGGAATGGGCCATCAACAATGCAGATGTCCAGCTTCGTGGCCGTGGGAACTCGACATGGAGGTATGAACCCAAACGTCCGCTCCGTATTCGGTTCCCGGAAGCCCGCGCCATATTTGGGTCTGAGCACGCACACCGAGAGTGGATTTTATTGGCAAACGCATTTGATGCGCCTATGCTTCGGACAAGCGTTGCATTTGCCTTAGCCAGAGAAATGGGCACCATGGGGTTTGTGCCGAAAACACAGTTTGTGCAACTGTATGTCAATAACCAATATGTGGGGCTGTACCAAATCACGGACGAGCGAGACATCGGCCCGGGCCGAGGCGAAATCACGCTCGACCCCGACCCGACCATCAGCGAATATTGGCTTGAAATGGATTTTCGGACTCGAGATTTTTTCCGGGTCAACGGTTTCTGGTACGACATCCGATTCCCCAGCGGAAGTGCGAGAACACCGGGGCATATCGCATACGCAAATGACTTTATTACGTCTGTAAGCACCGCCATTTTGAGCCGGGATTGGGCAAGAATCAACGCAGTTTTGGACATTCCATCCATACTGGACTATTATATTCTGCAAGAGCTGATAAAAGATTTCGATGTTGCGGCCAGCAGCATGTTCATGCAAATCCGCGGCGCAGGGGACATGCGCCGACTATATATGGGCCCTGTGTGGGACTTTGATCTCACGCAAGGGAACGATCGAATGCGGTGTTCCGTATTCAGAAGCCCATACGGTGTTTGGGCCGGTCGGCAGCATTACTGGTTTGCCACTCTGAGGCAAATCCCAGAGTTCCAAACCCTCATTGTTGAGCGGTGGAATGAACTGAGCGCACGAGCAATTCCGGGTATCATTCAGGCAACCGCAGACAAAGCGGCACAATACCGCACCGAGTTTGAGCGAAATTTCACTGTCCATAGCATTTCGGCAGGCCGAATCCCCACATGGTATGGGCAAGCCAATGCACTTATCCAATGGCTGAACACCCGTGTCGCATGGCTCGACAATCATTTTACGCATGAGGGGCTAAACACACCGTTGCCTGCATTTGAAGATGTCAGCTATGGGGCGTGGTATTACGAGGTCGTTCAGACTGTATACGAGCGGGAACTTATGATAGGCATAATGAACGGCGTATTCCACCCCCACGAACACATAAGCCGATCACAAATGGTAACAACATTATGGCGCATGGCAGGAGAGCCGTATGTTCCATGGAGCCCAGTATTTCATGACGTGCCAAGCGATGCAGCGGAATGGTTTCGCACAGCGGCCATGTGGGCGGCGTCTGTCGGGATTGCCAGAGGCGATGGCACACAACACCTTCGCCCGCACTACCGCATTACACGCCAAGAGATGACCGCCATGCTATTTCGGACAGCACAGTACATGCAGGGTTCTGAACTAAGGCTTCCTCCCCCCACATTCTGGATAACGACGTTTGCTGACCACGACACAATCAGTCCGTGGGCGCGCAATTATGTCCGTTGGGCAGCCTATACGGAACTGATGCAAGGCAACCGTGTCGCCCAATTGCAGCCCCTGCGTTTTGCAACCCGAGCGGAACTTGCCACGGTTCTTGTACGATTCCAATTGTTAATAGAAAGATAAGGAGGCGTTGACCATAGCCTTTTCGGACATATTTCTCGAAGAACTGGCCGTTCGCAATGATATTGTGGATGTAGTGGGTTCTTACGTGAGTCTTACCAAAAAATCCGGCGGCAACCAGTTTGGTCTGTGCCCCTTTCATAGCGAGAAAACCCCCAGTTTTTCCGTGTCGGCGGACAAGCAGATGTACTATTGCTTTGGTTGCCACAAAGGCGGCGGGGTCATCAATTTTGTGATGGAGATTGAATCCCTCCCATTCCCAGACGCTGTCCATTTTTTAGCCCGCCGGGCGGGAATTGCCGTCCCGGACGAGGGGGGCTATGACGAGGCCATGAAGCGCAGAGAACGTCTGCTGGGTGCCAACCGGGAAGCGGCCCGGTTTTTCCGCAAGCTACTCTCCGAACCTCTGGGTCGGGAAGCCATTGACTATATCAACCGCCGTGGCATCAGCACCGCCATGGTCAGGCAGTTTGGCTTAGGGGCCGCACCGGAGGGGTGGAATACCCTCACCGACCACATGACCCGCCTAGGCTATACTCAAGACGAGCTGGTTGCGGCGGGGTTGGCGAGGCGGGGTAAAACTGGGGGGATTTATGATGCGTTTCGGGGGCGGCTCGTGTTTCCGGTGATTGATGTCCGCAGTAATGTCTTGGCCTTTTCCGGCCGGATACTGGGGGACGGAGAGCCGAAATATCTCAATACCTCCGACACCCCGGTGTTTAACAAAAGCCGAAATCTCTATGGCATTCACTTGGCCCGGAAAAGCCGGGCGGAGTACTTTTTATTGGTGGAGGGTAATATTGATGTAGTTAGTCTTCACCAAGCCGGGTTCGACAGCGCAGTGGCACCTTTGGGTACGGCCCTGACTGCGGATCAAGCCCGGTTGATGCACCAGTATAAACAAGAGGCCATCATCGCCTTTGACGCAGACAGCGCAGGCCAGCGAGCCGCCGACCGGGCCATTGGGATTTTAGAAAAAACCGGGATTCGGGTACGAGTGCTCCGCATCCCCGACGGAAAAGACCCGGACGACTTCATCAAAAACCACGGGCCGGATGCGTTTCATGCGTTAATCCAACAGCGAGAGACTCATATTGAGTTCCGGCTCCTCTCCCTCCGGCAGAAATTTGATTTAGACCGAGACCCGGAGCGGGTGGCCTATTCCCAAGAAGCCATCGCCCTGTTAGCGGGGCTGGAGAGTGAGGTAGAATTAGAGGTTTACGGTCGCCGTGTGGCGGAGCAGACCGGGGTGAGTTTAGAGAGCATCAAGGCCGGAGTCAAACGACAGCGGGAAAAGAATCGAAACCGGGCCAAGCGGCGGATGGAAAAAGACGGTAGCCGCCCCGCCCAATCCGCCCAACCGAAAGAGCGGAGCCTGCGTTACCAAAACGCTTACTCCGCCGTGGCGGAAGAGGGGGTCATACGGCTTATCCTCACTGACCCGGCCCTGTTCCAAGAACCACCGCCTTTAACAACGGAGGATTTTTCGTCTTCTTTCTTAGGCCGGGCGTACGGTGTCCTCTTAGAACGAACCCTTGCCGGGAAAGAAAACACGGCGGCCACTTTGGCACCACTGTTCCCGCCGGAAGAGATGGGGCGGCTGATGCATTTGCTCAACCAACCGGAAAGCTTGCCTGACAGTCGGCAGAGCTTGGCCGATTACATAAAAAAAATTCAGACAGAAAAGCTAAAACAAAGTCCCGAGGATAATTTACAACAGATATATGCCAAATATAAAGAGCAAAAGGGTGTGGATAAAGATGAGTAAAGACAATAACAAAGAAGTGACACAAGAAACGGTAGAGCCGGTGGATGAGCTTAAAGCCACAGAGGCCGCCAATGAAGAAAAACTGCGTGAGCTGATTGAAAAAGGAAAGCAGGTGGGCAAACTCTCGTCCAAAGAGTTGCTTGACGTGCTTGAAGAGATGAACCTAGAGCCGGATCAATTGGACAAGTTCTACGACACGCTTGAAAATCTGGGCATTGAGACCACTGGAGAGGATTATCTCGCCACCTTGGAAGAGGATGTAATCAGCCCCGATGTAGAAGAGCTCAAAGAGTTAGAAATCGCCGAGGAAGAAGTAGTCGACCCGGAAAGCTTGGTGGACAGTTTCTCCACCGACGACCCGGTTCGCATGTACCTCAAAGAAATCGGGAAAGTGGCGCTGTTATCCCCAGAGGAAGAAGTGCAGCTGGCCACCCGCATGAGCGAGGGGGACGAAGAGGCTAGAAAGCGCATGGCAGAGGCCAATTTGCGCCTTGTGGTGTCTATTGCCAAGCGGTATGTGGGTCGGGGCATGATGTTCCTTGACTTGATTCAAGAAGGGAATTTAGGGCTGATTAAAGCTGTGGAGAAATTTGACTATACCAAGGGCTATAAATTCTCTACCTACGCCACTTGGTGGATTCGGCAGGCCATCACCCGTGCTATTGCCGACCAAGCCCGGACGATCCGCATCCCTGTACACATGGTAGAGACCATCAATAAAGTCATTCGTGTATCTCGGCAACTGCTCCAAGAACTGGGCCACGACCCCACGCCGGAAGAGATCGCAGACGAGATGAGTATCCCCGTGGAAAAAGTACGGGATATCTTAAAAATCGCCCAAGAACCTGTGAGTTTAGAGACCCCGATCGGCGAAGAGGAGGACAGTCACTTAGGCGACTTCATCCCAGACGAAGACGCTTCCGAACCCGCCGAGGCGGCATCGTTTACACTACTCAAAGAGCAGCTCATGACCGTACTGTCTACCCTGACCCCACGGGAGGCCAAGGTGCTCCGCCTGCGGTTCGGTATTGAGGACGGGCGCACCCGGACGCTAGAGGAAGTTGGGAAAGAGTTTAACGTCACCAGAGAGCGGATTCGCCAGATTGAGGCCAAGGCGTTGCGGAAACTGCGGCATCCCAGCCGGTCTAAGAAGTTGCGGGACTTTTTGAACTAGGGGTTAACCCCCGTGGTGGCTTGACTATAGGAGGTACCAGAAATGAAACTGATTGAAACCCCCGGCCTGCATATCAAATCATGGTGCGATGAGCCGGAGGCTGGCGCAATCGAACAGGCGAAGAATATCGCACAGTTGCCGTTTGCGCATCAGCATATTGCGCTCATGCCGGATACCCATCAAGGCTATGGAATGCCCATTGGCGGCGTATTAGCGGCTGTGGACACGATTATTCCCAATGCCGTTGGCGTGGACATCGGGTGCGGTATGTTAGCGTGTAAAACTACGCTACAAGACATCCGGCAAGGTGAGATAAGGAAAATCATGGGGCTTGTACGTGAATCTATTCCCACAGGCTTTCACCACCGAAAGACCCCGCTTACGATCAAAGCCCCGCCGAAAAACGCCCCCATCGTGCAAGCAGAACACCAGAGTGCCCAGCACCAAGTCGGCACATTGGGCGGCGGCAATCATTTCATAGAGATTCAACGCGGAAGCGATGGGCATATTTGGTTTATGATTCACTCCGGCAGCCGCAACTTGGGTAAAAAGGTGTGTGATCACTATAATGCTCTGGCGAAACGCTTACATGCTCGTTGGCCCGGTGCTGTCCCTGCAAAATGGGACTTGGCCTTTTTGCCGATTGACACGGAAGAGGGGCAGCAGTACATTGCGGAAATGGAATACTGCCAGCAGTTTGCCGCTGAAAACAGGAGGGTGATGTTTGACGATATCCTCGGCGCATTTGAGAAGGTGATCCCCGGTGCCGCTGTCTGCGACGGCGAGTCTGCAATCAATGTTCATCACAACTACGCCCGGCTTGAGCACCACTTTGGGAAAGATGTGTGGGTGCATCGCAAGGGCGCAACCTCTGCACAAGAAGGCGAGATGGGCATTATCCCGGGCTCACAAGGAACAAAGTCATATATCGTAACAGGTTTGGGAAATCAAGACTCGTTTTGCTCATGCAGCCACGGAGCAGGACGTAAAATGGGGCGTAAGGAGGCGCAACGGACGCTATCTCTTGAAGCTGAAATTGCACACATGGACAAGCAAGGCATTGTCCACGGAATCCGCAATAAAAGGGACTTAGACGAGGCCGCCGGTGCCTATAAGGACATTGACGTGGTGATGGAGGAACAGAAAGACTTAGTAGAAATTGCGGTTGAGTTGACGCCTTTGGGGGTTATAAAAGCGTAACGTCAAAGGTTTAGTGGTTTCATCACAAACGCCCCATAAAAAGGAACATTCTTATCGCACTCAAGTGCGGTAAGAATGTTGCTACTGGAGGCGACACCCGGATTTGAACCGGGGAATAGAGGTTTTGCAGACCTCGGCCTTGCCGCTTGGCTATGTCGCCGTGTGCCATCGGGCAACGAAAAAGACACCTTTTTTCGCATAGCATACTGTATGCAGTATGCGGAAAAAAGGTGCCTCATGGCGACCCAGAACGGGCTCGAACCGTCGACCTCCAGCGTGACAGGCTGGCGTTCTAACCAACTGAACTACTGGGCCATACTCGCTCTAGCGATGGGTTCGATCCGTTTCCGCCATCGGGCTATGCCCTTTGGGCGAAAACTGCACTGTTCCATCGCATCGCTGCGCTTCCGACTCAAGCAAAGACCCACCCGAGTCGGGTAAGGTCAAGGACGGAAGGGCAAGAACTTTGGTTGGCAAACGCTTTGCGTTTGCCGTGGTGGGAGTAACAGGACTTGAACCTGTGACCCCCTGCTTGTAAGGCAGGTGCTCTAACCAACTGAGCTATACTCCCGAGATGCTTGATTATTATACTCTATGGTTGCCCGGTTGTCAATACATCATTTTGGTTTTTTGACAAATGGACTGCTTTTATAGTAAACTAGACGAAACTTTAAGGTGGTGATATTCTGATGCAACCCATCAAGAAATCCAGTAAACTCGACCATGTGGGCTATGACATCCGAGGGCCTGTGTTGGACTTGGCCAATGAAATGATCGCACAGGGGATGGACATTTTGCGTTTAAATACAGGGAACCCCGCCCCCTTTGGCTTTGATGCGCCGAATGATATGATTGAATCTTTGATTCAAAATATCCGCGGATCCCAAGGCTATTCCGACTCCAAAGGCATCTCACCTGCCAGAGAGGCCATTGCCGCCTATTGCGCAAAAAAAGGCATCCTTGGCGTGACGCCTTCAGACATTTACACCGGGAACGGGCTATCAGAACTCATCGTCATGGCGATGCAGGCGTTGTTAGAGCCGGGGGACGAGGTGTTGGTTCCCGCACCGGATTATCCGTTGTGGAGTGCGGCCATCGCCTTGGCTGGTGGCCAGCCGGTTTATTACATGTGTGACGAGCAAGCGGAGTGGAACCCGGATATAGCGGATATGCGCACCAAAGTCACGTCCCGCACCCGGGCGGTGGTGGTCATCAACCCGAACAACCCCACCGGGGCACTGTACCCGAAAGAGATTTTATTGGAAATCGCAGAACTGGCCCGGCAAAATGACCTCATTGTCTTTGCCGACGAGATTTATGACCGTCTGGTCTTAGACGGGCACGAGCACCACGCCATGGGTGCCCTTGCGCCGGATTTGTTTACGGTAAGCCTAAACGGTCTGTCGAAAAGTCACCTGATTGCTGGGTTTCGGGCCGGGTGGATGTGCCTGTCTGGGGATAAGTCAGGGGCGAAGGATTACATTGAGGGGCTGACCATGCTTGCCTCCATGCGCCTTTGCTCTAATGTCTTGGCCCAATCGGTGATTCCTGTGGCCTTAGCGGACGAAGAGACACCCGCTGCCCTTGTGCGGCCCGGCGGCCGGATTTATGAGCAGCGGGAGTATATCACAGACGCGGTGAACGCCATTGACGGTCTCAGCGTGGTCAAGCCCAAAGCGGCCTTTTATCTATTCCCGAAAATAGACACGGCACGATTCAACATCCACGATGACGAGCAGTTTGTGGTAGACTTTTTGCGGGAAAAACACGTCCTGCTCACCCACGGCGGTGGGTTCCACTGGCCCAAGCCGGATCATTTTCGGATTGTGTTTTTGCCGGATATGGACACGTTGCAGTCTCTGGCGGGGCGGTTGACGGAGTTTTTGGCGACATATCGGCAAGGGTAGGGCCACCGCACAAAAACTCACTCCCCAAGTCTCCGCAACAGCTCTGACATTTTCTGGATGGCAACGGGAATGGTATCGCCGTTGACTAGTTCAATCGTTCTCAACGCCCTATCGACACGTTTAATCTTATTGACATTCACCACATTGGCCTTATGGCAACAGAAAAACTCTGGGCCGATTTTTTTCACTTCATTAATCACGCCGCGGAACCCGATTAGGCCGTTTGTTGTGTGCAAAATCAATTTATTGCGATTGTCAGAATCCGTCTCAAAGAACAGAATGTCATCATGAAGAATATTCCAAGTTTGATCGCCGGATTTCAAAGAAAAATATTTGTTTTGCGAGTGCTTACCATTCAGATAACGCTGATACGCTAATTGCATACACTCTTTGACGCCTGTCTCAATGGTTTTCGGGTCGTCTTTGATGATATACTCCATGGCTTCCACCTTATGGATGAACACCAAATGTGCCATCTCAGAGTGGGTGGTGATAAACACGATAGTGGCAGAGACATCCATTTTTCTGATGGTTGCGCCAAGCTCAATGCCGTTTAATTCATGCTGTAAATCCACATCCAAGAAATAAAGACCCCTCTGATTTGGATGCTGATCTAGATAATCCAGTATATCTGTTGGATTATCTGCGGACAAAGCAAGCTCCATATCATAATCTGTCTCCATGATATGTTTGCTGACCAATTTCTCCATATAGGTGCGTTGTTCTAGGTCGTCTTCACAAATAAATACATGTAACATTATGCTTCCCCTGTTATTGCTAGTTTTTGAATGAAACTACCCGCTGCAATGTCTGTTTGCAGTGTGATGTTGGGGTGTGCGCTGGCAAGTTCCCACAGATTGCTCAAACCCAAGCCGCGCCCTTCGCCTTTCGTGGAAAAGCCCGCTTGCCTTAGTTGCGAAAGCGGCGGCATATCCAGCGAACAAGTATTCTGCACCACGAAGGTGACAGAGCGTCCAGCCTGATAACAGGCGACCACTAATTTCCCGCCTTCTAATTCCGTCAACGCCTCGATTGCATTATCCAATATAATCCCAAGCATCCGCACCAGTGTGACAGAATCCACAGGGATATGGTCGATTTCATCCACGATTTGAAATGCGGTATCCACGCCCAAGTTTTGTGCCAGCACCAACTTTGCGGCGAGGATGCCCTTGACTTCCCGCACCTTGATTTTGCTGAGACCCTCCAACGCAAAGTCGTTTTGGGCGAGGATGGCAGAGGCGGCCTCTACTTTCGGATAGTACCGTGTCAGTGCGTCCCAATCCTGCTCTGCGATGAAGGTACTCACAGGGATAAAGAGATTTTGGTAATCATGCTTGAATTTACGGATGGCGATTTGTTGATGTTCGCATTCGTCCATGTAGTAGAGAAGGGCACGGTGTTCAATTTCTTTCTCTTTCAAAATGAATGATATCTTCAAAGACCTTGTGTAAAAAATGAAACACACCAAACCCGCAATGATATTACTCAGCAGAAAAAACGCACCCCATGAGAACAGCGTGACCGCATATCCAAGGTGATTTTGCAAATTTAGAACAACGTGGTAAGAGATAAGAAAACAGACCGAGATAAACGTCAAGGTTGTTTGCAAACGACTAATCTGCATGATAGTTGCAAACAGTTTCCCGAATAATTTTGACAACAAAAGTGCCATGGCAACAGAGTACACATAGACAGATGACGAATAGATCATAAGGGGCAACGGCTCTTTCACATCCGGGTATGCCGGGAAGAAGTACGTCACCGGATAGAACGCAGAAAGCTCGGCCAGCAGTGCAACGGCGAAGGCGAAGAAGGTTAAAATGATAGCGGTTTTCCCAGAGTCTGACCTGATTTTGTAGAAGTACAAAAACAAGAAAAACATAACGGAAAGATCGCCGAACACATGGAAGAAAGCCGTGTCCATGTTGCGATTGATTTGAATGGAAAACGCAATAAACAGACTGGCGAGGACAAAGTAGACGCTCTCCTTGAGCCGTAGTTTCCAATCTCGGGTTAATATTTTTGCGATTGCAAAATATGGGATAGCAAGAAAAGTGGAGAGAAGCAAGTCGAACAGTGTGAAGTTAAATGGCTGCATAAATGTATGTCCTGACACGATGTTGAGAATTTTTTTGTATTCTATCAGTATAGCATAGAAGCATCTCAATATTCAATCTATTTTCGATGAATAAGAGGATGAAATGAAAAAATTTGTGCAATTTTGGGGTGATTGTTCTTTGCGTCCCGGCCCTTGGCCTTTTTATTCGGCGTTGCCGCCGAGGGTTTTCTCGGCGCAGGCCGCCAACTGGTTTTGTCCTGCCGGACGGGCCATCTTTTCACCCTACGGGTGTTAACTCAACTAACCATTTGCGGGAAGGGCACCCGCAAACGGAAGTTTCGTAGTATGTCGTTGAACAAA